>Ga0310690_10000840_pt1 | contig 60643 bp, 58 predicted proteins | sample AusTroGonzalo_MG_2_FD_207661 | JGI IMG/M metagenome (GOLD analysis project Ga0310690, IMG submission 207661) | Bovine rumen microbial communities from tropical cattle in Woodstock, Queensland, Australia - Gonzalo_04 (v2) (version 2) | ecosystem: Host-associated > Mammals > Digestive system >... | reverse complement strand
AATCACTGCCTTTCAGGTGTTTACGGACTGTTGAGTTTGTGGCATGAGGTGCCGTCAGACAAACATGGGATTTATGATCGATATAGGAAAAAATGGGTGCATTAAAGCAGCCGAAATAACTGTTTTTCGCAAAATTGGCTTCTATACGCTTTAATTTATCTAACCTTTTATCCATCAGTTTCCTTTTATGGGGAAAAATACTATCATATGCGGAGAAAAGTCAAGTGAAAACTGTTTGAAAAAGGCGGATACACAATATGAGTCAGAAAATACGCATAAAAAAACACCAACCGGTGTTGGTGTCTTTTTATTCTTCTCAGAGAAAAATCAGCCGTTCATTTGTTTGGCGACTTCGGCGGCGAAATCTTCTTCTTTCTTTTCGATTCCTTCACCTAAGCCAAAACGGACATAAGCCGTTAATTTGACATCTGTTCCCGTTTGTTTGCTTAAGTCGGCAACAATGTCCTTAACCTTTTTATCCGGATCCATGATGAAGGCCTGTTCCATCAGAACAACTTCTTCGTAGAATTTGCGCATACGACCTTCTACCATTTTTTCAATAATGGCGGCCGGTTTTCCGGAGTTTTTAGCCTGTTCGGCGTAGATGCCTTTTTCATGTTCAATGGTGGCGGTATCCACATCGGCAACTGTTAAAAAGCGGGGATTGGCAGCCGCAATATGCATGGCGATTTTCTTACCGGTTTCCGTTAAAACGGATGTGTCAGCCGTACTTTCCAAAGCAACCAATACGCCGATTTTCCCCATGCCGGGAACAATGGCCGTATGAACATAGGGAACAACAACGCCGTTATTGACAGAAACGTAGGCGCTGCGACGCAGGTTCATATTTTCACCGATGGTGGCAATTAAAGAGGTAAGGGTATCAGCAACAGTTTTTCCGTTTAAAGATGAGGTTTTAACAGCTTCCAAATCACCCTTTTGGGCCAGAGCCACATTCATCACATCACCGAGGAATTTTTGGAAGTCTGTGTTTTTGGCTACAAAGTCTGTTTCACTGTTGAGTTCAACGGTGGCGCCTTCTTTTCCGGTTACGATAACACCGACCAAACCTTGATTTGCAATACGACCGGCTTTCTTTTCCGCAACGGACATACCCTTTTTCCGTAAAAAGTCAATGGCAGCGTCTAAATCCCCGTTCGTTTCGGAAAGGGCTTTTTTGCACTCCATCATACCGGCACCGGTTTTTTCACGAAGTTCTTTAACCAAACTTGCTTTAATTTCTGACATTTTGTGTTTCTCCTTTTGTTTGTTGAGTTATATTGATATTGTTTTTTGAAATTAGAAGAGATTTCATTTTTGTCTTACAGGCGGACAAAAGTCGTTGGGCTTCCCGACAATTCTGAAGAGCCTTTTGTAAGTCGGTTGCCCGTTCCAGCATTGGGTGATAGTGATAATATTTAAAGGCAATCTTTGTTATGGGGCCTTTATCGTCTTTCCGTTGGGGTTCAAGGGCTTCCAGATAGGCCTTTTGTTCGGTTGGTCGTATTTCACCCAAGAATTGACATTCCGTGTGATAATTTAGGTCACTGATGCTGTCTATCCGACTCCAACGGACTTCCCATAACTGAGGTAACGGACTGGAATATGTTTGGGAGTAGGTTGCCCGGAATGTGTATTCTTCTGCTTTTTCAGGAACATGTCCTACAAAAGATTGTCCCGAAGTCAGTGTGAATACATAAAATTGCCCCTCTTTTTTATCGGGAAATACCCTCTTTTGTAATTGTGTCGCCAGTTGAACGGACAGAAGGGGGGCCGACAGAATTTGTTTAATCTCGTTTGGTTTCATTCACGCTCCAGATCAAATCTCGGTTTTTGAAGTGCCAAAACATCCATCAGGTTTTGTTCGGCCATTCTCATCTTATGTGCTACTTTTTTTCGATTCAGATAGGCACCATGAATTTGGAAAGCCGTTTCTAGCATCGGAACATGACGATATCGCGGATAAGGACGCCAACAACCTTCATCAATCTCAGTCGGCGTTAAAATATTCAGATAGTTTTTTTTGTCCTGATCACTTGAACCCGCTACTAACTGCACCTTTGTATTCAGACCGCAACCACGGTTGCCGAAATAGATTTCCTTGGGTCTTTCCCAAGAAATCTCTTTTATTTGAGGAAGACGGTTATTTTGGAGAATGGGTTTATAGAAATATCCGAGTTCACTTCCCTGGACAAAGAAGCGTTGACCGCATTGTAACTGAAAAACAGCATTCCAATTTTTACTCGGCTTCATGTCACCCAAGATACATTCCGTTATATAAAAGGTTTCAATCTTGGCTACTGGGCTTTCCAGTATTTTCTTTATTTCCTTTGCGGTTGCTTTCATTGTCTTTCCCTTAATTGTATTACCCGCGAGCCATTTTTTGAGTGTTTCCCCGCGCCAAAGTTTCAAAATCTATTTGACGGGCGGCACGCCACAAATCCGGTTTATAGCCGATACTCCAAAGAGATTTATGAACCTCACCGTTTTTAAGTGTCAGATATATTATATCCTGGTTGGGAGTTTTCGAATCCAAACGGCCCCATTCGATTTTGGCAATATCCGCCAAGGGAGTTTGGGTGGCCCGGGGTATAAATTCCCAATGTTTTTTTTGGGAAACACCGTTGAATTTTTGACCATTGGCTAACTCAAACAAATAGGAATGCCCCGTTTCTTTACTGTACATGTGCGTGATGTTTCTGACAGATGCCGATAAAGCATCGCACAAGTATTGAGCAGGTTCGTCATTTAAAATACTGAAAACTTCGGTCGGTTCTTTTTCGGTCATCTATCCCTCTGTGGTAATGTTTTAAAAAAGGGGGATAAGGTTTATCCCCCTTTTGATTATTCGGCTTTTGTTTCGGTCGCTGTTGCTGTTTCGGGAGCTACCTCGGCAGCACCGACATCAACACCGGCAGCTTTTAATTCGGCTTGGATACCGTCTAAAACGGCACCGGAAACCAAATCACAGTATAAATTAATGGCGCGTAAAGCATCATCATTGCCCGGAATCGGGTAAGCAATACCATCCGGATCAGCATTCGAGTCGCAAATAGCCACGACGGGGATGCCCAGTTTTTTAGCTTCGGCAATAGCCAATTCTTCTTTGGGTACATCAATAACGAACAAAATATCCGGCCGTCCGTTCATGTCTTGAATACCACCCAGGGAAGCAAACAATTTTTCACGTTCGCGTTCAATATTCAGCCTTTCTTTTTTGGTAAAGCCGTTCAATTCACCTTTGGCTGTCTTAGAATCAATTTCTTTAAGGCGTTTGATGCTGGATGAAATGGTTTTCCAGTTCGTCAGCATACCGCCGAGCCAACGGTGATTAACGAAAAACTGACCGCAACGGGTAGCAGCTTGTTCAATGGCTTCTTGAGCTTGCGGTTTAGTACCGACAAACAAAATTTTACCGCCTTTGGCTGCGACATCGCGAACGGCTTCCAATGCCCGATACAGCATTGGAACAGTTTGTGTCAAATCCATGATATGGACACCTTCGCGGGTGCCGTAAATATATTGCCCCATCTTGGGATTCCAGCGGCGCGCATTGTGCCCGAAGTGGACACCCGCTTCAATAAGTTGGCGCATAGAAATAGTCGGAAGAGTCATCTTTTTATCCTTTCTTTTTCCGGTTATAACGTCTGTAGGGCAGAGCATCAATGAACCTTCATTAACACCGGAAGCGTTGTTTTTTCGGGATTTTTCCCCGAAATAAGCGCTTTCCCTACATGTGAATTTATCGTCCCATCAGGAACGACAAGGGCCTTTATAACCGATTTTAAGGGAAATGTCAAGAGAAATTTTTGAAAAGAGAAGGCTTTAAGACCGACGAAAGGATATGTTGAACTTTTAGAATTAAGAAATTACCTTTCCTGTGAAAGGAGTGCCCCTGATGTCTGATACCCTGTCGCCGGAAACGGAACATCCCCTGATCGGAGATTCGGCACCGGCTTTTGATGCCGAAACGACCGACGGTCCAATCCATTTCCCGAAGGACTATACAGGTAAATGGGTGATTTTATTCAGCCATCCGGCCGATTTTACACCGGTTTGTGCCACCGAATTTATCGCTTTTTCCCGCCTTGTCGAAAAATGTCATCGCCTGAATACGGAATTGATCGGTTTGTCGGTGGATAGTTTATCAAGTCATATTGCCTGGCTCTATGCCATCCAGGAACAGGTCCGATTTCGGGGATTGTCAAATGTAAAAATCAGTTTCCCTTTGGTTGCGGATTTATCGCAGACGATTGCCAAACGTTATGGGATGATTCATCCGAAAGTTCACCAACACAAAACGATTCGAGCCGTGTTTTTTATTGATCCTAATGGGATCATTCGGACAATTTTATACTATCCCGTTACCACGGGACGCAATTTTAGGGAAATTTTGCGAATTTTGATGAGCTTGCAAGTTTCAGACAAATACGATGTGGTAACGCCGGCTGATTGGAAACCCGGGGATGAAGTCGTTTCAAAAATTCCCGAAACTTTGAATGATGCCGTGAAAACCGGTGAAAAAAATGCAAAGACAACCGGCAGTTGGTTTTTAAGCACCCGAAAAATACCCCTTAAAGAAATGGAAAAAATTTATTCGGATAAATTGTCAAAATAGGCATTGACGGCCCGAACCAGTGCTTCGGCCAAATCCCGGCGATAAGATTGTTTTTGCAGGTTCTTGTCTTCCGTTTTATTGGAAAGATAGCCCAATTCTACCAAAACAGAGGGAATGTTAGGTGATTTTAGAACAACGAACCCCGCCATCCGGTGAGCATTGGGGACTAACTGAACCGTTTTTTTCATTTCACGCACAACGTATTTTGCATATTGTGCCGATTTATTCATGGTGTCTGTTTTGGCCAGATCCAGCAAAACATTGCCCGCCAACGGATCAACATCGGATAAATCCATGCCGAGGATAATGTCGGCTTTGTTTTCGCGTTCGGCTAAAGCAGCAGCCTCGGCATCTGAAGCACGTTCGGAGATTGTGTAAATGGACAACCCCTTGGCAGACGGATTTTTGGCGCTGTCGGCATGAATGGAGATAAATAAATCAGCGTTGGCATCATGTGCTTTTTTGATTCGGCCTCTGAGTGGGATAAAGATATCGCTGTCCCGTGTTAAAACGACTTTATAACCAGCCTTTTGCAGTAAATCACGTGTTTCCCGTGCCATATTTAGGGTAATGTTCTTTTCATAATGACCAGAACGCGAAATAGCCCCGGGGTCTTGACCACCATGGCCAGCATCCAATACAATGATTCGTTGTGTTTTTGTCGGTGTTGTAAAAGGACGAAGCCCCTTTTGTCCGACGGTTGTCTTTGAAGGAGTTGTCGGATGGGTAGCTACCGGCAAAACGCTGGGAGCATTATCAAACAAATCCAAAACAAAACGCCAATTTTGACCGCTCTGCGGTTTTAACAAAAAATGTTTTTCTGTCAATTGTGTCGTGGGTAAGTCCAAGACAACACGGGCCGTTCCTGGGGTGGGAGTTCCCGTCCGAACACCACCGACAAAACCGGTTTTACCGAATTTTTGTCCCCGGGCTTTGGGAGAAAACGTAACGCCGGGGAAATCAATGACCAGGCGAGGGGGTGCTTCTAATCTTGAAACTTTTGGATTGCTTTCATCCGAAACTTCTGCTACGAACCGAACCGAATCGGGGGAACCGACGGCTAATCGCATCTCAACAATATCGGTGGCACAGGCTTTCCCAATACAGAAAAAAGCCAAAGTAAAACAGATCAACCACGCCCATCGATTCATAAAAATACCCGAATTGTTAAAAAAGACTTGCTTATTTACTCATATATCTATATAATAAAAAACGCAATCAAAAAAAATGATTGTCCAAAAATTTTTTTTAAAACCGGAGAATAGAAATGAAACAAGATTTTGATTTTCAAAGCTTCAGAGGGCTGATTGTCCCGGTTTTAGGTGAATGCGGAGATAAGGATATCTCTATTTTAGGAAACAATAATTTAAGGAAATATAACAAATGTCAAAACAAATGCTTATTGATGCAACGCATGCGGAAGAGACGCGCGTTGTGGTATTGGAAGACGGGAGATTAGACGAATTCGACGTTGATACTTCTACAAAAAAACAAATTAAGGGAAATATCTATTTAGCGAAAGTTGTACGGGTTGAACCGTCACTTCAGGCAGCTTTCATTGATTACGGTGGAAACAAACACGGTTTTTTGGCCTTCGGTGAAATTCACCCGGATTACTATCAGATTCCGGTAGCAGATCGGGAAGCTTTAAAAGCTCAAATGAAAGAAGAAGCAGCAGCGGAAAAAGCAAATCATGAGAGTGATGAGCAATCCGAGACAGTAGAAGAAGTGGAAGCTATCAGCGATACCGATGTGGAGGAGGTAATCCGGCATCGTTCTTCGTTCTTCAGAAAATATAAAATTCAAGAAGTTATTCGCCAGGGACAAGTTATGTTAGTCCAAGTGATTAAGGAAGAACGGGGAAATAAGGGAGCTGCATTAACAACCTATTTGTCATTGGCGGGTCGTTTTAGTGTCTTGATGCCAAACAACAGCAGAGGCGGTGGTGTCTCACGCAAAATCAACAATGCTAAGGACAGAAAGTCCTTGCGGGAAATCGTGGATAAACTGCCTATTCCCGACGGAATGAGCGTGATTATCCGCACAGCCGGGCAGGGTAAAACCAAATCGGAAATCAAACGCGATTTTGATTATTTAATGAAAACATGGATGCAGATCCGAAAAACGACTTTGGAATCCATTGCTCCTAAGCTGATCCATGAAGAGGGTGATATTATCAAACGTTCATTACGAGATGTCTTTACGCCGGATATTGATGAAATTTTGATTGATGGTGAGAATACATTTAAAAATGTACGATCCTTCATGAAAACCTTAATGCCGACACAGGCCAAAAAGGTTAAGCAATATAAAGGGGCTCTGCCTTTGTTTCAACAATACCAGGTTGAGGACCAATTGGAATTATTGCACAGTAATGTTGTGCAACTGCGTTCGGGCGGATACTTAGTGATTGATCAGACGGAAGCCTTGGTTGCTGTTGATGTAAACTCAGGTCGTGCAACGCGGGAACACGGCATTGAAGAGACGGCCCTTCGGACCAATTTGGAAACATGTGATGAGTTAGCGCGTCAATTACGGTTACGTGATTTGGCGGGTCTGGTTGTAATTGACTTTATTGATATGGATGAACCCCGGAACAACGCCGCTGTGGAACGCCGTCTGAAAGAAGCCTTAAAAAGGGATCGAGCCCGTGTTCAGGTGGGTAAAATGTCTGGTTTCGGCCTGATGGAAATGTCACGTCAAAGATTACATTCCAGTTTCTTGGAAAGCAGTTATCATGTGTGCCCGTGTTGTGGTGGAAAAGGACTTGTAAGATCAACAGAATCAAGTGCCATGCATGTGTTACATCTGTTGGATGAAGCGGCGGCCAAAAATAAGGGCAGTACTTTAATTATGACTGTCCCGCCGGAAACGGCAACCTATGTTTTGAATATGAAACGGGATACCTTGAAGGATATTGAAAATAGATTCCAGGTTCAGGTTCAAGTAATGCCGGATACTGGGCTGGTCAAAGCATCGGACTATCGGTTGGAACGAATACGGAGCAACGGGGAACGGGCGGCAGTTCATTTGGATACACCGACCCAAAAGCGGGATAAGAATAATGAACGGTCACAATCCATTGATGCGATTGTCCAAGCAGCGGCGGCTGTCGAGGAAGCTGAAAACGGTGGGCATCGTCGTCACGGTCGGAATCGGCGGCGTGATTGGCGGCGGAAACAGAAACAATTTGCCGAAAATCAAGCTCTGTCCGATGAACAGCATGCTGATGCGGAAACGGTTGAGGTGGCTGAAACCCCTGTGGAACCGAACTTTACGATCGTTGAACAGGCGACCTTGAAAGAGGAAGAAGCACCCCGTAAAAAAGGAAAATACCGCGATCGGAAAAAACAGGGAAATCCGACCGAAACTTCTGTTCCGGCCGTTCGGGAAGAGCATGTCCCGGTAAAGGCGGAAGAGCATCCGGCTTTGGCACCGTTTGAAGATAAAAAAGTCAAAAAAGGCGGTTGGTGGAACCGATTGATGGGTTAATTAAAGAAAGGGAATAACCATGGGATTACAAAATACACGACAAAGTAATTATCCGGAATGGTATCAAAATGTGATTGCAGCTGCCGATATGGCGGAGGTTTCATCATCGCCCGGATGCATGGTGATTAAACCGTGGGGGTACGGTATTTGGGAACGTATTCAACGGACTTTGGACGATAAAATCAAGGAAACCGGACATGAGAATTGTTATTTTCCGATGTTTATTCCCCTCAAATTCTTTCAAAAAGAAGCCGAACATGTGGAAGGCTTTGCCAAAGAGATGGCGATTGTAACCCATAGTCGGCTGACGATGAAAGATGGGAAATTGGTACCGGACGGTGCTTTGGAAGAACCATTGATTGTGCGTCCGACATCTGAAACGATTATTGCCGATTCATTTTCAAAATGGGTAAAATCTTATCGGGACTTACCGGTGTTGGTCAATCAATGGGCAAATGTGGTACGTTGGGAAATGAGACCTCGGGTGTTCTTAAGAACCCGTGAGTTTTTGTGGCAGGAAGGTCATACGGCTCATGCCGATTATGCTGAGGCAGAAGCCGAAACGATTACCATGTTGAACGTTTATGTGGATGTGGCTGAAAAAGCGCTGGCCATGCCGGTATTAAGAGGGAAAAAACCGGAACATGAGAAGTTTCCCGGTGCCATTGATACCTATTGTATTGAGGCGATGATGCAGGACGGACGTGCTTTGCAGGCCGGAACATCACATTTCTTGGGACAGAATTTTGCTAAGTCTGCCGACATCAAATTCCAAAGTAAGGAAGGTAAATTAGAATATGTTTATACAACTTCCTGGGGTGTGAGTACGCGTCTGATCGGCGGATTAATTATGACACATGCTGATGATGAAGGCATGGTTGTTCCGCCAAAAATTGCCCCCTATCAAGTGGTAATTGTGCCGATTATTCGGGATGAGTCTTCTCGGGAGCAGGTATTAAATTATGCCCGCGAATTGGGAAAACAGATTTCAAGCCAGGTTTATGACGGTGAAAAAATCCGCGTCAAAGTGGATGAACGTAATAAAGAATCCGTTGATAAAGGATGGGAGTGGATTCGTAAAGGCGCCCCCTTGGTTTGTGAAGTCGGATTGCGGGATATTGAAAAACAGGGCGTTATGGTTAAAACCCGTATTCAGATTAATACACCTGAATGGAAGCAACCGATGCCTATTTCTGATTTTGTAAAGACGGTTTCGAATCGTTTGGCGGGTATCCAAAAAACGATGTTTGATCGTGCCCGGACCAGATTGGAAGGGACATTACGGACAGATATCAAAACACCAGAAGAATTTAAAGCCTATTTCAGTGAAGCCAATACATTTGTTGACGGAAACGATCGGCCGGTGGCATTCGTTCGGGGTAAGTGGTGTGAGGATCCGGCAACGGTAGAAATACTGAAGGAATTGAAGATTTCCATCCGTTGTATTCCGGAAGATCAAACCGGTACAACGGGTAAATGCCTGTTGACGGGTCGAGATGCAACATTAGACGTTATTTACGCCAGGTCATATTAGTCTAGTTTAAACAATCGGCAACGGCTTTTCCAAGGTCAGAGACTTTGTAAACCCAGATGCAGCCCGCTTTTTCAAGCAGTTGTCTTTTTTGTTCAATAATCTTTTCGGGGTTGGCCGAATCTGTTCCCAACAAAGGAATATGCAGAGAACCGGATAAGGTTTGGCCGGGAATATAAACAATCAAGGGCTTTTTGCGTCGGGTGCGATGGTAAATTTCAGCAACTTCCAATTCTAATTGGCCGGTTAATTGACCAATCAACAAAATTGCTTTTGTTTCTTTATCGGCCAAAAGCGTTTCCAAAATCGGTTTAAACGATGTACCGACCAATTGCGAAGCTCCAAGGGAAACGCAAGTGGAAACGCCAAGATTTTGGGCGGCCAATTGTTGAACGGCTTCGTACATAAGGGAACTGGATCTGCCGATAAGGCCAACAGAGCCTTTCGGGAAAAGATGGGCGGGAATACAACCGGCCAAACATTCTCCGACGCGAACGATTCCGGGGCTGGAAGGTCCGATCAGTAACACACCGTTTTTTTGAGCCAATATCATCATTTTTAAAATATCATGTAGAGGGATATGTTCGGTGGTACAGATAACCGTTGGGATTTTAGCCCGAATGGCTTCTTCCACATCCTGAAGGGCTCGAGCCGGTGTTGAAAAAATGACACTGATCATGGGGTGGGTTTTACGGACAGCTTCGCGAACAGAACCGAAGATGGGAATTCCCTGATACTCTTTAATACTTTTATCACGCGAAATACCCGCTACGATATTGCTGCCGTAGGCCAATGCCAATTCAACATGAACGGCACCCATTTCGGTGGTGATGCCCTGATATAAAATGGGCGTTTTCTTTGTCGGTAATTTAAACACCTAGGCCCCTCCCTTAACTTGACGGATAATGGTATCAACACCTTCGGTCATACTTTGGACAACCGTGAACGGCAGACGGGATTCAAACAAAAGTCGCCGACCGATATTGGCGTTTGTTCCGTCCATACGTACCACAATGGGAAGACCCGCCAAAATTTCACCGGCGGCGGACAAAAGACCTTGAACAATGATATCACACCGGGTTGTCCCGCCAAACAAATTAACAAAAACACCATCCACATCCGGATCGGATAAAGCCAGTTTTAAGGCACGGGTAACGGCATCTTTAGAGGGTTCTGCCCCCATATCCAGTAAACAGGCAACTCGGCCGCCACTTTGTTGAATGAGATCGATGGTGGCCTGACTGAGTCCGATTCCGTTAACCAAGCAGGCAATGTTTCCTTTTAGTTTTGTGTAACGGAATTGGTATTTATTGGCAATAAATTCCCGTTCCCTGCCGACTTCAAGTTCTTTAAAAGCCGCAATTTCCGGCAGGCGAAACAGCGTGTTGTCATTGAATATAATTCGTCCGTCCAAAACAACAAGCCCCTTCCCCGTTTCCCAAACCGGATCAAATTCAACGGCTACGGCCTCGTAAGTTTTAAACAGATTCATCAGATGCTTTAAAAGAGATTGCATTTCAAAGGCTTTTTCTCCTTTAAGACCTAAATGCTGAATGATTGTTTTTATGCGGGTCGATGTCAATTTAAATTCAGGCAGTTCATATTGGCGCATAATGTTTCCGGCCGTATAAACACTTAAAACCAGACTTTGCGATAAGAAATCAACCCGGAGGGAGAGACGGTATTCCGATTGACCGAAACAGGCCTCTTCAACATAGACCTGTTTGACTTCGTGGCCGATGGGGATATCCGGTGTCATGAGACGATTTCCCAACATCTGATCGGCGATGGCCGCTACCATTTTTGGGGTATTTGCCCAACAAATACCGGTCAAATCCGTATCCTTGTCGGTGAAATGCGACACGCTGCGGTGATCGGTCGCAACCTGAGCCTTAACCACCCAGGCATTTCCGCCGATGGCTTGGGCCTGGTGAGCAGCTTCATCAGGCATATAGGCAACACCGCCCTTTAAAATGGGGACACCTTCCTTTTTGAATAAACGTTTGACCTGATACTCTTTAATAATCATTCTGCCAGAACCTTGTCTATTGTTTTAAAAAACGGTCCGATGGAAATGGGCTTGGAAATATAGTCGTTACAGCCGCCGGCTAAAATACGTTCGGCATCACCATCCATGGCAAACGCCGTGACGGCAATAATCTTCGTATTGGCAATTTCCGGCGTTTGCCGAATGAGTTTTGTCGCGGTCAGACCATCAACTTCAGGCATTTGAATATCCATTAAAATCAAGTCGGGCTTTAGTTTTTTGGCCTGAGAAAGCGCTTCTTTCCCTTCGGAACACTGAAAAACCTGATGCCCTTTGCTCTTCAAAAGGTCTGAAAACAAACGCATATTGAGTTCATTATCTTCAACGATTAAAATTTTGCTCATGATAAGACTCCTTTACTGGAAAGTATTTTGCGAGAGTTTGAAATAAAAATCAAGCAAAAAGAAAAAAAACTTGATTTTCTTTTTAAAATAGGCTATAAAGAGGCTGCTTTTAAAGGACAGGTGGCCGAGTGGTTGAAGGCGCACGCCTGGAAAGTGTGTTTAGGTCTAAAGCCTAACGCGAGTTCGAATCTCGCCCTGTCCGCCAGTTCAGACACTCCGAGGGGGTGTTTTTTTTGTAGGGAGAGGTGCATCAGTGCAAGTTTTGCATGATGGCTGACATAAGAAGCAGATCCATCATTAAGAGCTCCCGCGATATCTTTTCTTTATCATCTGGGACCGGTTGGCAAAAAGCGACTTCCTGATCAAACTCTTTTTTGAAAGGGTTATACATTTTACCATTTTGGCAACACAGGCTCATAACCGTGGACAATTTTTCATCTTGCCCCAGTTCCAGTAAGGTTGCACCCCAAGGGCTATGAGTTGAACCGGCGGGACAACCGCAGCGACCGTCAAGCAGGTCAAATTGGCCGGTTTCATTATTATAAGCCAAATTTTCCCGGCAACAGACGCCACCCATTTCAACCGATCCCGAAGGACAACCAAATCTTGTGGAAACGACATTATACGCCTGATCCTGATCATTCCACACAAATCCGTCTTTGATACAATAATGTCCGTCGACCAAGCTTCCGCCATGGGGGCAACCACAGATATCAGCTTGAACGGAGGGGCCGTACTTATTACCTACAATAAATCCGTCTTTGCAACAATTGCGTCCGTTCGGCGAGAGGGTTGTGCCCTCAGGACACCCGCATTTTTGAGCATCAACCTCATCATAAATGACCGGGCTTGTTCCGAAATAGTATTGGTGTGCATAGCCATTCCGGCAACAGACATCTCCGCCATTGACACCGACACCGCGATGAACCGTACCACCGTCGGGACAGCCGCATTCGCCGGGGTTCAAATAGTCATAGGCATGCGTTTCTTCATTATATTGGTAATCATTTTTACAGCAATTATATGTTTTTGTCCCCGGTTTTCCACCGTCGGGGCATCCGCACATATTAGGGCGAACATAATCATATTCCTTTGTCCCACGATTGTAGACCATGTTATTTTTACAACAGTCAACACTTCCATCCTTTTGCGGAGTCGGAGTACCGCCGTTTGGACAGGTGCCGCAATAAGGGGTATCTTCGTCATACCTTTGAGTGGTTCTATTGTATGATTTGCCGTTTTTACAACAAAACCAGCTGGCAAGTTCGGAAGCTTTTCCACCGTCGGGGCAACCGCATTCGGGCCTTATCAAGGTATATCCTCTTGTATCCCCACCGAAAGCTTTACCGTTTTTACAACAGATCCCATTCTTTAACTCCCCACCATTGGGACAAGCAGCCCAAGTGATTGAAGTGAACATCAAAGAAAAGCAAAAAATAAAAAACTTCTTCATTTTTGCATCCTTTCATAAGGATAGGGGGATTCAGATCGTTTTTCACGAGATTTTTTCTTAAATTGAGCTTGATTTTCCTGCCAATATTTGAAGAAAGATTCGGAGTCGTTTTTTAAACGATCTTTTTCGGAGGGAGGAAGTTGATAAACTTGTTCCTGACAATAGTAATCATTGGATTTATCATATTTCCCCGTTTCGGAATCGTATAAAAGTCCGTTTTTACAGCAGGGATAAATACGCGGGAAACCTTTGCCACTTTTAGAAGAAGCTGCTCCCCCGTCGGGGCAACCGCAACGGGAATCGGCTTTCGTCCAAGCGTGGGTATCGTTATCATAGGTAAAGGTGTCTTTACAGCAGATGTTATCAACCTGTCGGGCATCAGTAGGACAACCATGTTCGGCATCAAACAAATTGGCATATTTCTTGATGTGCGGATTATAAGTGTAGGCATCCTTAATACAAATTTTTTCTTTCGGATCCATAGTACCACCCTCGGGGCAACCGCAAATAGAGGGGATATAATCCTGTCCTTCCCAACCGTCGCGACAGCACCGGCCATTTTTTTCTTCCCAACCGTCAGGACAACCGCAGGCTTTGGTATTCAGATAAGCGTACTCACCCTTCTTCGCATCCGGATCGGGGATCCTGTCATTGATTAAATCATCTGATAATGAAACATAATAACCGCCGTAAGTGTATCCGTCTTTGCAGCAGGCTCGTCTATCAGGGCTGAGGTTTCCGCCCTCGGGGCAACCGCAGATACCGGGTTGAAAATCAGCATATATGGTATGCATTTTACCATCCAAAGTTCCATAGGAAGATTCCACATAAGGGCCTTTGCAACAATATTGCGGATTTAGGGGGCTGGGGCTACCACCCACGGGACAGGTCCGGGCTTGAGTGACTGTGGCGAAAAGTAAAATGATTAAAAAAGATAATTTAGTATACATTAAAACATTCCTTTCTGCTAATTGATTGTTATGTCGTAAATCAGGTCGGCAGGATCATCCGGAGAGTCAGGTTGCTGACGCCACAGTTTAAAGGTGGCTGAGGCGGGATAAGCGTCTATAATAAATTCGGTTTCCGGCTGATGGGGAGAACCGTTGTTGCACCCGCCCGGATACCCACAGCTGCCGCCGACGTGAATAAAATCCCGAAACCGATAAATGGTATTTCCAATATTGCGATCATTCGTAAAATGTAAGTTCCTGATATCGGTGGCATAAACATAAGGAACGCCGAAATCAATGGCATTACGGCCATGAAAACCATATTTCATTTGAGGTTCTTCATAATTATTGGACTTAGCTATGATGGACAGCATTTGTTCATGTGCGGAAGCATTATATTCCACAAAAAAGGTCATGCGATCACGGTCAAAAGAAAGAAAGTTCGGTTCGGGATAAGAAAGGGGGCAATCGCCTTTTTCTTTCATGTAAACCAAGGCATGAGCTTCCTCCATACTAATCAGTAAAAAAGGATTATCGATAAAACGGCTTTCGTCAGATTCACCTTCAATAGCCAGTTGGCCAGGGCCGTAACAAATAAGTCCTCGAAGGCCCCACCAAGGTTTTCCGCCGACGATTTGGTTGAAAACCGGGCTAGTATCAGCCTGATAATCGCCGGAGAAAAAAATGGGATAATCGGCAATCATTTGATTACGAACCCGAAAAATTTCGTCTTTATCCAAGAAATTCAGTTCACGAGGAGGATTGATCGGAAAGGAATAAGTCTCCGCTTGAGCAGAAAGGGAACCTGACAGAAAGACGGATAAAAAGAAGAATGTTCTAAAAATGTTATTCCAAGTCACGGTTCCCTCCCCTTAAAGTAATTACAAGAGCTATGGTAGCACAGAAAAGTGGAAAAAGGAAGTAAAAAAACAAGCCGATATTTTTTTTGGAGTAGTCAGGTTTTTTATGAAAAAATAAAAAAGAAGTTGATTTTTGATTTTTTTTCGTTTATAATGCCGCCTAAAGCCGACGTAGCTCAGTTGGTAGAGCTACTGATTTGTAATCAGTGGGTCCGCGGTTCGAGTCCGTGCGTCGGCACCACTTTTGAACGGCCATAGGGGCCGTTTTTTCTATGCCTGCTTTACAAGATATTGTAAAAAATTGACAAAATTTAAAAATGTGATATAATACTTTCTAAATAGGGAAAAGGAAATATTATGAGTTTTTCAGATTGGTTTTTTCCACAAAATAAAGAGGCATCAAAAGCAAATCGGAGCATAGAGCAAATATGGTCGGAGATTAAAAATTCGCCCATGCATATACCGGTCGGACTTTTCTCGCACAATTCAGTGGAGAGAAAAAATGATCTGGAATATTTACATAAAATTCCATTAAAAAAAAGAATGGAAATGTTGGTTGATACAGGGGTATATCAAACAGCGTTTCAAGATGTTGTTGAAAAAGAGATCCAAAATATTAAATTAGGAGAACTTGAAAGGCTGAAAAAAGAAGATCCCGAATTAGCCAAAAAAATCGGTTTAAAAAACATCGCATTTGGAGAAGGTGCGATGGATCAGATTTGGAGTCATTCAGCGGAGGTGTTTTTAAAGGCCATTTTTAAAAAAGAGGAAATAAAAAAAGCTAATTTACATTTATTGGATCCCAAAGAAGAATTAACGAAGACGGACAGGAGTGTTTTAAAAGTCTGTATTCATGTCTGGAAAAATAATCCGGAGTTTTTGGCCGAACAGTATGGAGTGCGGTTGGGATCTTTTCAATCCATGATTGCCAAGGGGGCCACTGATTTGGCCGATATGATCGGAAAAGCTTTTAAAAATGATCCCAGAACAATAGTTTGCTATGGTGTTGAATGTTGTCGGGGAATCGTCGGATTTGATCGGGGTGAAACAATCATGGCCGCAGACCGTTGGGTCGCACGGTGGTTAGATCCCAAAATGCTGAAAACTTTGATACAGGAACGGAAATTGATGCCTTTGGTTGGGTCAAAAACTGAAGAACCGACACAGGAAGATATTAAACGGACACAACGATATCAGGCTAATTTTAAAACAGCTCTGTTATATTATTTCTTTAAGACACCGACACAAGCACAAAGTGTTTTTCGGATGGTTATCCCCCATATAGCCAAAATGGATCAAGGGATGCAGGAACAGGTATGGGGCATTTTGTTTCAAAAATATAAGGTTGATCCCCGTATCAGAGAAGATGTAAGTCAATATATGTCGTCCTTTTTATCGCAAGGCACAAGTCCCCAAACCCAAAGGACAATGTATAGCCTGTTCGTTAAAACGGTACCGCCGGCTTTACGCGCCGAGGTGTTGGGACATATGCCGGTTCAGGCATTGAAACGATATTTGAGGGCTTTTGGGACAATCAATAAAAATGTTCTTTATGCAGCCCTTCAAACGGATCAGAATCAAACACATCTGGCATGGCATCTGTTCCATGAAAAAGAACTGAACGATGAACAAATGAGAAAAATTTTAGAAACGGCTTATTCCAAGCGGCAGAGAAATTTTTTGTTCTCACCTAAAAAACAGATGGACAGAGCTCTTTTTTTACATATGTGCGGTGTATTTTCAAAATCCCAATTCTATTTTTGGCAATGGGTTCGATCATTTAAAAATGTCCAGGATTTTAACGGATCGTTGGCCGAAACTTACCTGACGTTGCCGGAATCGGTCAGGGAAAATAAAAGTTATGTTGTGGCGATGAATAATCACTTTGATTTGGTAAGAGAATGTGCCTTAAAGGGAGATACCGCCAGTCTATCGGCATTAAAAAGAGTATTGGGGGCGGAAATATTTTGGGAGAGTTTGATCCGGGAAAGAGAAGGAAAAATATCCGGAGCACGAGCTATATGTCGGCAAGGTAAACGGAGTCTGTTGAAGTTATTGAGTGATTTGCCGATTTCAAGACAACAGGCGTTTTTCATGACGACTGATTCAAAGGGGCGTACTTTGTTGGCCGAATGTACGGGAAGTCTGGCTCGTTTGGTCCCGCAAGAGGTGTTTAAACAGGTTTATCAGAAACAAACGGTTTTTGAAACAAAAGAAGTATCACCGGCAGATCCTGCTGTTTCAAGAGAACCCGCAGAAGCGTCTAAGGGTTCGAAGAAAGTTGTTCAAAGGCAGATCATTCGTATTCCGGTATTTGAAAGCCATATGGAAAAAATTGCCAATAACTCTAAATTAGTTCAGGATGTGGAAGAAACTATGACACGTCTGTCTCAGATGGACAAAGCCGAAATTTCAGCGGAACTGAGGGAAGGTTGGAAAAATCACGGAAGCTTGGAAAAAGCCCCTTGTGCCGTAAAGGATATTCGGGGAAAAAGTTACCGGTTGGGATACCTGTTGCAGGGAGATACGGATCAGGGAACGGGACAAATTGCCTTTCTGTTTATTTTAACCCATGCCCAATATAATATATTCTTGAACAGACAGGCCGAACAGGCGGTCAAGGTAGCAACATCAATGATGAATGCGGCCAAACCGACACCAACCGTACCGGTTCTTTCGGGACCGAACGGACCTTGGGGTGGAAACGACGGGCGATAAAACCTATTTTTCCTGATTCTCGCGTGTTTCGAACAGAGGACGTCCTTGGAACAGTCGGCTGGATTGAGCCTCAATCAATGTTTGCAGATTAATGTTTTTGTTCCGAATAAGGCTGCGCATTTGATCCCCGCCGGTTAAGTGCGGATTGGCAAAAGCGGCCGAAATGACAGGACGCAAAACGGTTGAACCTTCCAAACGTTGATGGATAACGGCCAAAATACCGCGGGCCAACAGATCGGCTGCCAGGCTTTCCGTAAGTCCGGCACCTGAGGCATATTTAATGATGGATTCCAGGGCATCTTCAACGGTACTAGCGTGAATGGTAGAAAGAACCAAGTGGCCGGATGTAGCAGCTCGCAAAACTTGAGAAGCGGTTTCGGGTGTCCGAATCTCGCCGACTAAGATGTAACGAGGACGTGATCGGAGAGCCGATTTAATTCCATCTCCCCAACGTTCATTATCAACGGGGCACTGCTTACATAATCCCAAACCGCCGTTTTGAGCATGATACAAACCATCCAAAGGCATTTCGGGCGGGTCTTCAATGGTGTACATAAATCCACCTTCGGCCTCTAAAAACTTTTGCATCAAAGCCGAGGCAGAGGTTGTTTTTCCCATACCCGTCGGACCACCGAACAAAATTAGGCCTGATTCTTGTGATAATGTCAGCAAGTAATCTACAATATGTTTGGGAAGACCTAAAGTAAAAATATCCGGTACGGAGGTTGGCATTTTACGACAGTTATACTGGGCCCCCGATAAGGTGATGATCCGCTCGACACGATAGGATTCACCTGCAAAACGAATGGCATAACTGGATTGACCGGTATAGCCTTGTTCAAGAGCCTTATAGAATTCTCCCAAATCATCAGATAAGAATGGAACAAGCGCAAAGTGAGTCGTTTTATCTCGGATGTAAGCCACCTTTTCGGCCGTATACCAAATATCAGAAAAGGGGATAGAACTGACGGACGGGGCCCGAACGATTTTTTGATCGGAACCAAGCAGACGAGTGATAGCGGCTTCACTTTCCTCGGGAGGAGGGGTGGCCCCTAAGTCAAAGGGACGTTCCTCAATCGTAAGCGGTTCATCCGGTGATTTTTTTGAGTTCTCTGTTGTTTCCGGTTCAGTGGCAGGTGTTTGTTCAATTACTTCTTTCGATTCGGAGGGTAAATCAGTTTCTGCCGGTCTGGCAAAACGGGATAAATCATCTTCTGATTGAGATGTTTTGCTGATTGTTGTCGGGTCCGACTTTTCCGTTTCGGCGACAGGCGTCGCTTCAACCGGCTGATCCGCAACCGAAGCTGTTTCAGCAGACTGTGTTTCCATCGAAGTATCTGATTCGGGGAGATTTTCTGTCAGTGTTGATCCTTCCGAAATTTTCCCCTCCGGCTCGGGAATATATTCGTCCATCGTCGGTTGAGGAGGAGGTGACCAAATGCGAGGAGCTTCGGTTGTCGGATCGGGAACCGGTGCAGAATCGGGTTCGGCCGGCGCCTCGGGTTTTGTGCGGAACAATTTCGGTGGTTTTGGCAATTGCATGGTAAACTCCTTCCTTGGTAAATAATCCTATTCCTATTTTTGGCATAAAGGTAAAGTTTTTGCAATACTTTTCGAAAAAAAATAAAAAAAAGTAAAAAAAAGCTTGATTTTTCCGGAAAAAACGGATATAAGTGAGATACATTCTCAATATGATTTTGGAGGGTGGGACTGAAAAGCCCCGCTTTTTTTATTAGAAAAAAGGAAAGAAGATGGATGTATGTGAACAAATTGCACGGGAAATAGAACCGGCCCTATCCGATATGGGATATGAGGTAGTGCGGGTTGTTCTGAACGGCAATGAAACAAAAGTGCTGCAGGTGATGGCTGAGCGCAAAGATCGGATAGATATGACCGTTGACGATTGTGCTGATATCAGTCGAACGGTATCGGCACTTTTGGATGTATCGGATCCTTTTACGGGACGGTATACATTGGAAGTGTCTTCACCCGGATTGGACAGACCGTTACTTCGGTTGACGGATTATGATCGGTTTGCCGGTGATGAGGCAAAAATTGAATTGAACTATGAAATTAACGGCAGAAAACGATTTAAATGTCGGTTGAAAGGGATCACAAAAAAAGAAGAAGTTATTTTTGATTTTGAAGGAAAAGATATGGTTGTTCCCTTTACGGATATTGCAAAAGCCAAATTAATCTTAACAGATGAGTTGATTCAAAAACATCAAAATAAAAACGAAAGGAAAAAATAAAAATGCAAGTTTCTACATTACCACGGCCCGAACTAATTCAAATGGCAGATATTCTTGCCCGGGAGAAAAATATTGATAAACAAGCCGTATTGGAAGCTATGGAACAGGGAATTTCCAAAGCCGGTCGGTCAAAATACGGACCGGAATATGATATCCGGACCAAAATTGATCCCAATACCGGTGCTATCCAAATGGCAAGATATATGACAGTTGTGGAAACGGTTGAAGATGAATTTACACAAATCGCTTTGGCAGATGCGGTTAAAAAAGATAAAACTTTAAAAATCGGTGATGAGATTACGGATTTATTGCCTCCGATGGATTTCGGACGAATTGCTGCCCAGACAGCCAAACAGGTTATTACGCAAAAAGTGCGCGAAGCGGAAAGAATGTGCCAATATAACGAAATGAAAGACAAGAAGGGACAAATCGTTAATGGCATTGTTAAGCGTGTTGAAAACGGAAATTTGATTGTTGAAGTCGGTCATGTGGAAACGTTGTTACGCCGTGATGAATTAATCCCGCGGGAAAGCTATCGGGTCGGTGATCGGATTCGGGCTTTGGTATTGGACGTTCGTGCCGAACAGAGGGGACCGCAAGTGTTCTTAACACGTTCGCATCCTCAATTCTTGGCGGCCTTATTTACGGCAGAAGTTCCGGAAATTTATGATGGTACCATTGAAATTAAAGGTGTGGCCAGAGATCCGGGATCACGGGCGAAAATCGCCGTGTATTCCAAGGATTCAACGATTGATGCCCGGGGGGCTTGTATCGGAATGCGCGGTATCCGTGTTCAGGCCGTTGTGACGGAGCTGCAGGGAGAAAAAGTGGATGTTGTTTTGTGGTCGGCGGATCCCGCAACTTTCATTATGAATGCTTTGGCACCGAATGAAGTCCTTAAAATTGTGATTGATGAGGAAGCCGGTAATGTGGAAGTCGTCTTAAATGAAGAGCAATTGTCGTTGGCAATCGGTCGGCGCGGTCAGAATATTAAATTGATCAGTCAATTGACCGGTTGGCATATTGATATGATGACAGAAGCTCAAGAAGCCGAACATCGTGAAGCCGAAACAAAAGAGAGGGTTGATTTGTTCATGAAGGCCTTGGATATTGATGACATGATGGCCAGAATCTTAATCCAGGAAGGTTTTGCAAAAGTGGAAGATATTGCCTACATTGCTTTAGATGAACTTTCCGGTATTGAAGGTTTTGATGAAGATTTGGCCGAAGAATTACAAAACCGGGCCAAGGCTTATTTAGTGGCGCGTCAGGATACTTTGACGAAACAAATTGAAGAACAAAAAGTTAGTGATGAGCTTAAAAATATGGAAGGATTGACTCTGGAGATGGTTGCCGCTTTAGCAAATGCGGGTGTCAAAACTTTGGATGATTTTGCAGATTTGGCCAGTGATGAGCTGATTGAAATTGTAGGTGCCAAGGAAATGGATACCGAAACGGCAAACGCTTTGATTATGAAGGCGCGGGAGCATTGGTTTGAAGAAGGAAAGCTCTAAACATAACCGTAAAAACAGGTGTCGTGCCGGTGAAATCGGCACGAAAACCTGCTTTGTGACAAAAGAAGAAGCACTCAGAACGGAGATGCTGCGGTTTGTTTCAACGCCGGATCATCAAATTGTTTTTGATGTGGCTGAAAAGCTACCGGGACGGGGTTTTTGGCTAAAAGCGGATGAATCTGTTCTAAAGCGGGCCATTGAAAAACATTTGTTTTCTAAAGCGGCCAAAGGAAGCGTCCAAATATCGGATGATTTACCGAAACAGGTAGGGCGGGCCTTGAAGGACAGATGCTTGGATCTGTTAGGATTGTGTCGCAAAGCGGGGCTCTTGACTTTTGGATATGCAGCCGTTAAAAAGGAAATGGCAAAGGGGAATGTTGTGGCTGTGTTTGAAGCATCTGAGGCTTCAAAGCGGGAGCAGCAAAAATTGTTTCGGGATAGTGATCCTATTTCGGTGTGGCAGATTTTATCACGATCCGAATTGGGGCATATTGCCGGATCGGATGAAGTTGTCCATATGGCTCTGTCGGGCGGTCATCTGTCAGAACAGGTGATTCAAACGGCAAAAAAAATCGGTCTGTATTATGACGGACAAAATTTGAAAGGATAAGACTATGGCAGAAGAAAAAAAGACTTTAACGTTATCGGGGAAGACTTTGTCGCTGGGGAATAAATTTCGAACTCCCGGTGGCCCGGGACGGGTTCAAGTGGAAGTGCGCAAAAAACGTGTCATTACCCCGGATCAGAAAACAACCGTTATTACACAAGATGCCAGTCATAAATTAAAATTGGTCCAAGAAGCTCAACGGGTGGCAGAGCATGCCCGTCAGGAAGAAGAAGTCAGGCGTCAGAAGGCAGAACAGTTAAGATTGGAAAACGAAAAGCGCCGCCAAAAGGAAGAAGAAGCGGCCAAGGCAAAAGCTGAAAAAGAAGCAGCAAAAGCCGCCAGATCGGTTGAAATGGAGGTATCTGCCAATAAAGAAAATACACATGACAAAAAATTTCAAAACCGGATGCAAGAGACAACAAAACGGGAAATGGAAGAGCGTCCGCATAAAAGTTCTTTTGAAGAACGGCGGGCGGGAAAATTCAATATGAATGCCTATCGTAATGCCGCAATGGGAGAAGAAGATGATGATTCCGAAAACGGCGGTATGAGGCCGCACAGACGGAGTTTAGCTTCCATAAAACGTGCTCAGGAAAAAGAACGTCAAAAGTTTTTGGACGCTCAGAAACCGCAGGAAAAAATTGTGCGTGAAGTGATTATTCCGGAAACGATTACGGTTCAGGAATTGGCCAATCGGATGAGTGAAAAAGGAGCAACGGTTGTTAAAACTTTGATGAAATTGGGGATGATGGTGACGATTACACAGACAATTGACGCCGATACGGCAGAGTTGGTCGTGGCCGATTTGGGACATAAAGCCAAACGCGTTGCCGAATCCGATGTGGAAGATAATCTGAAAACAGCCGATGATAATCCGGATGATTTGGCCTTACGTCCACCGGTTGTGACGGTTATGGGACATGTTGATCACGGGAAGACATCTTTGTTGGATGCACTTCGTTCAACCCATGTGGCCGCCGGTGAATCGGGTGGTATTACCCAGCATATCGGTGCTTACCAGGTTAAATTGGAAAACGGAAAAAAGGTGACCTTTATTGATACGCCGGGGCATGAGGCCTTTACAGCCATGCGAGCGCGCGGAGCCAAAGTAACGGATTTGGTTGTTTTGGTGGTAGCCGCCAATGACAGTGTTATGCCACAGACAATTGAGGCTATTCATCATGCTAAAGCGGCCGGTGTTCCGATTGTGGTGGCTATTAATAAAATAGATGTGCCGGGGGCTAATCCGCAAAAAGTGCGCATGGACCTGCTGCAACATGAAGTTGTTGTGGAATCTATGGGTGGTGATGTCTTGGAAGTGGAAGTATCGGCAAAGAAAAAGATCAATTTGGATAAGTTGATTGAAGCGATTTTGTTGCAAGCCGAAATTTTGGATTTGAAGGCATCCAGCCATCGTTCGGCAGAGGGTGTTGTGGTGGAGGCCCGTATGGAAAAAGGACGGGGCTCCGTTGCTACGGTTTTAATCCAAAAAGGGACATTAAAAATCGGTGATGTGTTTGTTTGCGGTCAGGAATGGGGACGCGTCAGGTCACTCTTTAACGATAAAGGACAACGTGTGAAAGAGGCAACTCCTGCCGAACCGGTAGAGGTTATCGGTCTTCAGGGAGTGCCGTCCGCCGGTGATGATTTTATTGTTGTGGATGATGAAAGTAAGGCACGGGAAGTATCGGCTTATCGTCAACGGAAATATCGGGAATCTTTACAGGTTAAGAAGATCAGTACGGCCGAAAATTTGTTGGCTCAAATTAAAGCCGGTGAAATTAAAGAATTACCTGTTTTGGTTAAAGGCGATGTGCAGGGATCTGTTGAGGCATTGAATGGTATTTTGGCTAAAATCAAGAATAATGAAGTCAAAGTTCATGTTCTGCATAGCGGTGTCGGCGCCATTAACGAATCCGATGTTACATTGGCACGCGCTTCACATGCCATTATTATCGGATTTAATGTGCGGGCCAATACCGGTGCCAGGGAAATTGCCAAACGGGATAATGTGGATATTCGGTACTATTCCATCATTTATGATGTGGCCGATGACATGAAGAAGGCTGTGGCCGGACTGTTGGAGCCGGAAATGAAAGAAAAGATTTTGGGCTATGCTGAAGTGCGCCAGGTTATTTCTATTTCCAAAGTCGGAAAAGTGGCCGGTTGTATGGTGAAAGAGGGTCTGATTAAACGAGGCGCTAAAGTCCGAATTTTGCGGGACAATACCGTTATCTATACCGGTGCTTTGGCTCAGCTTAAGCGCTTTAAAGATGATGTGAAAGAGGTTAAAGAAGGCTTTGAATGCGGCGTCAGTTTTGAAAACTATGACGACATTAAAGTCGGTGATATGATAGAATGTTTTGAAATGGAGGCTCAGGCTGTTGATATCAAATTTGATGATGTCTGATTTCAATCATGAATCGTATCTGTTTCCCCGATTATAATCATTCTATTTTAAGTATTGTAACCTCTGTCCTGAAATACTACGGGGTCAAATCAGAGTATCAGACAGTACCCGTTTTGGATCAAGCCCTTCAAAAAGAATACAAAAATGTTGTTCTTTGGATTTTGGACGGACTGGGTTGGGATTTAATCGGTAAAACGCTTTCAGCCCGATCCTTTTTAAGAACACATATCCGAGATAAAGTTTCGTCCGTTTTTCCGCCGACAACGGCGGTAGCGACGACAACTTATTATTCGGGGTTACCGCCGGTTCGGCATGGTTGGGCGGGATGGTCGCCCTATTTTCCGGAATATGATCGGTGTATTGAGTTATTTTCGGGATTGGATACTTATACGCGGGAACCGACAGGAATTAATGGTTTGAGGGCAATGCCCTATCGTCATATTTTTGGCCGGATTACAGAAGTGTCACCCGATATATGCTGCACGGAATATCTTCCCCAAAAAGTGGTAGAAACGGGAGCAAAAACATTTGCCGAACAGTGCCGGCAAATTAAAAAACAGTCACAGAAATCCGGAAGACAGTTTATTTTAGCCTATTGGCCGGAACCGGATCATACTTGTCATCACGAGGGAACATATGCGGACAGTACAAAAAATGTCATACGTATGATGAACGCCGAAATCAAACGGCTGAGTAGTAAGATGAAAGATACTTTGGTGATTATATCAGCCGACCACGGGCATGTACCGGTTGAAGAAACATTCTATATTGATACTTGTCCGGAGCTGACGGAGCCGTTGGCGGTGCCTTTGAATTTGGATGATCGGGTGTCAGCTGTATACCTGAAAAAAGGAAAAGAGAAAGATTTTCTGAAAGCTTTTCATCAATACCTGGAAAAAGATTTTGTGTTGATGAAAAGTGATGAGGCGTTGGCACAGGGCTTGTTCGGACAGGGAAAAGTTCATGAAAAGCTGCCGGGATTTTTGGGTGATTATCTGTTGATTGCGGTCGGAGAAAAATGCCTGAGGCAGCGGGTGGGACCCTATACATCAGGGCCGGAAATGAAGAGCTCTCATGCCGGTATATCTGAACGCGAAATGATTGTGCCCCTGATATTGGTGGCGAGATAAAAATTCCTTGCAATTTTGAATAATCGGCGGTATAACCAAAGTCAGAAAAGGAGATACCGATGCAGATAGATTTAAACTTTGTGAATAAATTGGGACGGGTTGTTTTAAACTTCTTTCAGGCGACGGGTAAATTGGGTATCTTTTGCGGACAAACCGTTTATCATTGTGTGACACCGCCTTTCTACGGAAAAGCCGTTTTGACACAGATGATTGAAATCGGATTTTATTCATTACCGGTAGTGGCGTTGACGACCCTGTTTTCGGGGATGGTGATTGCCCTTCAGACCTATGAAGCGGTATCACAATTTTCGGCCGAAGGTGCCGTTGCCATGGTGGTACGGGTAGCCGTTATTCGGGAATTGGCTCCCGTTATGGCAGGCCTGATGGTGGCAGGGCGGATCGGAGCTGCAATGGCCGCCGAAATCGGAACGATGCGGGTGACCGAACAAATAGATGCCTTGTCAACCTTATCAACCAATCCGTTTAAATACTTAATCGCACCGCGGGTATTGGCTGGTGTCGTGATGTTGCCGATTTTAGTGTTGATCGGAGATGTGATCGGTATTTGTGGCGGCTATATGATCGGGGTTTATAAACTTGACTTTAATGCAACGACGTATCTGACAAATACGTGGAATTATTTAAAGCCGATGGATATCGTATCCAGTATGACCAAGGCGGGGGTGTTCGGATTTATTATTACGTTATTGGGATGCTATAACGGATTTCAATCACAGGGTGGGGCACAAGGTGTAGGGCGTGCGACCACTAATGCTGTGGTGTCGTCCAGTATTCTGATCCTTATTTTCAACTATATCCTGACGGAAATGTTATTCAACGCATAGGGGAAAAATCAAATGCCGATTAAAGCAAAGCAATCTTCAAAAAAAGTAAAAATTCGGATGACCGATGTGTGTAAGGCCTTCGGGAACAAAAGGGTTTTACATCATTTGGATCTGGATGTATATCAGGGAGAATCTTTGGTTGTGATCGGAGGATCGGGAACCGGAAAATCGGTGACGATTAAATGTATTTTGGGATTGTTGGAACCGGATTCGGGTGTCGTTGAAATTGACGGTAAAAATGTGGCGAAGCTGTCGGTCACCGATCGTGAAAAAGTGATGGAACAGTTTGGTATGTTATTCCAAAATGCGGCTTTGTTTGACAGTTTATCTGTGTGGGAAAATGTGGCCTTTTCTTTGATACAAAATCAGCATATGAGTAAAGCGGAAGCCAAAAAAATTGCCATTCAAAAATTGGCTCAGGTGGGCCTTAAAAGTGATGTGGCAGATGTATATCCGGCGGACCTGTCGGGTGGTATGAGAAAACGGGTAGGTCTGGCGCGGGCAATTGCGACCAATCCGGCCGTTATCTTCTTTGACGAACCGACGACAGGGTTGGACCCCATTATGTCCGATGTGATTAATGACTTGATTCGGGATACGGTGAAAAAGTTGGGGGCAACGGCGTTGACGATTACGCACGATATGAACTCGGCCCGCAAAATCGCCGATCGGATCGCGATGCTGTATGAAGGGAAAATCATCTGGGTCGGAACGGTGGCGGAACTGGATAAAACGAAAAATCCCTATGTAAGGCAGTTCGTAGCCGGATCGGCCAAAGGCCCCATCCAAATGGAAGTCAAGGTGGAAAAGTAGATGCTTTCTTTTAACCATATTTTTTCTTTTTTTATTGTCGTCATAATAGCAATGACAACAATTGCTCTTATAAAATTATTTCATTCTGAAAAGCGACAATATATAGATGTTTTCGGGATAAAATTTCGTTGGCGTTGGCCGAGTCCCGAATTTGGTTTAAGTTGTATAATCCTAGTTCTATCATTCTTTTTATTTGAAGGGATACTTGTTCTATTGATGAGATTTTCAGGATATTTTTTACCAATTATTTTATGCTTTTTTTGCTTGCTTTATGTGTTATTTTATTTTTCTGAAAAAAATAAGGTAAATCAATCATGACGAAACGAACAACGCAATTTGTATGCCAAAACTGTGGGGCGATATTTGCCAAATGGACGGGTAAGTGTGAATCTTGCGGGGAATGGAATACCTTGGTTGAGGAGGCTCTGCCCGAAAAAACGCCGGCGCAGGTAACAGCAGGTAAAGGTGGTAAAAAGTTAGAATTTTATGATTTAAAAGGGGCTCCGGAGCTTGTTTTTCGCCTGAAATCCCAAATCGGGGAGTTGGATCGGGTCTGTGGCGGCGGGTTGGTGCCCGGGTCGGTGATTTTGGTCGGCGGTGATCCGGGTATCGGAAAATCTACATTATTGTTGCAGGCGGTGGCCCATTTATCCGATACGGTCAATAAAGAGGGACGTCCGACAAAATGTGTCTATATCTCGGGCGAAGAATCGGTGGATCAGGTCAGGCTGAGGGCCTTGCGATTGGGGCTTCAAAAAGCGTCGGTAGATTTGGCATCCGCCACCAATGTGCGGGATATTGTGGCGACGCTGGATAGTGGCGATTCCCCCGATGTTGTGATTATTGATTCCATTCAGACAATGTATTCGGACACTCTGGATTCCGCACCGGGAACGGTGGGACAGGTTCGGGCATGCGGAAATGAGTTGATACGGCTTGCTAAACGGCTAAACTTTACGCTGTTCTTGGTGGGGCATGTGACGAAAGAAGGGACTTTGGCAGGTCCCCGCGTGCTGGAACATATGGTGGATACCGTTCTTTATTTTGAAGGAGATCGGGGACATCATTTCCGAATCTTGCGGTCGGTTAAAAACCGCTTTGGAGCAACCGATGAAATCGGTGTCTTTGAAATGACGGAAGAAGGACTGAAGGAAGTTAAAAATCCGTCGGCTTTATTTCTGGCGGAACGGCGTGGCAATATCGCCGGCAGTTGTGTCTTTGCCGGTGTGGAAGGATCGCGGCCGCTGCTCGTGGAAATTCAAGCTCTGGTGGCGCCGATGAGCGGAACCGCGCCCCGGCGAGCCGTTGTGGGATGGGATTCTAACAGGCTTGCAATGATTTTGGCGGTCTTGGAAGCCCGTTGCGGTGTGATTTTTGGTGCCAAAGATGTTTACCTGAATATTGCGGGCGGGTTGAAATTAACAGAGCCAGCCTGTGATATGGCGGTGGCGATGGCTCTTGTATCGGCATTGACGCAAAAACCTGTGCCGGCGGATATGGCTGTCTTTGGTGAGGTGGGGCTGTCGGGCGAAATTCGGGCCGTGCCACAAGCCGATTTGCGGTTGAAAGAAGCGGAAAAACTGGGTTTTAAAAGGGCCTTGATTCCGCCGGCAAAAAATGCTAAAAAGAAAACAGTCGGTTTGCAGGTGACGGAAGTCGGACACTTGAGAACACTTGTGGATACATTTCGGGGGTAGAAAATGACAGTCGGTTTAATTGATATTATCTTACTTGTGGTGGTGATTATTTCTGTCCTGTTTGCTCTTTACAGGGGATTGGTGAGGGAACTTCTCGGAATTGCGGCATGGATTTTGGCGGGCTTTGCCGCTCTATATAGCTATGCCCCGTTGCAACCCCTGATGAACAAAATGATTGAGAATAAAACAACGGCCGGTATCGTGGGATCATTGATTGTGGCTTTGATTGTTTTGGTAATTATGACGTTAATTAACTCGTGGATCACGAAAAGACTGCGTCAAAGTGCATTAAGTGGTTTAGACCGGATATTGGGCTTTGCTTTCGGTGTGGCACGCGCCGGCTTGTTGGCGGCCGTTTGCTATTTGGCATGCTCTATGTTCATGCCGGAAAAAAGAATAAATAAAGTGGAAGAAGAAAATATCTCTGTTCCCTATGTGCGGGTCATGGCCGGGTGGTTGGAATATGTGGTGCCGGATAACCTTAAAGAGGACCTGAAAGAATATGAACAGGGAAAATTACAGGAAAAAAGCAAAAAGAAAATCGGCATTGATTTGAAAAAAACAGTGCGGGAAGAATTGGCTGAATATCGAGCCTCGGATAAAAAATCATTAGACGAGATGATTGATAAGATCGCGGAGGAATAAATGACGGCAGATGAATTGGTGGCTGTGGCCAGAAAATTAATTCAGGAACGATATCACAAAGAAGGTCATCATACGGTTGTGGCAGCGGCTTTATGGACAAAATCGGGGAAGCTATTTACCTCTGTTAATGCGGGAACAAATCAACCTTCCATCGCAACTTGTGCCGAAATCATTGCTATCGGAATGGCCAATACGGATGATCCGAATATGGAAATTGATTTGATTGTGGCGGTGCGGGATAAAGATGCTTATGTGATTTCCCCTTGCGGTAAATGCCGGGAGTATATTTTGGACTATGGCCCGACGGCAAAAGTGGTTGTTCCTGCCGATAACAAAAAGGGATATACTGTTGTTAAAGCAACCGAACTGTTGCCCAATAAGTATGTGAAGCGCGTATGAAAATCATAATCTCGGCCATTGGGAAATTAAATAAAAAAAGTCCTGAACAGGCCTTGATTGATGGGTATATCCGAAAAACAAGATGGCCCATTTCCATTGTGGAAAGTGAAGAAAAAAAAGCTGTTTTGGGAGAAGCCTTAAAAGAAGCAGAAGGGAAATTACTATTTAAAGCTGTGCCAGCGGGGGCTAAAACAGTGGTTCTAGATGAACGGGGAGAGGAACCGTCATCTCGTGAATTGGCACAAAAAATTGCCCGTTGGCGGGATAACGGGGTACCAGCAGTTGCCTTTTTAATCGGGGGTGCAGACGGTCATGCGACCGATACACGTCAGAAAGCGGACTTAGTCCTGTCTTTTGGGCGAATGACATTGCCACATTTTTTGGCCCGTGTGGTTTTGGTGGAGCAAATATATCGCATTAAAACTATTTTAGACGGTCATCCCTATCATCGGGATTGAAAAAATCTTGAATTTTAGGGAAAAATGTGGTATAGAGGCAATATAAACCCCAAGAAAGGAATAAAATATGTCAGGACATTCACAATTTAAAAACATTATGCACAGAAAAGGTGCCCAAGATAAAGCACGGGCTAAGGTCTTTTCAAAATTGGCCCGAGAAATTACGGTGGCCGCCAAAACAGGTCTTCCGGATCCGGAAATGAATCCGAGATTGCGTTTAGCCATTCAAAATGCCAGATCACAGAACATGCCGAAAGACAATATTGAACGCGCGATTGCCAAGGGAACCGGTGGTGCTGATACCACCAATTATGATGAATTACGCTATGAGGGTTTTGGTCCGGGACATGTGGCCATTATTGTGGAAGCCTTGACGGATAACCGGTCCAGAACAGCCCCGAATTTAAGGGCTATTTTTACCAAAAATGGTGGGGCTATGGGCGAAACGGGGTCTGTAACCTTTAACTTTGAACATATCGGTTACATTGAATTTCCGGCTAAGGTAGCTACGCCCGATGCTATGTTTGAAGCCGCTTTGGAAGCTGGTGCAGAAGATGTGTCCTCGGACGAGGAAACACATGAAATTATCTGTACGCCGGAAGATTTAGGGCCTGTTCGTGAGGCTTTGGAAAAGAAATTCGGAACTCCTAATGCGGCCCGTATGGATTGGAAACCGACAGTCCAAACACCGGTGACAGATCTGGAAACAGCCAAAAAGCTGATGGACTTTATTGACCTTTTGAATGAAGACGATGATGTGCAACGGGTTATTACCAATGCCGATATCGCCGAAGATGTCTTAAAACAATTGGAAAGCGAAGAATAATGCTGCGAGTATTGGGCCTTGATCCGGGATTGCGCCACACAGGATGGGGAATCGTGGATCAAGAAGGTCCAAAATTGCGTTTTGTATCGGCTGGTGTGATTAATCCGAACGATACGTTGTCGTTGGCAGAAAGGTTGGCAGAACTGCATGAAGGGTTGAAAAAAATTATTGCTGATTTTTCGCCTGATGAAGTGGCTGTGGAAGAGACATTTGTTAATAAAAATCCAAATTCAACTTTGAAATTGGGGCAGGCCAGGGGGGTTGTCCTGTTAACGCCGGCACTGTTCCGTATCAGGGTTTCGGAATATACCCCCAATCAGGTAAAAAAAATGGTTGTCGGTGCCGGTCATGCCGACAAAAACCAGGTAGATATGATGGTTCGGACGCTTTTAAAGACAGTTCCGGAACATATTCCGCCCGATGCCTCGGATGCTTTGGCGATGGCGATTTGTCATTGTTTCATGCGGCCCGTGACAATAATTAAAAAGTGATTCCTCCAGGAAGATGAAAAGGCTTGATTAGCCACTTATTAAAAAAATACTTGACAAAATATAAGAAAACAGGTATAATGCTTTATATCTGAACAGGAGGAATATATGGAAAATAAACAGAAATTAACAAGAGAACAAAAAAAAGAAGCTTATCGGATTGGGAAAAAATCCGGAAGGATTATGGAGTTTGTAGAAGAGACTTTTCTGAAAGATCCTAATCATGAGTTTAGCAGGACAGGATTGTTACTGGACAGAAAGTCAGAATATTGGCCAGAAGATTATGAAATATTAGCACATGCCAATGATGAAAAAGCTCAAAGAGCCGTAGAAGAAATCAGTAAGAGTGGAGTTGTGGCTACAGCCAATGTATTAAGAAATTGCTGTCAGGTTTTGACAGATCCCGATCGGCCGCAGGAAGAGGGAACAAAAGCTTTATTGGATGCGATGCATTTATTAATTATTCTTGCTAAATTAGGGAAACGGGATGTGGAACAAATTAATAGAGCCATTATTGACGATCGTGCCCGTGATACCAGCATGGAAGCATTGGGTGATGTTGCTCATCGTCAATGGGTGGCTCGGAACATCTTTTATACGGACGAATTACGAGCCAAGATGTTGAATGAGTTAAAAGTCAGAACCATCGGCTAAGAAACGAGCCTGGACTTTTTTAAGGCCGAAGTTATCAAAGTGAACCTCCAATCCGTTGGGGGTTTCTTTAATGACGGTACCATAGCCGAAAGAGTCATGATAAACCCTTTTTCCGATTCGTTTGGATTTTTTCTGTGTTGGCAGATTGCTGTTCCAATAAGGATTGACGGGTTTATCAAAAAATGAACGGAAAGAAGATCTTTCACTATAGCCCTCCGAAAAAGAGATCGGCCCCATTTGTTCTGTTTCATTTTGAATATGGGCATCGGGCAATTCATCAATAAAGCGGCTGGGCAATGAATTTTCCCACTGACCGTAGATTTTTCGGTTTGAAGCAAAGGAAATAAAGGCTTTTTGTTTGGCGCGTGTCAGGCCAACATAGGCCAGACGCCGTTCTTCTTCAAGACCTTGTTCACCGGATTCGTCAAGGGCTTTCTGATGGGGGAAGAGACCTTCTTCCCAGCCGGCCAGAAAAACACAATTGAATTCCAAACCTTTGGAAGCATGCAGGGTCATAACAATTAATTGGTCACCGGTTGCATTTTCATCGGCATCGGTAACCAAAGCAGCGTATTCAATAAAAGCGTTAATACTTTCAAATTCATCCAAAACGTTATAAAGTTCCTTGATATTTTCAAGCCTTCCTTCGGCCTCAGGAGATTTGTCAGTTCGCCACATGTTTATGTATCCGGAATCTTCTAATAATTGGCGAGTCAAAGGAGCCGGATCCAAGGTGTTGATCTTATCACGCATCATACCGATCAGACCGGTAAATGAATCCAAAGTTTGACGAACGGACGGGCGTAATTCAGCCCAAGGGATTGCATCAAATAAGCTGAGATGATGCTCTTTGGCGGCGGCTTCGATCGCGGCAACGGCACCTTCACCGATTCCGCGACGAGGCTTATTAACAATACGCAGGAAAGCCAAGTCATCCGATGTGTTAAGAACAAGGCGCAGATAAGCAACGGCATCCCGAATTTCCTCGCGCTCATAAAATTTAAAACCGCCGATAATTTTGTAAGAAATGCCGCGCCTGATTAATTCTTCTTCAAAAGGGCGAGTCTGTGCCGATGTGCGAACCAGTATTGCCATCTGGGAGAGGGGAACGCCTTGATTTTGTTCCGTTTCAATTTGATTGATGATACCTTCAGCCTCTTTTCGGCCGTTCCAATAGCCCTTAATATGTACCCTGTCGCCAAATCCGTCCCGTGTATCAGCAACCTTGAGGGTTTTACCCAGTCGGCCGGTATTATGAGAAATAAGTGCGGAAGCGGCCCCAAGTATATGTTCGGTAGAACGATAATTTCTTTCCAGTCGGATAATGGTTGCCGACGGATATACTTTTGAGAAGTTTAAAATATTTTCAACATCTGCCCCGCGCCAGGAATAAATGGACTGATCATCATCTCCGACACAGCAGATATTTTGTGTCTTTTGAGCTAATAGCCGTAATAGCAGGTACTGTGCAACATTGGTATCCTGATACTCATCAACCAACAGATACTTAAATTTTGCCTGATAAATCGCCAAAATATCGGGTCTTGTTTTAAACAACTCCAACGGTAACAACAGTAAATCACCAAAATCAACGGCGTTTAATTCCCGCAGTCGGTTTTGATAAATTTGATAAAATCCTTTGGCACGACCGTTACAAAAGTCGGTATCTTCTGCCGGTGTGACAGCTGTCGGAGAAAGCCCTCGGTCTTTCCATCTTTGAATGATGTCTAAAAAAGTGGCGGGTGTATAATGCTTAACATCAATACCGTTTTCCTGTAGAATTTTTTTAAGAAGCCTTTCCTGATCATCCGTATTTAGGACAATAAAATTAGGTTTAAGGCCGGCCTCTGTCGGATATCGGGTCAGAATTTTAATTCCGATGGAATGGAATGTTCCCAACCAGACGGATCGGGCGGAAAGACCAATCATCTGTTCCAGACGATCCTTCATCTCACGGCTGGCTTTGTTGGTAAAGGTAACGGCCAAAATTTGCCAGGGAGTGGCGCGTCCCGTGGCTAATAGATAGGCGATGCGAGTTGTTAAAACACGTGTTTTGCCGGTGCCGGCCCCCGACAGAACAAGCAGAGGCCCCTCGGTTGTTTCAACGGCTTGGCGTTGTTCGGGATTTAAAGTATCTAAAAACGATGGGGCTTGGGAGGGTATCGGTTCGGCTAAATCAAAGAAATCGGTCATGGCTTTAAAATCCTTTGTATAACTTCGTTTGCCAATACAAGACCGAACAGACCCGTAATGGTAATAAGGCTGCCCATTTGGCGGTTTGCCTCTTGGGCGGGGAGAGGTTGTTCCGTTGAAAAAATACAAGGGAAAGAAAGGTCGGCTTTATGTTCTTTTAGTAACCGACGCAATTTGGCCGCCAGGGGACAGATCCGGGTTTGATTAAAAGGGGCTACTTTAATCTTTGTCCAATTTGTTTTACGAGCAGCCCCCATGGATGAAATAAAAGGAATCTTATTTTTTTGAAGGTTCAAAATCAGGGGTAATTTTCCGGTAATTGTATCAATGGCATCAATGACAAAATCGGGTTTAATATCCCACAAAGAATCACAGTTATCGGGGGTTATAAAGATGTTTTTTGTATAAACCGTTGTATCGGGACAAATATCAAAAATCCGTTTTTTGAGGACTTCGGTTTTCGGCTGATCGACGGTGGAATGCAAAGCGCATAATTGGCGATTGATATTGGTGATTTCCACATTGTCGCCATCAATTAAGGTCAAACATCCGATACCGGCGCGGGCCAAAGCTTCAATCGCAAAGCTGCCGACAGCACCACAACCGACGATGGCTATATGGCTGTGTCGCAGGTGATTAAATCCGTCTTCTCCGAACAACAGACGGGTCCTGTGAAATTGTTCATAATTCATCCAAAAATTCCCGAAAAGTTTGATTTAAATAATTGTTATCCAATTGAAGTGTCTGAACCAAAGCGGGGATGGCTTGGGGAGTTTTAAGCCCGTCGGGAGAATCGGTTTCTACCAGCAAACGATTATCCGGAATAACGGAAATGGAACGCCCGTTTAAAACAGAAAAATAACCGTTAAACAGTTTCAATTTTTGGACAATGACTTCATCACCGTTAAAACGATGAAAAAGCGGTTGAATGCCGCGATACTGACTAAGACATTCAATTAATTCATCCCAAGCATTAACGCAATGAATATGGATTTTCCTGTCATATTTTTCGGCTATTTCGAGAACGTCACCGAATACCTGAATTTGTCGTTCAAAAAAAGGTTTGTTTTTATCCAGTCCGATTTCACCGATCATGGCTTTGGGGTATTTTTCAAGGAAAGCGCATAGTTTTTCCTGCCACCCGGAGGGCAAATCATTTACAAACCAGGGATGGACGCCGGCACAAAAATAAATACCCGTTAAGCGCCGATTTAGATCGGCTGCTTTTTCCCATTCATCAGGCCGGGTCGTATTGACGATAAAAGAATTAATTCCTTTTTCTTGGGCACGCAGAAAAACAGAATCATCCATCAAATGACAATGTGCATCAAAATAAACCATGGCATCACTATACACTTTTTTATTGCAATTTAAAAGAAATAAAAATAAAATAAACAAAAAAAGGATTGATAATGAGATTTCGTCTTGTCTTTTCGATTGTCGGATTTATGTTGGCCCTGTTGGGGATAGGAATGGTTGTCCCGGCGGCAATTGATATGTTGTTCGGTTCTATGAAAGGGGCGCAGGAGTTTGCTTTGTCGGCAGCGCTCAGTGTGGCAATCGGATTATTGATTTATCTGTTGTCGATGACAGAAAAAGAGCCTTTAAAAGCCAAAGAGATGTTCCTGACGACCACTTTAATCTGGGTCGGTTACACTTTGGTGGCGGCCGTCCCTTTCTATATGTCGGAATATCATTTATCGTGGACGGATTCGGTTTTTGAGGCTATGTCAGGTTTAACGACGACAGGATCAACTGTTTTGTCGGGATTGGATCAGATGTCACCGGGAATATTACTGTGGCGTTCAATGCTACAATGGTTGGGAGGTGCCGGAATCGTCATTGTGGCCATTATGATTTTGCCGGTACTTCATATTGGCGGTATGCAGTTCTTTACAACGGAATCTTCGGCAGGTTCCAAAAGGGATTTGCCGACGGTTGAGCAGAATATGCGGGCGGTATTTCTTTATTTGATCGGTATAACAATCGCCTGTTGCTTATGCTTGAAGTATGCGGGAATGAGTTGGTTTGACGCGGTAAACCACTCTTTTACGGCTATTTCAACGGGCGGGTTTTCAACACATGATCAGTCAATCGCATATTTTAACAGTCCCGTTATTGAATGGATTCTGACATTTTTTATGGCAATTTCGGGCTTACCATTGATTTTAGGGCTTTATTTTCTGCGCGGACGCTGGAAATCCATCCAAAACGATGAGCAAATAACCTTTTATTTGAAATTTTTGTTATGTTCAATTTTGCTTTTGACATTATTGCGATGGGGATCGGATCATTTTATGCCGAGGGAATTGGGACGTTATATTCGCGAATCGGCATTCAGTATTGTTTCTATTGTAACAAGCACGGGATTTGTTGTAGATAATTACCAGTTATGGGGTAATTTTTCTGTCGCATTCTTCATTTTTTTAATGTTGTTTGGGGGATGTACGGGATCAACGGCCGGCGGAATTAAGATGTTTCGTTTTACCATCTTGTTTCGGGCAACGGCGGTCCGGTTAAAGGGATTGGTGCAACCGCACGGTGTTTTTATTCCGCGTTATGGTCGTCATGTGATTACGGATGATATTTTGATTAGTGTGTTGGTCTTTATCGGTTTATATTTTGGAACAGCTGTTATAATGACCTTAATCTTATCGGCCTGTGGGTTAGATTTTGTAACAAGCTTTTCGGGATCCTTGACTGCTTTATCCAACGTCGGACCGGGGTTGGGGCATGTGATTGGGCCGGATAAAACGTTCGCAATGTTACCTGTCGGGATCAAATGGTTATTAATTTTGGGGATGTTAGTCGGCAGATTGGAGTTTATATCGGTCTTTGTTTTATTTTTTCCATTCTTATGGCGGAGGAATGCATGAGCTTATTTGATGATGCGGCAGCTTTTATAAAAAATCGGACACCGGAAAAAGAAAAAGAGGATATGCGGGAAATCCTGATCCAAAAATTAAGGCACGAATTTGAAAATGCGTCACGACCCGAGATTGAAAAAGCGTTGGATAAGTTGTGTGAACGAGAAGGGGTAATAACCGATTTTGATAATGTTTTGAAAAAAGTAAGGATTTGGTTGGAAGATTAAAAAAAGTTTGATTTTTCTGTCAGATATGGTATAAAGAAAGAACGATTGTATAAGGGGATGTCATGAAAAAATTTCTGTTATTGGTTTTATTACTGGTTGTATTGGCTGTAGGGGGAATAGTCACAATGGTGGCTATGTCTTTTAATCCGACGGCTTATGAAAAAAGTGTTGTAGCATATTTATCTCATTTGACGGGGCGAGAAGTGACGGTCGGCGGAACAACTTCCGTTACATGGAATCCCGTGCCGACGATTACACTGAACAATGTGCGGCTTTCCAATATTGATAAGAGCGCAAATCCGACGATGTTAGCCATTGAAAAGGTTCAGGTTACCATTGCTTGGGATTCTTTGTTGAAATCGCCGCTTGAGATCAAGAGTATTGAATTGACACGCCCTGTTCTGCGTTTAGAAAGATTGGCTAGTAACCGTACTAATTTTTCTTTTCCCTTTCTGTTAGATCCCAAGTTTCATTTACAGGAATTGGATTTACTGGAAAATAACTCATCTAAAAGTGCTAAAATTGAGGCGATTGTAATCAAAGAAGGTGTTGTTCACTATGAAAACCAGATTACAGGGCTATCGTTTGAAGCCACAAATATTGAAGGTGTTTTGTCGGCAGATACAGTTCGGGGACCTTTCCGTTTTAACGGGACAGGTGCTATTGGAAACGGGCAATACACCATGGCATCAACGGTTGGTGCTTTTCAAGGTGCGTCACCGGTTGCTTTAAATACACAACTATCGGAAACAACAACGAAGACCGAGATGGTAATATCGGGCAATTTGACTCCGACAAATATTGATAAGTGGTTTTCGGGGGCTGTTCAATTTAATATAGGACGATTGGATTCTTTCTTTACTTTGTTTAATTTGCCGGCACCGGAGGTCGCTGAAAAAGCGATGGCAGGAGGAAGTTCATCAATAGAAATCGGGCCTGCAACGGATACGTTAAAAGATTTGGTGATCCAAATCGGTGAGGGGGATGCCAAAGCCGCTTTTACCGGAACAATCAGTCGAACAACAACGGCAAAATTGCCGCAATACACAATAAAATTGGCTACAGACCAATTCAGAGCCGAACAATGGGCAAGCTACTTGGAAAATATAAATTGGGATTGGCTTAAAAATGGAGAAAATTATCCTGAAACGACATTCAGATTTGTGGCCAAGTCAATACCTTATGGAAAAGGATCTGTCCAAGATGTGGTATTGGACGGGCACTACGAAAAAGGTAGGCTGGATATCCAGAAATCATCCGTAAAACTGCCGGACGGTGCTAAAATGGCTTTTAATGCCATTGGTAAGCTATCAAAAGATGAGCCGACCTTAGAGTTTGGTATTCGAGCCGAGATCCCTTCAATGCAAAGTATGACAAAATGGTTGTTCCCGGATGAGGTATGGAGTGCTTCACCGGCACTCGCCAAAAAAGCTTCTTATGCAGGTCGGATCAGTTGGACACCAAAGGGCTTGACGATTAATTTTAATGAGTTTAAAATAGGGGATACGGATATTCGTGGAAGCATCCGAAAAGATTTTGGAAGTGACAGTTATTCTTTGAAGTTGGCTTTGAGTAATCTCAATATAGATGAATATACGGGATGGGTGCCCGCAAAAGAAGCAATATCGCTTTCCGATGTTCCGGCATTGATTAAACAGACTTTGGAAAAAGATACGGCAAAGAATACACATTCTGTTCAGGGAACACTTGATTTCCAGGATGTAAGTGTTTTAGGGTTGCCGGTAGGAAGAGCCCATCTTGAAGGCCTTTGGAATAACGGATTGATCAAAGTCGATTCGCTGACGGCACAAAACGTGGCGGGGGCTAATATAACCTTTTCCGGCACGTTAAACGGTGTCGGTCGTCCGCAGATGAACGTGGATGGGTTACAGATGACGTTGGAAACGAAACAATTACCGTTGTTGTTGAAAAAATTAAACCTGACAAGTTCATTGCCTTTGATACAACAAGCGACTCATACCACCTTTAAGTTAGGTTTAAAGGGTGGTCGGGATGGTTCTTGGAATATGGATACCCAAGCAGCGTTGTCCAATGCTAATATCAAATTAAGCGGTGGTTTGGAAATGGTGGAGACAAATCCAAGTGTCCAAAATTTGAATTTTGAGATTATGCACCCAAATTTTCAAACATTTATAAAATTGATTGAACCGGATTTTGATGGGTTACCCAATTTAGACGGAACCTTTAAAATGACGGGTAGGGTATCTGGATCTAAAGAGCATTTTGAATTGGCAGACACAACTTTTGGCGTCGGGCTTCAGCAATTGAGTGGTGCCGTAACATTTGATAATCATGAAATTAAGACATTGAAGGCTCAAATTGCTTCGCCGTCCGTGGATGTGGAAAGATTCTTGTCGGGAACAGGTGCCGTTTATAGTTCAATTGGCGGCATGTCTAAAAAAAAGTTAGATTTCTCATCCTTAAATAATTGGAACTTGGATGTTAAATTGAACGCGTCTCAGCTGATTTATAAAGATGTTAATATTCGTCAAGCCGAAGTTGAGGCGGCGCTTCAGAATAAAGAATTGACATTAATTAATTTGTCCGGTCGCAGCGGATCATCCGATAATTCACCCATTCGGGTAAAAGGGAAAATAGATTGGAATACAACACCGACGCTGACGGGAGTATTTGATATTCAAAATATACCCTTGCGTTCAGACTTTATGGTACTGTCTGATTTTGCGTTTGGGGGCAGCTCTTTATCCGTTAAAGGAAATTTGAAAGCACGGGGTGGATCTGCTGCTGAATTTGTACAGAATTTAAACGGGCAAGGTTCTATCTCTTTAAAAGGTGGCCAGATGATCGGTGTGGATGTGGATAAAATGATTCCGATCATTACGCGAGCCATCCAGCGAAATGAAGGTGCAAAAGTCATTGAACCGGAATTTAAGCGGGTTTTAAACAGCGGTAAGACAATTATACAATCAATTGAAGGCGAGTATACAATTGCCGATGGCGTTATACGAATGATGGACCTCAGTTTAGAAACAGCCAATGCAACTGCAAATCCGACACAAGTCATCTGGGATATTCCCAAAAGAACATTGGAAATTTCTGTTCCGGTTCTATTAAAACCATTAAACACATTGCCGGCTTTTGTTCTTGGGATTTCGGCGATGCCTGCTAAGGGTCTTTATAAGCCGAATTATGCAGATTTATTGGCAGCCTTATCCAATCAGTCACAAACGGCGTTGGCTAATGACTTACGGCAAAAAGAAGAAGCAGCCAGACTTGCGACTGTCCAAAAAAGGAGTGATCGGATTGCCGAAGGTAAGCGTCTGACACAGGAGGCTCGTTTGGCGGTTGAAACGATGGAAAATAAAATCAAAGAATTCCCGTTTGAAAAAGGTCGCCGGTTATTGGCAGCATCCAAAGATGCTTTGGTATTGGTCAATCAGACGGCTATTCGGGAAGAACCGACAGATGCACAGTTAATACAACAAATTGAACAAGCTCGATTGGTTTTGTTGAAAGCCGAAGAATTTGATCGCTCGTTAGAACAGGAAACATTATTTAACGCTCAAAATCAAATGAAGGCCTATCAGACACAGGGTTCCTTGATGACAGAACAACTGAAAGCTTGGGCAAAAGCTTATCCGGATATTGTTATCTTGAGTCGGCTAGCCGATAATGCGGAGCAAAATCAAGCTGTCATTGAACAGGCACAAAAAGAGTTGACTGCGGATCTTTCGGCAGAACAAACAAATCAAATCCTGACGACCTGTGCCGAAGCTTCATCACGGATAGAAAAGGCTTATCAACATGCTAAACGGTTTGATTTATCGGCTGTTCCGGATCAAGTAAGTTCGGAGACTCAGATCGAAACGTCGGAGAAAAAAGTATTAAAAGGCTCATTTAAAAGGTCAAAATAAGATGCGCTTTTTAGTTCGGACGGTTTGTTTTTTAATGTTGAGTTTTCCTGTGCTTGCGGATTATACATTGGGTGTGTTTGGTGACAGCCTGGCAGCAGGTTACGGCCTGTTGCCGGGGGATGCTTTTTATGCCCGATTGGAGAAAACCTTGCAAGAAAAAGGGTATGCGGTTTCCGTTTTACATGCTAGTAAGAGCGGTGTGACAACCGGAGAAGGGCTTGTGCGGCAACAGGCGCTTTTGGATAAAAAACCGGATGGTGTAATTTTAGAATTGGGAATCAATGATGCCATGCGGGGTATTAATTTACAAACAACGGAAAATAATCTGCGGGTTTTAATTGATAATTTTTCGGCAAATCAAATTCCGGTTCTTCTTGTCGGTATGAAATCAACTCCCAACAGATCCGCTGCCTATCGTCGGCAGTTTGAAGAAATGTATCAACGCCTGTCGGACGAATATCAACTGTACCTTTATCCTTTTTTTATGGAAGGAATTTTTACGGATATTGTGGGCGATCAGTTAATCAGTGATAAAGTTTTACCGGATCATTTGCATCCTAACCCCGAGGGGGTTGAAGTAATGACGATGGGAATTTTGCCCACGGTGGAAGCGTTTTTACAACAACAAGGTGTTTATCCGAAATAATTATGTCCGAATTAATTGTACAGTCATTTTTGGAACCGCCTTTAGGAAACAACAATTATGTTGTGACGGATCCGGATACGCGGGAAGCGGCCTTAATCGATTGTTCGCATCCCGATGAAAAAATTGTCCGATATATTCAGTCAGTCGGAATAAAACTGAAATATATTTTCCTGACACATATTCATTTTGATCATATGATGGGACTTCCCTATTTTCAGGAAAAATACCAGGCTGAAATTTATATTCCGAGGGTTGATATGAACCTCTTAAAACAAATGAATGAGTGGTCGCAGACACACAAGCTTCCGACACCTGATTTACCGAAAGAGGCTGGGATTGCCGATATGGATTCCGTATTCCCGTTGGGGAAACATCTAGTCCGGGTTATTAAAACACCGGGGCATACGGCAGAAAGTGTTTGTTATTTGATTGGAAATCATTTATTTTCAGGGGACACCCTGTTTCAGGGAACTTATGGTCGGACGGATTTACCCGGCGGCAGCTTGGAACAAATGCGGGAGAGTATTCATCAGTTATTGAAATTACCGGATAAAACGCTGGTCTATCCGGGGCATGGCGCAAAAACAACTATTGGCGAAGAGAGAGGGTTATATGAGGGTTTTGCTGATTGACAGGGATCGTCTGTTTAACCAAGGTTTTTCATTCTTTCTGAAAAGCAAAGGGATCATTGTAGATACATCCTTTTTGGGTGAGGAAGGGGAAGAGCTGGCCCGCCTTTATGAATATGATATTATCCTGGCGGATTTGGCGTTGGCGGATGTCCCGGGACTTGAGGTATTAAAAAAGTTACGGTCAGCCGGTATCAAAACACCCTTTATCGTTTTGTCGGCACCGTTACCGGTATCCCGAAAAATTGATTGCTTTCATTTTGGGGCTGATGATGTGGTAATAAAACCATGCGATCGGAATGAACTGCTGGCACGTATGCAGGCCGTTATCAGACGGTTTCGGGGTTATGCCGATGCAGAAGTTCGGGTAGGATCTTTGGTTATCAACTTGGAAACAAAAATTGTAACAATCAATAGCCAGGTTTTACCTTTAACAGGAAAGGAATATGCTTTAATTGAGTTATTGGCCCTGCGTCGGGGAGTAACCGTCAGCAAGGAACAATTTTTAAATCATCTGTATGGCGGTATGGATGAGCCGGAAATGAAAATTATTGATGTTTTCTTGTGTCGGATCCGCAATAAAATGGCTCGTCTGGCCCCCAATAAAGAATATATCCAAACCGTCTGGGGACGCGGTTATATTTTAAAAGAAACCGAAGTATCCGAAAATACAAAAAAGGCTTGACTTTTGGTAAAAGGTTATCTATAATACCCCTGTCATCGTTCGATGAGTTATTTATTTCCCACATATTTATGATCAATAAGGAATCCCATGCAATTAAAGGATTTGAAAAAAAAGACACCGACAGAACTATTGGCTTATGCCGAAGAATTGGAAGTTGAAAATGCGGCCTCACTGAGGACTCAGGATTTAATGTATGCTATTTTAAAACGTTTGGCCGAAACGGAAAATACGCTTTATGGTGAAGGCGTTTTAGAGGTTATGCAAGACGGTTTCGGTTTTTTGCGTTCACCTGAGGCGAATTATTTGGCAGGACCGGATGATATTTATGTGGCCCCGAATCATATCAAAAAGTGGGGACTTCGGACCGGTGATACGGTCGCCGGTGAAATCAGTGCTCCGCAAAACGGTGAAAAATACTTCTCACTGGTGCGAATTGATACCGTGAATTTTGTGAATCCCGAAGAATTACGCTTCCGGATTAATTTTGATGATTTAACACCGCTCTATCCCGAACAACCGATTAAAATGGAACACGATGTTCCGCCGACGGAAAAGGATATGACAGCGCGAATTATTGACCTGATTTGTCCGCAGGGCTTTGGACAAAGATCTTTAATTGTGGCGCCACCCAGAACGGGTAAAACGGTGATGTTGAAAAATATTGCACATGCCATTACCGCCAACTATCCCGAGGCACATTTGATCATGCTGCTTATTGATGAACGGCCCGAAGAAGTGACGGATATGTTGCGATCGGTTAAGGGCGAAGTCATTTCATCCACATTTGATGAGCCGGCGGCCCGCCATGTTCAGGTCGCCGAAATGGTGATACAAAAAGCCAAACGTTTGGTGGAACATAAAAAAGATGTGATTATTTTGTTGGATTCCATTACCCGATTGGCACGGGCTTATAATACGGTTATTCCCTCCAGCGGTAAGGTTTTGACCGGTGGTGTGGATGCCAATGCCTTGCAAAAACCGAAGCGCTTTTTCGGGGCAGCCCGGAATATTGAAGAAGGCGGATCCTTGACGATCTTTGGAACGGCTTTGATTGATACGGGATCGCGGATGGATGAAGTGATCTTTGAAGAGTTTAAAGGTACCGGTAACAGCGAAATTATTTTGGATCGGAAAGTATCAGATAAGCGGATATTCCCGGCCATTGATGTAACAAAGTCCGGAACGCGTAAAGAAGAATTATTGGTGGATAAAAATAAACTGCCTAAGATGTGGGTCCTGCGGCGTGTGTTGATGCCGATGGGCGTTACGGATTCCATGGAATTTTTGATGGAAAAACTGCGTCAAACCAAAACCAATGATGACTTTTTTGAAAGCATGAACCAATAAAAATAAAGGGCGTGCTTTTATATCCTTTTTCCCATAAAATAATTTTGAAATTTTAAACGGAAGGGCTGTATCATGACAGGAAGTAATTGGAAGGGAATTATCGGATGGGTAGCAGCGATTGTTGTTATCTTTAGCATTGTCGGATACAATGCGTATCAAGCCAAGCAAGAGTATGCAACGGGAAAACCGAATGTTTTGGTGATGGCACATACAACGGGTGCCGGGGCGGCTTCGGATGCTTTGAAGAAAGCTCTAGACAGATTCAAAGAACAAAATCCGGATTTATCATTCAATTGGATTTCCGTTGATACCCAGGCAATGCCAAGCGTTGCTGTTACGGCTTTGCACCAACAATTGGCCCTTCATCATATTGATTTGGTTATTGCTTTTATTGACTCGGTCGTTGATGCTATTTTGCCGATTACCAATGAGAAAGACATCTTTACTTTGGGAATGTTTACGGAAGTACAAAATGTTGCTGCCAAAAACGATATGAAAAATTTTCAATATTTTAGCACAATAACTAGTGATATATTTACACCTATGGGGCGGTTTTTGAGAGAAAAGGCTCCAAAAATTGCGGTTCTGTATACTGATGATGCCTATGGGGTCGGAGGATTTAAAGTCTTGAAAGACGAATACTCAAATGGTAAAAATCAAGTCGTATTTTCTGACAGTTATTCATTACAAGAATACAAATTGAGAGAGTTGGTTCAAAAAGCGCTATATCATAAACCAGACGGTATTGCCGTTATCGGATACGGTCCGGGATATGAAAACATCTTTAGGCTGTTGAAGCAATACAACTATGATGGTCTTGTTGTTGCCGACACCGTAACGGCCCGTGCAGATACCTACAACAGGTTGGAGGGTGCTCTTGAGGGAGTATATCTTCCATTTGCAACGATAGCCGATAAAGAAAAATTTGAAAAAACGAATTTGAATTCCTATGCAGACGGTATTGTTTTTGACGCGCTAACCTATGTTGATGATGCTTTCAGAAAAGGTATTCCCTTTACACAAAATGAATTTAGAAAATTGAAAAAATACAAAAACATCACAACTGTTCATTTCCACGAAGATGGGCGTAGCAACCAAGATATGTCAATGGGTATTTGGAAAGAGGGTAAGATTATTCCGGTGGGAAATTAAAAAAGGCAAAAAAGTTTGGTTTGTGTATTTCACGAACCGGTTCCCCCTTGATTTTTGGGATTTTTATCATATCTTTTTTCTATGAAAAAGAAGAAAGTTCATTGGACGCTGAAAGAAAAATTGGAAGTGGCAGAAGCCGTTTGCACCATTATTGTTACCGTTATGGCTTTGTGGGGAACGATTGTGGCCATAGAACACGATTTATTTAAAAAAGCAACGCGCCTGATTGACCATTACCATAAAGAAATTACACAGTTGGGAGAGGCTACTGACTTGTGAACGTGCTCCATGTCCAGGGGACGGGGAGTAATTGCCATTGGCTGTCTAACGGAAAGTGCGTTTTTATGAAAAAGTTTGGTTTGGCACAGAAATAATCATTATTGATGCGTTTGCCGGCGGATAATTGCTGGCGAGAGGGCAATCTTTGTATCCGTTTTTCCAAAAAGCGTTCCATGGCCGTTTTTGAGGAAATTGTTTTGGCCGCGAACAGATTGGGGTTGGCAATCATCCAATAGGTGTCTATCAGTTCCCACTTATCGTTGATTTTGACGGCGTTCCAACTGGCCTGATAACGTTGCAGGGGATAATTTTGATCCGACCAATAATTCATCATTGTTTCGAGTACCTGACCTAATGGTTTTTTGTAACGAAAGGTCTGAATGTTTTCACCGGCATAACCGGGGATGGTTTGAACCTCAAGCCCGGCAACCCGACATAAATCGGAAAACAAGGTGGCAAAATCTTGCGATGTACCGATGCGGGTTTTAAAAGAATCATTGAAAAGAGGTTCTGGTGCCGATCTGTTTTGATTTGAGTATCGGATCAATTCTTTGCGGCGATAACCATCACGTTCCATTTGATAAACTATCCAGGCGGCCAAGACACGGGCTTTGGCTTTATCGTCGGATAACCCTTCGGTCAGGTAGGCAACCAATTCGGCTTCGGTTTCAAAAGTCGGGGCGCTTTGAGCACGGTTATCCAGTAGAAGATAAGGATCGGCAAAAGTCGGTATTTCCCATAGGCAGATAAATAAGAAAATAAAAAAACGCATAATCCTTATTTATCCGCGGATTTTAAAAATGTCAACCTTGGGACTTGAAATTTATCTGAAAATATGATAAAAGGAAGAAAATTTTATGAAAGGAAACAAAAATGCGTCGTAAGTTAATTGCCGGTAATTGGAAAATGAATTGCTTTAAAAATGACGGATTGGCTTTGGCCAAGGCGGTCTTTGACAAGATGGGTAATGATTTGCCCTTTGATACTTTAATTTGCCCGCCGATGAGTTTGCTGGGCCAAGTCGCCACTATGCCGCATACAATCGGTGTCGGGGCACAAGATGTCGCCGTGGCCGAAAAAGCAACCGGTGCCTTTACGGGTGATGTGTCGGCCGAAATGGTCAAAGATTTGGGTGCCAGTCACACGATTGTCGGACATTCGGAACGGCGCGCCATGCATCATGAAACGGATGCCGTGGTTCGTACCAAAGCCGAACGGGCTATCAATGCAGGTCTTACAGCGGTTATTTGTGTGGGAGAAACGTTGGCCGAACGTGAGGCCGGAAAAGCCCTTTCCGTTGTGACGGCACAAATCCGCGGTTCTGTTCCTGCGGGTGCAACGGCGGAAAATTGTGTCATTGCCTATGAGCCGGTTTGGGCCATCGGAACAGGTAAAGTGCCGACAACGGCTGATGTGGCGGAAATGCATGCCGCTATTCGAAGTGAACTTAAAACAGTTTTGGGTGCCGAAATTGCCGAAGGAATGCGTATTTTATACGGCGGTTCCGTGAAACCTTCAAACGCCAAAGAATTGCTGTCCGTCCCGAACGTGGATGGGGCGTTGATCGGTGGCGCCAGTTTGAAATTGGACGATTTTTGGGCAATTGCCGAAACACAACTTTAAAAAGGAGAAAAACAATGAGTTCTGTCATTCTATCCATTCATATTATGTTGGCGATTGCCATTACGATTTTGGTCTTACTGCAACGGTCGGAAGGCGGTGCCCTGGGTGGCCTGGGCGGCGGACAAGGAGCCAACGGATTGTTTACGGGACGTCAGGCCGGTAACATCCTGACAAAAGCGACGACGGTCTTTTTTGCCTGTTTTATCGTGACCAGTTTGACTTTGGTCATTATGGCTAAAAATGCAACAGCGGTGCCCGCGGAAACGATTTTACCGCCGGTAACAACCGAACAACAATAAAAGGAGAATTTCATGGAAAAGCAAGTGAACCTGAACGATATCGTTTTCGGGAACGATAAACCTTTTGTCCTGATTGCGGGTCCCTGTCAGATGGAAAGTTTGGCTCATGGCATGGATATGGCGGGGGCTTTACAGGAATTGACCCGAAAACTAAACATCCCATTTGTGTTTAAGGCTTCGTTTGATAAGGCTAATCGCACCAGTATTAACGGTATTCGCGGTATGGGATTGGAAAAAGGGTTGGAAGCCTTTGCCGAAATTAAAAAGCAATTAAAATGTGCGACTTTGACGGATATTCACGAAGTTTGGCAATGCGAACCGGCCGGCCGGGTGGTGGATATTTTACAAATACCTGCTTTTTTATGTCGGCAAACGGATTTGTTGGTAGCGGCAGGAAAAACAGGGAAAATCATCAATGTTAAAAAAGGACAGTTTTTGGCCCCATGGGATATGGCACAGGTTGCCGCCAAAATTGAAAGCACGGGTAATACCAATATCCTGCTGACGGAACGGGGAACCAGTTTCGGATATAATACGTTGGTGGTAGATATGCGATCGCTACCGATTATGAAACAAACGGGCTATCCCGTTATTTTTGATGCGACACATTCGGTACAACAACCGGGCGGAAACGGTGTTTCCAGCGGCGGTAAGCGCGAATTTGCCCCTGTCTTGGCCAATGCCGCCATCACAACGGGTATTGCCGGTATCTTTATTGAAACACATCGGGATCCGGATAAAGCCCCCAGCGACGGGCCGAATATGATCCCTCTGTCCGATATGGAAAAAGTATTGACACGACTATCAGATTTGGATCAGTTAACAAAAAGATAAAATAAAACCCGATATCATGACGATATCGGGTTTGTTTTTAAAGAAGCCTTGATTAGAAAGCAACTTTGAAATTAACACCGACAGAGTAGGCATCATAGTTATCCGGTTTGGCATCCAAAATATAAGCACCTGTCAAACCGACGGACATGCAGTCAGAGAATACATAGTTCAAACCGGCATCCAATGTCCAGTCGCTTTCGTGTTTTGAAGCGCCATTTCTCCAGCCGTATTTGGCACCCGTCCAATCATAAGAAGCACCCAAGTCCAAATTGACTTTCTTGCTGAATGCGGTATTTACGGCAATACGGACATTGAGGCCCGGATCCGTTTCATATTGACCGACCGGCTTATAACCCGTTAATGTCACATACGGTAAAATGTTTCCCAGTTGATAGCCGATCTTGGCATATCCGGAAAATTCTTTGTCATGATGATCAACACCGCCTTGTTCGTAGTCAGCGCCCAATTGGACTTTCCAATTTGTTTTGCAGCAGTCAACCAGGTTATATTTTAAACCGACGCTCCAAGCCGGATTGTCATAACGGTCATGACCGGTTACACCCGGCACATCAAACAACCAAGTATCAGCAATAGAAGCGTTTACGGAAAAATTACGGGTGACACCGTAGGACAATGTTTCCGCAAAGTCCATATATTCCAGATCTCCATGTTCCCAGTTGTTATAAACAGTTTCTGTTTCGGACAAGAAATCGCCCTTCATCGGGACATAAAACGGATTACTGACATCCATAGCAAAAGCCGATGAACTGGCCAACAAAGCAACAACAAATAATGTTTTCTTCATATTTATTCCTTTCAGTTTATTTTTCGGGGATAATCTCCCATCAACAGAACTACTGTACCCCACCTTTCGTTGGTATGCAAGCTTTTTTTTAAAAAAACACCGGCCGATGGCCGGTGCTTCTTTATTTTACAACGATATTTATCAGGCGCCCGGGTACATAAATGACCTTGATAACCTCTTTCCCGTCCACAAAATCATGTACGTGGGGTTCTTGCTTGGCAAGATCCAGTAAGGCTTCCTGGGTAATATCAACAGGAACGGTTAAGGTTGCCCGTTTTTTACCCAAAACCTGAATGACGATTTCCATATCGTTTTTCACAAGCAGCTTTTCATCAAATATCGGCCAGGGGGCATAAGCAATGCTGTCCGAATGACCTTGGCGTTCCCAAAGCTCTTCAGCAATATGAGGTGCCATCGGGGAGAGTAATTTAATAAAAGCATCCATATCGGCTTTCGCCACCGGTTTGTCCGATTTGTAAATGGCGTTTGTCATTTCCATCAGTTTGGATATCGCAGTGTTAAAAGTCATACGGTCCATATCATCCGTCACACCCTTAATCGTTTTATGCATCAGGCGTGTGAGTTCAGGATCGCCGGCTTCTTGAATTTTATTCGGTGTTTCCCAGATATTCCAAACACGTTTTAAAAAACGATTGACACCATTGACCCCTTCGCTTGTCCAAGGCTTTTCAGCCTCAATCGGTCCCATAAACATCAGATAAAGGCGCATTGAGTCGGCACCGAATTCCTTGGCAACTTCATCGGGATTGACAACATTGTAACGAGATTTGCTCATCTTTTCAACCTGTGTATTGACACGGGTATTACTGTCCTTGACATACCAGTCATTGCCGCGACGTTCTACCTGATTGGGATAGTAATATTTACCGGCATCATCACGATAGGAATAAGCCAAAACCATACCTTGATTAACAAGGCGTTTGAAAGGTTCGTCTGTTGAAACCAAGCCGGCATCAAATAAAACTTTTTGCCAGAAACGGGCATAAAGCAGGTGCAAAACCGCATGCTCTACACCGCCGACGTAAAGATCAACCGGCATCCAGTAGGCATCGGCTTCTTTACCGACAAAAGCCGTATCATTATGCGGATCACAATAACGCAGAAAATACCAGCTGGACCCCGCCCATTGCGGCATAGTATTTGTTTCCCGTTTAGCGGGTTTACCCGTTTCGGGATCCGTTGTATTGACCCAATCCGTGCAGCGGGCCAAAGGCGGTTCGCCATCAGCCGTCGGTTTAAATTCCGCAAGAGGCGGTAATAATACGGGAAGATCCGTAAATGGCAATGATTTAATCGTACCATCTTCGCAATGGATGATCGGGAACGGTTCACCCCAGTAGCGTTGGCGGGCAAAGAGCCAATCACGCAGTTTATAGTTGACCGTACCTTTACCAAACCCCTTGGATTCGGCATATTCAATCATCTTTTTCTTGGATTCGGCCACATGCAAACCGTTTAGAAAATCTGAGTTAATCAGGGCACCATCACCTTCCCAGGCAGCCTTTGTGAGGTCAAAATCAGCCGGAGATTCAATAACCTGAATAATCGGTAAATCAAACTTTTTGGCGAAATCATAATCGCGTTGATCATGGGCGGGAACAGCCATAATAGCCCCGTAACCGTAATCACCCAACACATAATCCGCAATGTAAATTGGAATTTTTTTACCGTTTAAAGGGTTGATGGCATAGGCTCCCGTGAAGGCGCCGGTTTTTTCTTTGACTTCAGCCATACGATCTTGAGCAGATTTTTTACCGGCTTGTTCAACGTATGCTTCAACGATTGAACGATATTCCGGCGTTGTAATCTCTTTAACCAAAGCGTGTTCGGGGGCTAAAACACAATAAGTTGCCCCAAATAACGTATCGGGCCGGGTGGTATAAACCGTGAATTCGGCGTTTTTATCGGCAACCTTGAACGTTATATCGGCACCCGTAGATTTACCGATCCACTCACGTTGCATGGTCTTGATACCCTCGGGCCAGTCCAATTTATCAATATCGTTTAAAAGCCGTTCGGCATAGGCCGTGATTTTTAGCATCCATTGACGTAGCGGTTTTTTAACGACTTCATCACCCGTTTCAACATATTTTCCGTCTTTGACTTCTTCGTTGGCCAAAACCGTTCCGAGTTTCGGACACCAGTTGACGGGGGTGACGACTTCATAAGCCAATCCCTTATCAAACAGCAATTTAAAAATATATTGAGTCCATTTATAATAGGATGGATCTGTGGTATTAATTTCCCGATCCCAATCGTAGGAAAGTCCCATGGCCTTTAATTGCTTACGGAAAACAGCAGCGTTTTCTTTAACCACATCGGCCGGATGCATACCGGTTTTTTCGGCATAACGTTCGGCAGGCAAACCGAAGGCATCCCATCCCATAGGTTGTAAAACGTTAAAACCCTTCATCCGTTTATAACGGGACATAATATCCGAAATGGTGTAGTTCTCGGCATGCCCTACATGAAGGCCTGCCCCCGAAGGATAAGGGAACATGACAAGCGAATAAAATTTGGGTTTGTTTTTATCAATTTCAACATGGAAGGTATTATGATCCTCCCAATACTTTTGCCATTTTTGTTCAATAGCGATATGATTATACTCTGACATAGAAGACTCCTAACATAAAATAATGGAAAAAGTATACCTCAAGTTATCGCAAGAATCAAGTTTTTATTCAAAAACTATTTTTTATAAGCGGCACGGCGAATGCGATCGTTGATAGCCAGACCCAAACCAATGTTGGGAATGGGTGCCATGGCAATTTTGGAAAAAGAGGTTTGTTCATCCGCCTGATGCATGTAGTCAAACAGATGAGTTGCGGCCTCATTTAAATCACCAGAGGGGCTTAAATTTAAAGGCGCATTTAAACCCACGGAACCGAAACCGATAAAAAACTCATCGGGGGTCGGATCGGTTACATTGATGCGAAGCGGATGGGATGGCGCATAGTGCTTTAACATTTGGCCGGGAGAGCTGGGCAAATCTGGATTCCCGTGGGACAGCAAAACAGGTTCGTTTAAAAAAGATTCCAAATCTTCTTTGGCAAGACCCCCGGGGCGGAGCATAACAACTTGAGGACCGGTTAAATCAATGATGGTGGATTCTACCCCGACCGAACAGGGGCCGCCGTCCAAAATCAGATCCACGCGTTCCCCAAGACTTTGCCAAACGTGCAGAGCCGTGGTGGGACTGATGGATTGAGAGCGGTTGGCCGATGGTGCGACAATGGGGACGCCGCTGGCCTGAATCAGGTTTAGAGCGATGGGATGATTGGGCATGCGAACGGTAACCGTGGACAGTCCCGCGCAAGCCAGGTCCAAAGCAGGCGACATATCCTTTCGTTTGAGGACAAAAGTGAGCGGTCCGGGCCAAAAGCGTTTTGCAAGAGCCAGTACCCGTTCATCGGTCCAGGCATAGCCGTTCAGAAAATCAATATCGGCAATATGAGAAATCAGGGGATTGAACGTGGGACGGTTTTTGGCCTCAAAAATACGGGCAACGGCAGATGCCTCATAAGCGGAAGCCCCCAGACCATAAACCGTTTCGGTCGGAAAAGCCACCAAACGGCCGGCACGGATAAGTGCGGCCCCTTTTAAGACTGTATCAGACGTGGCTGTAATAAGGGTAGTCATTTCTACTTTCTAAAATAAAGAAGGCCTTTTTGTAAAAAGGCCTTCTGGTTGTTCTGTCAAAAACCTTAAGCAGCCGGACATTCAGCCGCTTTGGTGGCGTTGAATTCAACCCATTTTGCATCGGCTTCATCAGATGACTGAATGGCACCTTGCGGACATTCCGAAATGCAAACACCGCAATCAATGCAGGTATTGGGATCAACAACAACCTGGCTTCCCGCATCATGGAAAGCGGCAACCGGACAAACTTCAACACAGGACTTGCACAAAACGCAAGAATCGTTTACTACTGATGGCATTTTAATCTCCTTATAAAAAAGTTATGCCCTGCGTTCTTACCCTATTTTTTTTAAAAAAGCAAGTTTTTTTTAAATCCATTTCAATTTTTTGAACAGAAACCAAATCAGTAACCCGATAAAAACCATAATCAGATTAATGACCAGGAAGCCGTAAGGTTGGCTGCCGAGCGGGATACCGCCCAAATTCATACCGAATATCCCCGTTAGGAAAGAAAGCGGCAGGAAAATGCCGGCAATAACGGATAGCATATACGTATTACGTTGGGTTTGTTTGTCTTCAATATGGGAAAGAGCGTCTTGATTTAAACGGATTCGTTTTTCCAACAGGTCAATATCTTCAACAATACGGCGAACCCGGTCAAAATTATCACGGACAGATTGTTCAAAAGCCGTATTAAACCATTTCAATTTTCGGCGTAAAAGGTTATCTAAAACTTCGCGTTCGGGCGTCATAAAGCGACGAATGACGATGACCTGACGCAGTAATTCCGAGAGTTCCTGATATGTTCCTTCGGCCGGACGGTTGGTAATAATTTTTTCTTCAAAGTCATCCACAAAGTCTTCAATACGTTCAATGGATTCTGAAACGCTGTCCAATGTGTTTTCCAAAATAGTTGAAATTAAGTCACTGACGTCTTGAGGGCCGTCCCGATCTTCAAACAGATCATCAATTTCCCTAAAATTAATCACGGGGTTCAAACACGTACTGATTAAAATACGGTCGGTTGCAAATAAGCGCAGAAAAACCAGGTCATCGGGCTCTGATTTTGATTTTCTGTTGACCGTCCGAAGGGCCAATAAAAGCTTGCTTTGTTTGATACGGACCCGGGGTTCGGATGTTTCGGGATTTGTCAGGTTCTCACGCAACCATTCGCTGAGCTCTTTTTGTTGCCGTATCCATTTCCCGGCACGGGGATCCGATAACTTTAAATGAATCCATACGGTTTTTTCCGTTGTCTTTAAATCATTTAAATTCATCAGTTTCTTTTTTTGGGCACCACCTTGTCCGTCCAACAGGTAAACAACAGCATAAGTTTTCTTTTTCTTTCGCATGGGAACCTCCTGGACCTTATTTAACATTAAAAAAAATTTTAAGCAACCTTAAAATTCTTGCCTTTAAAAGAAATATTTGGCATACTTGATCCCAAAAGGAGAAAAGAAATGCCGTTTGAGTTTAAATTAATCTTGCCGGAACCGGCCGTTTCGGTTTTTGAAGACGTATTTACGGAAGTGGCCGGAGCCGTTTTGACCCGTGTCTTTGAAAAAGGACGTCATGCGGGATTTTGGGAACTGCAGGCCATTTTTGAAACCGAACCGAAGAAAAATGAAATTAAAAGACTTTTGGCAGAAGCAGCCCGGACGGCACAGATAAAAACGCCGTCTTTACGGATTCAAAAAATGCCGGATATCAATTGGTTGGAAGCCAGTTATCAGGGTTTTCCACCGATTGAAGTCGGGCCTTACTACATATACGGATCCCATATTAAAGAAACTCCGCCGAAAAATAAAATAGCCCTTCAGATTGATGCGGCGACAGCCTTTGGAACTGGGGAACATCAAACAACGCACGGATGTTTGGAAGCTTTGTCGGATCTGAAAGATATACCGGAAAAAGTCCTTGACGTCGGATGCGGATCGGGCATTTTAGGGATGGCTTTCGCCAAAACATACCAAAAATGTGTAGATGCCGTTGATATCGATCCCGAATCCGTTCGGGTAGCCAAGGAAAACGCGATTAAAAACGGATTACAAAAATGGCTGACCGTTTGGCAAAGTAACGGGTACGCAAAAATCAACAAAAAATATGATTTGATTTTTTGCAATATCCTGGCTAAACCTTTGATTGAAATGGCACCGGAATTGGCCAAACATTTGAAAATCGGCGGTGTTGCAATCTTGTCGGGTTTTTTATATGACCAGGAAAAATGGGTCAGAGCGGCTCATGAAAAATCAGGATTAAAATTTGTGCGTCGTTACCGAATCAACGGATGGAGCACTTTAGTGATGAAAAAGGATGAACATGATTGATCAAATCAGACGCTTTTTAAGCGATCAAAAATTAGATGCCGTTTTGGTAACGCGAACCGATTGTTTCTTGGGTGAATATTATCCGCCCGAACATCGTCAGCTAAGTCAGGCTACCGGTTTTTCCGGATCGGCGGGTTTGGCCGTTGTAACGCAAGACCAAAAGGTTTTGTTTGTGGATTCCCGATATACGGAACAGGCAAAAATCGAATCGGATTATCAGGTTTTTGAGGTCCCTCGGGATACCACGCCTTCGGATTGGATTATCAAAAATTTAAAAGGGAAAAAGATTGGTTATAATCCTTGGCAAAGATCGGCCCAATGGGTGGCTCTGATGAAACAAAAGGAGATTGATTTACAGGAAATCGCATGGCAAAAGTGGCAGGAACTGTTCCCGCAGGAAAAGAGCAAAAAGCCCAAGGTTTTTCGTTATGATACCACTTACTGCGGGGAAACAACCCGTGCAAAAATTCAACGTGTGGTCAAGGTCTTGAAGAAAAAAGAGCTGGATGCTTATGTTTTTACCGTCCCGGACAGTGTTTCTTATATCCTGAACAAACGAAGTTCAGCCGTTTCAGATTATCCCGTCGTATTTGAACGCCTAATCGTTTTTAACGACGGAACCTATCGGGAGTTACCGGCGGATGTATCGGTCCTTAAAAATAAGGCAATCGGTTTGGATTTTGCCCTGACACCCATGGGGGTGTACAAAAAACTAAAACAGGTTGCCAAAATTGTTGATTGCGAAGATCCGGCCGAGAAAATGAAGTCTGTCAAAAATGCCGTAGAACAGAATAATATCAGGCAGGCTACCCTTTTTGAAAGTAAAGTTATTTGCCGATTTTTGGCTTTTGTAGAGCAAAACAAAGAGAGGTTGGATGAGCTGAGTTGTGATCAAAAATTAAAGGAACTCCGGTCCGAATCACCTTTATATCGGGGGGATAGTTTTGACACAATCGCCGCGGTCGGGGAGCATGCCGCCCGACCCCATTATAAGGCGACGCCACAGTCCAATAAATCCGTTTCAGAGGCCCCGCTGTTGTTGGTGGATACGGGCGGAAACTATTTAAACGGAACAACGGATATGACACGGACTATCTGTATCAGGAATCCGACGGATGAAATGAAGAAAAGATATACACAGGTTTTAAAAGGGCATATTGCATTGGCTATGACGGCGGTTCAGGAAGGGGATTTACCCACGCAATTGGACCAAAATGCCAGACAGTTTTTGCGTGCTGACGGAGTAGATTACGGGCATTCCACCGGTCACGGAATCGGAATGTATTTAGCGGTTCATGAAACGCCGCCCACAATTCATGAAAAGTCACCAACGCCCTTGAAAGCGGGAATGTTGTTTTCTAATGAGCCGGCCTATTATAAAGCGGGTGAATATGGGATTCGTTTGGAAAATATGATTCTAACCGTTGCGGGGCCGGGAAATACCTTGATTTTGGAAAACCTGTTGTGGATACCGTTTGATAGTCGGTTGGTTATAACAGAAATGCTGACGGAGGGGGAAAAAGAATGGCTAAGGTCCTATCATAGAGGGATTTTGGATCGAATTTATCCTGATCTATCCGCAGAAGAGCAAGAGGCCATTAAGCCGTTACTTGACTTTTTTATGTTTCTCTGATATGATCATTCCATGGAAAAAACAATGATTACAACGGGTTCTGTGGCAACAAACCGAAAGGCACATTTCAATTATGTGATTTTGGAAACGTTTGAAGCCGGCATTATTTTAACGGGCGGAGAGGTTAAATCTTTACGGGCCGGTCATGCTATGATCGGGGAAAGTTATGCCTCGTTTGAAAAAGGGGGGCTCTATTTGGTTAATGCCCATATTTTGGATTATGCCGGTGCCAAAGGCGGTTTTGTGGAACAAAATGCCGCCCGGCCCAAGCAGTTGTTGTTGCACCAAAAAGAGTTAAAAAAAATAAAAGACGAGGTGACCAAAAAGGGGAAAACGGTTGTCCCCCTTGAAATTTATTTTAACAAACGGGGGCTAGCTAAAGTTAAAATTGCGATTGCCCAAGGTAAAAATTTGGTGGATAAGCGGGAGACCATCAAAAAACGGGATTGGAACTTGGAAAAACGGCGCATTATGATCCATTATAATAAAGGTAAGTAAAATATAGATCAGTTTAATATATTGAAAAAATGAACATTTTAGTTGTTGTATAAAACGGTTGACTTTTGTCTAATTTTATTATATAATGGGGTATCTTCAACAAAGGGAAAGGAGAAATTAAAATGAAAAAAGAACTTTTAACAGGTGTTGTAGTTGCTGGTGTTGCTTTAACGGCGGCGGCCCGTCCGCATTGGGGACATGGTGGACATCATTATCATGTCGGTTGGGGTCATGCCGGTCGTTATGGTTGGCCAGCCTTTGGGGCAGGTCTTGTTGGCGGTCTTGTCGGTAATGCCCAACTGGGAGGGCGTGTGGTAGTATCAGCTCCATTAGTTGTTCCCGCACCGACGATCGTTTCATCCCCTGTGATTTATCCAGCGACGACTATTGTACCGCAGACTCAAGTTGTTTATCCGCAACAACAAGTGGTCTACCCGCAACAACAAGTGGTCTATCCGCAACAACAAGTGGTCTATCCACAACAGCAAGTTGTTTATCCGCAACCGGCTTCGGCGCAAGCAGCTCCGGTTCAACAAACAATCGTTGAAAAACATTATTACTATATGACACCGGAAGCGGCTCAGGCTATAAAAAGTGAGGCTGTTCAACAAAGACAATAATTTCTTGTCTATCTAAAAAGCCCCCGATAATCGGGGGCTTTTTTTAATCGTTAAAATCCGATTTTTTAAAGGAGTATTTTTCACCGCAGAATTGGCAGACAGTTTCAATAATACCTTGATCATTATAGAGATTCTGACGATCAAGAGAGCTCATCTTTTTTAAAAACAGCTCCATTTTACCCCGATAACAGCGGCATTCAAAAAACGGGGTTTGCGGTTTAAAAAACGTTAAGTCATTAGCATGAAACAGGCGGAACAAAACTTCATCAGGGGATAATTTATCCGAGAATAATTCTTTGTTTTGAACGCTGTTTAATAAGACGGTAACCGTTTCCCACAGATCCGTACTCTGTTCGGGAGAGATATCGGTTCGATCCGGCATCTTTTGCAAAAGAATACAACGCCCCATAGTGTCTTTCTGACGCAGAACAATTTCCGTATCAATTTGTTCGGAAAGGCGAAAATAATCTTTAACGGCATCTGCTAATGTTTCCTGATTTAAGGCAACGATACCCTGATACGGATCCCGACCCAATTCAGCAACGGAAAAGATAAGTTGTCCCCGACCGAAAAAATCCGATAAAGAATTATCCTTTTTAAAACTGACGGTTTCATCAAAATTGATATAACCCCGTACCTTTTTATCCGTTGTCACATCAACAAATAAGGAAGAAACGGGCCCGTCCCCTTTGATCTGTAAAGAAAAGACACCATCGTATTTAATGCCGGCCGACAGGGCCAAAGCCAGTAAAACAGCCTGTTCAAGCAAAGGACGCAGCGTATCGGGATAAGTATGTCTATCCCAAATATCCCGGACAACCGAATCGGCCGCGATCCAGGTTCCGCGAAACAATCCCTTTTCCAACATGAAAGATTTAATAATATCCATTTGCAATTCCTTTTCGGTTGCTGTATTATAACGCTTGAGAGCGGGGTTGTCAATGGTGAAACGTTTGACGGAACAGAGATTATTAAACATCACTTTATTTTATTTGTCGCGGTATGAGTCTTCAACCGAAAAGGTTAGGGCTATGCTTCGGCGGCGTCTGAAACGCATGGAAATGCGGGGAGAAGAAGTTCCGGCCGAAGCCCCGACATGGATTGAATCCGTTTTGAAAAAAGTTCAAGATTATTCTTATGTTAATGATGATCGGTATGCGGAAAACCAGGTAAGGACTCTGGCGGAGCAGGGACGATCGGAACGTTTTATCTGTGCTAAATTGGAAAATGCGGGTATCAAGCCGGAAAAAATAAGAGTACTATTGGAAGCTATAGGATCTACGGAGGAAGAAAGAGCACGCCGTTTCGTCTTTAAAAAGAAAATAGGACCCTATCGTCCCGAATCCGTTCGAAGTCAATATCAAAAGAAAGATATGGCGGCGCTGGCTCGTGCCGGTTTTTCATATAAAGTGGTGCAAACCGTTTTAAAATCAAGTGATGATTTTTCTTAGAAGAACGTGAGAATTACATGGAAAAGTGGGAAAAAACTTTAAATCAATTTTGGTATAAATATAAAGCTAAATCTTTTGTTGAAGGGGTATTGCTTTGTGGCAGTTATGCGACGGGAAACCAAAATCAGTTTTCCGATATAGATGTCCATATTTTGTTGAACGATACACAGAATTGGCGGGAAAGAGGATATGTGTCCCAAGATGGCTTCTTAATCGAGTAT
>Ga0310690_10000839_pt1 | contig 60647 bp, 50 predicted proteins | sample AusTroGonzalo_MG_2_FD_207661 | JGI IMG/M metagenome (GOLD analysis project Ga0310690, IMG submission 207661) | Bovine rumen microbial communities from tropical cattle in Woodstock, Queensland, Australia - Gonzalo_04 (v2) (version 2) | ecosystem: Host-associated > Mammals > Digestive system >... | reverse complement strand
TTCAAGTATTTAGCAGAAAGAACAAAGACGAATTAGAGCCTGGTGTAAACGAACTCGTAAAAGTTTATATCGCACAGAAGAGAAAACTCTCTGTCGGCGACAAGATGTCAGGAAGATACGGAAACAAGGGTTGTATTTCAATTGTTCTTCCAGAAGCAGATATGCCATTTATGGCAAATGGTCGTCCACTCGATATCGTATTAAACCCACTTGGCGTTCCTTCTCGTATGAACTTGGGGCAAGTTCTTGAAGTTCATCTTGGACTTGTTGCTGGCTCACTTGGCTGGAAGGTTGCTACTCCATCTTTTGATGGTGCAGACGCAGAGAAAATTCAACAACTTTTGGTTGAAAACAACTTCCCTGCTGACGGAAAAGTTCAACTTTATGATGGACGAACAGGCGAACCATTTGAAAACAAAACAACAATTGGTATGAAATATATGCTCAAGCTCAACCACATGGTTGACAGCAAGATTCATGCTCGTTCAATTGGACCATACTCACTCATTACCCAACAACCACTCGGCGGAAAAGCGCTCTTTGGTGGACAAAGATTTGGTGAAATGGAAGTTTGGGCACTTGAAGCTTATGGAGCGTCTCATGTATTGCAAGAAATGCTCACAGTCAAATCAGATGATGTTGTTGGCCGTGTAAAGACATTTGAAGCAATCGTTAAGGGTCAACCAATTGCCGAACCAGGAATTCCTGAATCATTCAAAGTTTTGGTGAAAGAACTTCAAGCTCTTGCGCTTGATGTCAAGATTTTGACAGAAAATGACGAAGAGATTGAACTTCCAGAACTTTCACAAGACGAACAAGACAAGGTCGGACTTGACAACGAAGTTGAAAAAGACCTTAAGAATGTCACTCTTGATATTGATGATATCGTGGCTGACAAACAAGAAGAAAAGACAGAAATAGAAAAAGAAATTGAAGAAGAGACAACACCAGCAGGACTTGATGATATTGACCTGTTTGATGACTTTGGCGATTTTGACGAATAAAAATTTTAATAATGCTACAGCATTTTGAAATAATACAAAAAAGTTTAATAAGGGGAAAATATGTTTGAACTTAACAACTTTGAAAAAATAAAAATAGGTATTGCATCACCTGAAAAGATTAGAGAGTGGTCACACGGCGAAGTGACAAAGCCAGAAACCATAAACTATCGTACTCAAAAGCCAGAGCGTGATGGACTTTTTTGCGAGAAAATTTTTGGACCTAAAAAGGACTGGGAATGCCACTGCGGAAAGTACAAACGCATTCGCTATCGCGGCGTAGTTTGTGACAAATGTGGTGTCGAAGTGACAAGGTCAAAAGTTCGTCGTGAAAGAATGGGTCACATCGAGCTTGCTGCTCCATGTACACACCTTTGGTATTTTAGATCTGTTCCTTCAAGAATCGGAACACTTCTTGATTTGACTCCAAAAACTTTGGAACAAGTGGTTTATTATATCAATTATATTGTCACTGATCCAAAGGGCACAGACCTTGAATACAAACAGATATTAAACGACAAAGAATATCGCGATGCAATTGAAAAATATGGCTACAAGAGTTTTGACGCTGGCATGGGAGCAGAAGCTATCAAGACTTTGCTTTCTCATGTTGACCTTGAAAAGAGCAGTGCAGAGCTTAAAGAAGAACTCAAAACAGCAAAAGGCCAAAGAAAAATTAAAGCATCAAAGAAACTTGATGTTGTTGAATCATTTAGAAAGAGTGGAAACAATCCTACTTGGATGGTTTTGGATGTTATTCCAGTTATTCCACCAGATCTTCGACCAATGGTTCCATTGGATGGTGGCAGATATGCAACATCTGACTTAAACGACCTTTATAGAAGAGTAATAAACAGAAACAATCGTCTCAAAAAACTTATCGAACTTGGTGCACCAGATGTCATTGTTAGAAACGAAAAGCGTATGCTTCAAGAAGCAGTCGACAATTTGATTGACAATGGAAAGCGTGGAAAGCCGGTTCAAGGTTCAAAACAGAGAGATTTGAAATCACTCACCGCAATGCTTGGCGGAAAACAAGGAAGATTTAGACAAAACCTTCTTGGAAAGCGTGTTGACTATTCTGGTCGTTCAGTTATTGTCGTTGGTCCAGAACTTAAAATGTACCAATGCGGACTTCCAAAAGAAATGGCTCTCGAACTTTTCAAGCCTTTCATCATAAACAGACTTATTGATATGAATCAATCAAACAATATCAAAACAGCAAAGCGTATGATTGAAAGAGAAAAACCAATCGTTTGGGATGTTTTGGCTGATGTTATTAAAGATCATCCAGTTCTTTTAAACAGAGCTCCAACACTTCACAGACTTTCAGTTCAAGCGTTTGAACCTGTTTTGGTAGAAGGGAGAGCAATCAAACTTCACCCATCTGTTTGTGCTGCGTTCAACGCGGACTTCGACGGTGACCAAATGCCTGTTCATATTCCACTTTCAATTGATGCTAGGACCGAAGCAAGAACACTTATGCTCGCTTCAAACAACATTCTCAAGCTTTCTGATGGCGAACCTATCGTCACACCAGCACAAGACGTTGTTCTTGGATGCTATTATTTGACACTTATCAGACCAGGTGCAAAAGGCGAAGGCTCATTTTATTCTTCAATTGATGAAGTTATTATGGCTCATCAAACAAAGGCACTTGACCTTCAAGCTGAAATTTCAGTAAGAATTGAGAAAGAAGTTGACGGAAAGAAATATTCAAAGCGTATCACAACTTCTGTCGGAAGAATCTTGTTCAACAACATCATTCCACAAGATTTGGGATATGTTGATAGAACAAATCCAGAAAACATCTGTGAACTTGAAATCAACAAGCCAGTTATGAAGAAAGAACTCAAAAAGATTGTTGCTGACTGCTACGATAGATTTGGTACGACAGAATGTTCTAAACTTGTTGATAGACTCAAGGATATTGGATACAAATATTCTACACTTGCGTCGATTTCTGTAAACATCTTCGATATTCAAGAACCAGAAGAAAAAGCTGAGATTTTGAAAGAAGCCGAAGCAAAAGTTTTGGAAAATGAAAAGATGCTTCGTCGTGGACTTATTACACTTGAAGAAAAAGTAAACGAAAACTGCAATGTATGGAACGACGCGGTAAACCAAGTTCAATCAGCGGTTGTAAAACACCTTGACACATTCAATCCATTCAGCCTTATGGTGCTTTCTGGTGCTCGTGGAAACAACACACAGTTAAACCAAGACTGCGGTATGATCGGAATCAAGGCTACAGCATCTGGTGTAAAGAATGATACACCAATCAAATCTTCATTCAAATCTGGACTTACTCCAATCGAATATTTCATCAACTCTCGTGGTTCGAGAAAAGGTTTGTCAGATACAGCGCTCAAAACAGCTGACTCTGGTTATTTGACAAGAAGACTTGTTGATATTGCACAAGATGTAGTTATCACATCTGAAGACTGCTTTGCAGATTCTGGTGAAAAAGTCAAAGGCGTGACAGTTTCTGACCTTGTTGTTGACGGATTTGTTCAAGAAACCCTTGAAGAAAGAATCTATGGAAGAGTTGCGGTTGAAGATATCGTCGATCCAAAGACAAAAGAACTTATCGTTCCAGCAAATACAATGATTTCAAAGGCACAAGCCGCAAAAGTTGTAAAGGCTGGCATAAAAGAAGTTCAAATCAGATCACTTATCACTTGCCGTTGCAAACATGGTGTTTGTGCAAAATGTTATGGAAGAAGTTTGTCTGGCAAAGATATGGTCACACTTGGCGAAGCAGTTGGTATTATCGCTGCTCAGTCAATTGGCGAACCAGGAACTCAGCTTACTATGAGAACATTCCACACTGGTGGTGCTGCCGTTGCTGCCGACATTACACAAGGTCTTCCTAGAGTTGAAGAAATTTTCGAAGCTAGACGACCAAAGGGTGAATGTTTGCTTTGTGAAGTTTCTGGAAAAGTTCAAATCAAAGAAGATGTTAAAAATTATTACATCACAATCATCACAGGCGAAGGCGACATAGACTATGAAGTTAGAAAACCTGCTGTGCTCAAAGTTAAAAACGGCGACACAGTCGAACCAGGTACCCAACTTACAGCTGGGGCAATAAATCCAGCCGACCTTCTTGTGACAAAGGGATTGAAAGGACTTCAACAATATTTGCTTTCAGAAGTTATTTCAGTTTATCGTGGACAAGATGTTAAGGTTAATGACAAACACATTGAAATTATCATAAGACAAATGCTCAAGAAAGTTAAGATTGAGGATTCTGGAGATACTGAACTTCTTTCTGGAGAAATCGTTGATATTTCAAGATGTGAAGAAGAAAACGAAAGAGTTCTCAAAAATGGTGGAAGACCTGCAATTGCGAGAAGAATCTTGCTTGGTATCACAAAGGCATCCCTTTCAACAGAATCATTCCTTTCTGCATCATCATTCCAGGAGACATCAAGAGTTCTTACTGATGCTGCACTTAAAGGAAAGGTTGACAATCTTATCGGCATCAAAGAAAATGTCATTATCGGAAAACTTATTCCTGCCGGAACAGGCCTTAAAAAATATCGTGGCATAGTTCCTGTAAGAGTTGAAACTGATGACGAGACAGAAATAGGCTAATTAAAAAAAAGAGTTTGGTTAAAACTCTTTTTTCTTTGACAAAATCGCAATTAAACAATATAATATTTTTGATTATCGGAGATTTTATGAAAAAAAGAGTGTTGACAGGCATAAAACCAACAGGTTATGCACATTTGGGCAATTATTTTGGCATGATTAAACCAGCGATTGAAATGTCAAAAAGTGATGAGTTTGACAATTTTTATTTTATTGCAGACTATCATGCACTTACTACATTGAAGACAAAAGAAGAAATGATTGAATATACCTACAACATTGCTTGCACATGGCTTGCTTGTGGTTTAGATCCAGACAAAGTTGTTTTCTATCGTCAGTCAGATATACCAGAAACATTTGAACTCAATTGGATTTTGTGCAATGTGACACCAAAGGGCCTTATGAACAGGGCACACGCCTACAAGGCTGTGGTAGAAAAAAATGAAGAAGAAAACGAAGACAAAGACTTTGGTGTAAATATGGGCCTTTACAATTATCCTATTTTGATGGCTGCTGACATTTTGCTGTTTGATACAAACTATGTTCCTATCGGACTGGATCAAAAACAACACATCGAAATAGCGCGAGATATCGCAAATGCTTTCAACAACAAATATGGAAAGACCTTTACCGAACCTGAGGAGATTATTCAAAAAGAAGTTCACACTCTTGTTGGTCTTGATGGAAGAAAAATGAGCAAGAGTTATGGAAACACAATCCAACTTTTCACAACAGAAGATGTATTGAGAAAATCAATAAATCGAATTGTCACCGACAGCCGCTTGCCAGGAGAGCCAAAGGATTTAGATTGCACACTTTTCAAATTTTACAAGCTCTTTGCAAATGAAAAACAGACAAAAGATTTTGGCGACAGACTCTTGAAAGGTCTTGGGTGGGGAGATGCAAAGAAAGAGCTTTTTGAAGTTGCAAATGACTATATCAAACCTATGCGTGAAAAATACAATTATTATATGTCACACAAAAACGAAGTTGACCAGATATTAAAAACTGGCACAGAAAGAGCAAGGACAATTGCTAGAAAAAATATTGAAAAAATCAGAAAAAAAATAGGTGTTTAAAAAAGGGGTAAAAAAGCCTCTTTTTTTAAAAAAAACACATAAAAAAATTGATTTTTTTATTAAAAATTTAGTGTTTTTTAGTTTTTTAGCATATATTTGTGATTTGATAAATTTTTTAACAAATTTTCAATATGTTTGGATAAAATATTTTTGTATGATATAATTTTCATAAAGTTTGGGAGGGAATAATGAGAAAAAGATTTTTGAGTTTTGCTCTTGCATTGTGTTTTGTGATTCCTTGCATGTTTTTCTTGGCTTCGTGTGGTGGAAAACCAACTCGCTATTATTACATGACATTGGAAGATATAGAAAATATGAATGTTCACTTTGATGTGGGATCAAATTCGGTAAAGGCCGGAGATCCTTTTACTTTCGGAGTAGAAGTTGGCGAAGGCTATGATGCAAACAAAATTGTTGTTTCGATTGATGATGAAGAAGTGCCACTTGTAGATGGTCAGTGGTATATCGCTGATAGAACAACTTATGAATATGTTCCTATGTTGTCTCAGCCACAATATCCATTTAGAAGAAAGTGGGTTTATACAATCAACGATGTTCAAAAAAATATGACAATTTCTGTTGATGCGTCACAAGTTGATACTGATGATATTGAGCTTTCAGTTTCTTCAAATGCGCTCAGCTCAAAGTTTTATACACTTAAAAATGCAGATTTACAAAACTCAGAAACTCAAATCTATTCTGCAAACCTGTTGACTGACGAACAACTTTTTGATGAGATTCAAATAAACAATGGAAAAATCAAGTTTAAATATGGAAAAGATCTTTTCATAAAAATCCCTGAAGAGACCATTGATAATTATGATTTGAAAGTTGGCTGCTTGAGCTTAAACGATTCTCTTTTGAATGAATCTGATGGATTGACATATGTGCGCGAAGAAGTAGGTGGTGACAGATATGTTTTTGTAAAACTTGATTATTGGTATATTGCTGACAGCCAACTTTTGGCAGCGACACAAAAAGAAGAAGATGTTGAAAATGTAAATTTGGTTCCAATTTTACTTGAAAACAACCCAAATTTTAGCCTTGAATTTTACAAAGAAATTCCTTCTTTTGAGGCAAATGCCATTGAATTGGATGGAAAATATTATGCATATACACCAGCTGGCAGTTTTATAGTTGACGGTGATTATAAAACGGCTGTTTTCGCTTATGTTGGAACAGCAGAAAATATTGAAGATGACCCAAATTATGAGCCATATCAAAACTATGATTATGCACAGAAAAAGATATATTTAAAAATTGACAATGTAGCTGATTTTCTTGATGGGCATCTTGACTTCTATTTAAGTCATTCAGAAGACATTTCTTTTGTTACTCCAAACACACAAAATGTTTCAATAAAAGAAGGGAGAGATGAATATGACCGGCCGGTTTACCTTGTTGAGATATCTCTTCCTGCAAATTATCAAAGTGATTATCTATATTTCAAAACAAGAGTAAAAAACTCTTATCTTGCAAGCGATTATGCTCCATTAAATTTGACCATTCAAGGAGCATATGGTTCAGATCCAGTTCACATTTCATCTGATTCAAACACTCATTTTATATTCCAAGATGGGAAATATTATTTCAAAACATCTGACATAAAGAAGGTTCTTGAGCCTGTATCACAATTGAGATTCATTAGTGAGTTTTATATTCCAGTTTCAAGGTATGAGATAACAAATGCTTTATTTGGTGCCTTAGACTTGAGTTTAGAGGATATTATTAAAAATCCTGATTATTTTAGCATGTCTGAGGTTTGTGACTTAAACATGGATGGAGTCACTACAAGTGAAATTTGGACAGCACTTGGAGAAGACCCAACTCCAGATGAATATGAGGCTGGTCTCCTTTCTGCTATCATATTAGATGGCGACGATACACAGGGGCCATATCTTGTTGTTGGTTATAAATATATGACAGGAATTGATTCATACAAAGCAGACATAAAATTTGTTTGGCTTTCTAAAAAGACAGAAGATGAAAATCCTGGCGACTATGTATATGACAATTATTATTATGACACAGAGTCAAAAACTTGGTATTCAAAAGTTGGTGCCGAATGGTTGGAAATCGTTGAAAAATATGAGCTTGAAAATTGTGAAAAACCAAATGGCATAGGAGACCTTCCTTCTTTGTCAGGCGAAGCACTGCCAGTTTCAAACGCGGCATTGCTTGATGGAGTTCGCATCTTTGACGAAAATGCCGAAGTTGGGACATATAAATATTATACAGCTATGCCAGATGTAGCATGGCAGATTTTTGTAAGAGCTGAAGATTTGACAACGCCGGTCTTTGCGATGGTGACAATTGCTGACACAGACGTGTACTATTATGACTATTCACAAACGGCTTGGAAAAGGGTTAAAGAACTTGGTGATGACCAAATCTTAATTGACAACAATTTCATCGCACTTCGTCAGACAGCCCTTGAAAATTATAGCGAAAACAGAGAAGGCACTCTTTCGATAAACTATGTTAGAGAAATGTCGACCACAGGTCTTTCAGAAATTACTCTGACAGACGGGTTGGTAAAACTTTTAAAGAGTGTAGATCCTTATGCAAATATTGAAAACCACAAAGCATATCAATTAGATATTATGAATGACAAATTTACAGATGCTGTTTTGATTGTTGAACTTGGTGAAAACAACGCCGAGAAAAATAAGATATTGACATTTGTATACAATGCAAACGACGGCGGTGAAGTAAGCCCAACAGACTTCATTAAAATGGTATATGATTTTTCAGATAGTTATTGCCTTATCAACAAAGTTGAAGAGTTCGGTGTTTTTGATGGTTTAGAAGGTATTCTTGAAAATGGCCTTTATTATGAAGCCGGAAACATTTATCTTAAGAGCAGAAATGGCGGATATGGATTCACAAGTTCTTCAGTTTTCAGTGCGTCAGGTATTGGAAACGGATTTATAACTGTTGCAATAAACTCTTCTTCATATTTTGGCTCACTTATAGACAGTTTTGAAGAGCAAGCACATGTTCACAATGTTTACAAATTTAAATGTGAGAGCGGTGAAGATCTTTTCTTTGAAACAATAGACCAAAGCGTTCCATCGATGAGTGATTACGAATTTGACAACGCATATCGTTATTATAATTTTGAAACAAAAGAATTGGCTTATCCACTTTATGATTTTGATTCTTCGTCAATGACCATCACACAAAGACAGGGACAAGCATACTTTAGCGTTGAAGAATATTATAAAAAAGAAAACAATTTTGAAGTAAGATTAAACAACAATCTGATTACAGCTCCAGAAGAAATCGACACTCCAGATTTTGGACCAGATTTTTCAGAGTATGAAATACCAGGAACGCCAAAAGAAAATTTTGAATTTGTTGAAAACGCAAGATGGATTTATCAACTTTATCAAAATATCAACAATGCTATTATCGATAAAGATGCTTATTATGCCATTGAGGATAAGTCAGTTTATTATGACTCTATCCAAGACAATGACAATGTGAAGGCAATGTACTTGCATGTTGATGGCGAATCGATTTATTTGACTATCTTCAAATCAGAGCAAAATGGTCGCTATTATCTCATATACGGAAATGGCGAAAAGTGGTATGAGGTGTATTTCCACAATTCAATCCCAACATCACTTTCTGAAATTGATGATTATTACATTCCTGATTATGATATAGATGAATTGAAAGCAATGGGAAATGTGCCATGTGACAATCCAGAGTTGACATGTCCAAACATTATGGCTCAAACATTTGCAGGCCAAATCAGATATCTTGTTGCTGCCCAACTTGGCTTTGATGTTGACCATGTCAATTATTACGAAGATGCAGATATATTGGAATTTAAATCATATGACTCTACTCAGAGAGGTTGCATTGTAGTTCTTGATGAAACAAATCACAGAATTTTTGTTTCAACATCTTGGAGTTGGTACAATGTACTATACACCGATGGCGTACCTTTCTTCCTTCAAAAAATTAATCAAGAAAGAGCCATAACAAATCTTATTGATTTTGGCGTGGACAGAATAACAGATGAAATTACAATATCTTATTCTGGACTTAAGTCATCAAAATCTTTGACACACAAACTGATTTTTGACTCTATTCTTGAATTGGGAGATGTGTACATTGTAAACGATGCTACACTGCCTCTTGATCAATATGTTTTGAGCAATGCAGAACTATTTAATACACATTATGAAAAGATTTCAGATCCAACAGACGCACCAACATACTTCAAAGAAGTAAATTTTGGTGACGAAGTTTATCCAGAGACAAGTTTGGTATTCTATAGCGAAGTAAGCAATATTTATGCAACTGATGGTACCTTGGAAGATGTTTATGACTTCTACACATATGATGTAATCGGACAGCGTCCAGCACAATTATACTCAGTTAAAATCGCACATGTGAGAGATATTTTTGGATACGACATCAAAGTTGAGAAAGACGGAAAAACATTCTACCTGTATGTTTTAAATCATCAAAATTCAACTTATGATGACAAGGATTGGACTTTGTTAGAAGTTCAACAAGAACAACACAACAATTCACCGATGCCACCGGCGCCTTCAATGCCATAGAATTTAAAAAACAACCTTTTCAGGTTGTTTTTTATTTGGTATAAATTAAAAGTCACGACAAAAACGCCAATGAAATGCGTTTTTCGTTTGGTCGGGATGGTGGGAGTCGCTCCGGTTTGTTATCACAAACCTATCACGCCGGGGCAGTTCGTTTCATCGAGCCACCGGCTCCGCTCTCTGCCCGTTTGACTCCAAAAGTTTATTAAAACAAAAAAAAAGAACATCTTTCAGTTCTCTTCGTTTTGGTCGGGATGGTGGGAGTCGAACCCACATGAAGTTGCCCTCGGCAGATTTTGAGTCTGCTGCGTCTGCCATTCCGCCACATCCCGTTAAACGCAAACATTTTAACACAAAAAACTTTCTTTTGCAAGTATTTTTACAAAAATTTGACCAAGAAAAAAGCGATGCAAAAATTGCATCGCTTTTTAAAGCCTATTTAATAATCTCCGAAGCCTTAATTTTTGTCAAGTATCTCAAAATTGTCAAATTTAAAAGAAATATTAAAAATTCTTTTCAATAATTTTCTTGCATTAAACTTTTTTTTGAATTATAATAAAACCATAAAGATTGTTAAGGTATTGAAGTTATGATTTTTAAAAAGTTTTTCAATCAAAACTCCTCACTTGTGGACGAGTTTGCGAGAGAATTCAATGTTTTGCCTTCAACAATGTATTTGATTTTATCACGAGGTTTTTCAAAAAGAGAAGAAATTGCAAATTATTTGTCAGTAGGACAACTTTTGGACCCATTTCTTATCAAGGGTATGAAAGAATTGTGTGAAAAAATACAGTTGGCAAAGCAGCTCGGCGACCGCGTCCTTATTTTTGGAGACTATGATGTTGACGGAATAAGTGCAACTGCGATTATGCTCAAAACACTCAAACGACTTGGAATAACAGCCGACTTTTATCTGCCAAATCGATATGAAGATGGCTATGGTTTGACATGCGAAGTGATAGATAAAATCTCAAAGAAATATTCGCCAGATTTGATTATCACTGTCGATTGCGGAATTTCTTGTGCTCAAGAAGTCGAGTATGCAAAACAAAAGGGTATTGAAATCGTGGTGACAGACCACCATGAAATCCCTGAAACTTTGCCAAATACGCTTGTCTTAAACGCAAAGATAGAAGGGCAGGATTATCCTTTCACCGAACTTTGTGGCACAGGCCTTGCTTACAAAATCAGCGAAGCACTTTTGGGGCAAAAAAAAGCGGAAGAGTTTTTGCCAATTGCCGCAATTGCAACGATTGCCGACATAGTTTCTCTTACAAGTGAAAATAGAAATATCGTCAAGCGTGGACTTTCTATGTTCGAAAAATTGCCGGTTGGTCTTAAAATGCTTTTTAAAGACAACAAGGTTTCTCTTTCAAGTCCTTCATCCACCGACATTGCCTTCAAAATTGCACCAAAAATCAACTCGTCTGGCAGAATGGGCGATGCTGGAGACAGCCTTATGCTTTATCTTACAGAAGACCCTGTAGTTGCAAGAAAATATTTAGAAAAGATAAAAATACACAATACAAAACGACAAGAACTCTCCACAAAAGTTATGCAAGATTGTGAATGGGCAATTTCTAAAATGGATTTGTCAAAAATGAGAGTCATTTGTCTTGCGTCAAAAAAATGGGATCAGGGAGTGCTTGGCATAGCCTGTGCAAAACTTGTTGAAGAGTTCAACAGGCCAGTTTTCCTTTTTTCTCAAGTTGGTGACGAACTTCATGGCTCGGGAAGAAGTATTGATGATATAAACATCCACGAACTTCTTTCATCTCTTCAAGACATTTTAGAGACATTTGGCGGACACACAATGGCAGCCGGGTTAACTTTAAAAAGAGAAAAATATGAAGAATTTACAAACAGAGTAAACAGCTTTGTTTTCCAACATGTAAACGACGAGGTTTTTATCCCAATCAGATATTATGACTTGGATGTAAAGAAAGAAGATGTGACAGACAGGTTTTTAGACGAACTCAATCTTCTTGAGCCTTATGGTTGTGACAATCCAAGGCCAAAATTTAGAATAAGCACAGAAGAAATCGAAATTTTGCCAAAGAAATATTGCCCAAATCATTGTGACGTCAAAATTGGTGATTTAACGCTCGCTTATTACAATTTCACAGATGACTACAACGCACTCAAGTTTGCCCGCTACAAGTCCTTTATTTTTGAATTTCAGGGCAAGGAGCGTGGTGGCGTTGTCAGTGAGTTTGATGCTGGCAGTTATATTGTGGACAATGCACATATGTACACTTATCCAATTCAATACGAACAAATGCTTTATGATGGTGACAGAGAGAGCAAGTTTTCATATTATCCACAAACATCACTTCTCTCATATGTTGCGGGAACAAAAAATTCAACATTTGGCACGGCATTTGTTGCATATTCAGCCTATGACTTTGTAAATTTCTCAAAAAATTATTCAAAAGACAACATTTTTCATGTTGGACTCTTTGATGAAACTTGCACAGGCTACAACAGCCTTCTCTTGTCTCCAAGGGGGACTGCTTGGGCAAAAAATTTCAACCAGATTGTCTTCTTGTCACCAATTTTGGATGAAGGTTTTATTGCCGAACTTAATGAGAATAGCCATGCAGAGATATGTGTGCCAATGGAAAGAGAAATTGACAAACAAAGAATCTTAAACCTTGATTTGTCAAGAGAAACTTTTGGAAGGGTGTTTAAGGCGCTGACCACAAAAGGTTATTCAAAATGTTATTCAATTTTTGATATTTACAATCAAAAACTCAAAGGAAAAGTTGGTTTTGACACATTTTATGTTGCATACTTGGTGTTTAAAGAACTTGGACTTATCTCAGAGCAGCAAGAAACATTTTTTGAAGTTTTTGAAAGACCACAAGTTAAAAAGGGGCTAAACGAATCGAAACTATACAACAAGCTCTTATTGCTCAAAAATTCTTTCTCACAAAATTCTTAAAAGGGGGTGCTTATGAAAATTATTTGCGAAAACGAAGATTTTGAAAAAGATATGCAAGATTTAGTAAATCTTTTTTATACAGAAGAAGATTGTCCTTTTTCATTAAAACATGAATTTGTGCTCAATGACTCAAAACTTGACAGCATTATAAAAGTTTTTGCTGATGGGAAAGAAAAGAAATTTGAAAAATCTTTTACTTTGCAAAGTGATTTAAGCGACCTTTTAAAGAAAAGTTTTATGAAAAGACACTTCAAAAATCATCTTTATGAAGTTTTGAGTGTTCAAGGCAAGAAGGCTCTTCCTTGGGGTTCTCTCACAGGCGTAAGACCGACAAAGTTTGCACGCGATATGATAGAACGCGGAGAAGTTAAGCCATATCTTATATCAGATGTTTTGATAAGAGATTATCATGTGTCAAACGAAAAAGCAAAAATGGTGGCACAAATTTTAAAAAATCAAAAGTGCATTATCAAAAACGACAAACTTATTGACCTTTTCATAAATATTCCAATCTGCCCGACGAGATGCAACTATTGTTCTTTTATTTCAGCCGAGCTTTGCAGTGTCAAGGATAAGGTTGATACTTATCTTGATTGTGTTTTGAAAGAGCTTGATGCAATCTCAAAAATTATAGCTGAAAAAGCATATATTGTGCGCACAATTTATATAGGCGGGGGCACCCCAACGGTTTTGACCGAAACTCAACTTGAAAGATTGTTGTCCAAAATCAACTATCCTGTTGCAGAATTCACAGTTGAATGTGGCAGGGCGGATACAATTACTCGCGAAAAACTCGACATTCTCAAAAAACATGGCGTCACCCGCATTTCAATAAATCCACAAACATTCTGCGAAAGCACCTTAAAGCGTATTGGCAGAAAAACCACAAACAAAGAAGTTTTTGACGCATATATGCTTGCAATGGAATATGACTTTGTGATAAATATGGACATAATCGCAGGGCTCAAGGGTGAAAAACTTGGTGTTTTCAAAAGAACGATAAACACACTCTTAGAGCTTTACCCACAAAACATAACTCTTCACACCCTGTCACATAAAAACGCATCACAAATAAGAGATGAAGAAATCACAAACACTGCTGATGTAATAAAAATGGTTGATTATGCAGAGAAGACACTTCAAGAAAACGACTACAAACCATATTATATGTACCGCCAAAAACACCAAGTTGGTGGACTTGAAAATGTGGGCTTTTATAGAGATGAAAATGTCTGCATATTCAATGTTGACAGCATGGAAGATGTCGCATCAGTCATCGCTGTGGGTGCCGGGGCTATATCAAAACGTGTGTTCAATCTTGAAAATCGTATCGAACGCCAACCAAACTGCAAGTTTATAAATGACTATATAAACCGCATAGACGAGATGATTGAAAAAAAAGTGAGTTTTTTTGATTAAAAGTCATCAAATTCTCTTTACAAACGGACAAACATATGTTATACTTTCAAAGTCGATAAGCCTTGGCGCAGTTTTTGGAGACCTTCGACCTTAAACTTCGTCTATGGAAAAACAAAAAAATGGAGGGAATATGGAAAAGCAAAAAAAGACTGAGATCATTTCAAAGTTTCAACAATCTGAAAATGATACAGGTTCAGTTCAAGTTCAAGTTGCTCTTTTGACTGAAAGAATCAATCACTTGACCGAACACTTGAAAACAAATCAAAAAGACAATCATTCAAGACGCGGACTTTTGCAGATGGTTGGAAAGAGAAAAGCTTTCTTACAATATCTCAAAGATAGAGATATCGAAGCTTATAGAAAGCTTGTCAAGGATCTTGGCATAAGAGAAGTTAAATAATTTTGGGGAGCTTTTTTTCGCTCCCCTTTTTTAAAATTTACAAGGAGAAAAATATGGATTACAAAAAATATGTTATAAATGTCGCAGGAAAAGATATTTCTTTTGAAACAGGAAAGCTCTGTGGTCAGTCAAATGGCTCATGCTTGGTTAGATCGGGCGACACAGTGGTTATGGTCAATGTGACCATGTCAGACCTTCCAAAAGAAGGACAAGATTTCTTCCCACTTTCAGTTGAATATCAAGAGAAAATGTATTCAGTAGGAAAGATTCCTGGCGGATTCAAAAAGCGTGAAGGAAAGCCAAGCGACAAGGCTATTTTGGTTTCTCGTCTTATTGACAGACCACTTAGACCACTCTTTCCTAAGGGATTTTTCAATGATGTTGTCGTTGTAGCGACAGCACTTTCAATTGACCCAGATGTAAACCCAGAGCCACTTGCAATGCTCGGTTCATCTTTTGCACTTGCAATTTCAGACATTCCATTCCTTGGCCCTACAGGCTCTGTTCAGGTTGGTCTTGTTGATGGAAAGTTTATCATAAACCCAAATGCAGAAGAAAGAGAAAAGAGCGATTTGGCTTTGACTGTTTCTGGCACAGACGAAGCTGTGTTGATGGTTGAAGCGGGGGCAAATGAAGTTCCAGAAAGCACAATGCTTGATGCTATCATGTTTGCTCATGAAGAAATCAAAAAGATTGTTAAATTCTTAAAAGAAATCAAAGCCGAGATTGGAAAACCAGTCAATCCAAAAATCCCATACTACACAATTCCAGAAGATTTGGAAGCGGATGTAAGGGCTTATGCAGACAAACTTTATGACCATGTTTTGGATACATTTGTCAGAGCCGAAAGAGAACAGAGAGAAGAAGCTGCCATCGAAGACATTCAGGCACACTTTGCTGACATTTATCCTGAAATGACAAGACAGATTGGTGATGTTTTGTACAAAGTTAAAAAAGAGAAAGTTCGTGCAAAGATTTTGAATGATGGCATTAGACCAGACGGAAGAAAACTCGAAGAAATCAGACCAATTTGGTGTGAAGTTGGCTTGTTGCCAAGAGTTCACGGCTCGGCGGTATTTACACGTGGAGAAACTCAAGTTTTGTCAGCACTCACACTTGGCACCGTTTCAGATGTTCAAAAACTTGAAGGACTTGATGATGAAGAAGTAAATCGTTATGTTCACCACTACAACATGCCACCATATGCAACAGGTGAAGCAAAGATGATAAAATCAACAGGCAGAAGAGAAATTGGACACGGTGCGCTTGCTGAAAGAGCTCTTGAACCTGTTGTTCCTACAGAAGATGTTTTCCCTTATGCACTTAGAATTGTCAGCGAAGTTTTGTCATCAAACGGCTCATCTTCAATGGCTTCAGTTTGCGGCTCAACACTTGCACTTATGGACGGCGGTGTTCCTATCAAAGCTCCAGTTTCTGGTATCGCTATGGGTCTTATAAAAGACGAGAAGAGCGGAAAAGTTGCCGTACTTTCAGATATTCAAGGACTTGAAGATTTCTTGGGAGACATGGACTTCAAAGTGACAGGAACAGAAAAGGGTGTCACAGCTATTCAAATGGATATCAAAATCAAAGGTATTGACAAAAAGATTTTGACAGAAGCGTTAGAGAGAGCAAAGATTGGCAGGATGTACATTATGCAAAAACTTCTTGCTTGCATAAGTGAGCCAAGACCACAACTTTCACAATATGCTCCAAAGATTATCACATTTGCTATCAATCCAGAAAAGATTAAAGATGTTATCGGCTCAGGCGGAAAGGTCATCAACAAGATTATCGAAGACTGCAACGGAGTTAAGATTGACATTGAAGATGACGGAACAGTTTATGTTGCTTCTGTTGATGCAGAGATGAATGAAAAAGCAAAGAAAATCATCTTGTCAATTGCTGAAGATGTTGAAGTTGGCGATGTTTATGACGCAAAAGTTGTTCGCATCATGACATTTGGAGCTTTCGTTGATCTTGGTGGCGGAAAAGAAGGTATGGTGCACATTTCAAAACTTTCAAACAAGAGAGTGGGAAAGGTTGAAGATGTTGTCAAGATTGGTGACCAGATTGAAGTTGAAGTTATCAAAATTGACGAAAAGGGCAGAATTGACCTTAAACGCATCTTGCCAAAAGAAGAACAAGAAGACAAAGAATAAAACAAGCCGAAAGGCTTGTTTTTTACAAAGGAGAAATTAATGGAATTTAGAGACCTGTATGACGAAAATCGGGTTTTGACGGGCGAAACGATTGAAAAATGCCAACCAGTTCCAAAAGGCAGATACTATGTGACAGTTATGGTTTTTATTGAAAACTCAAAAGGCGAAATTCTCATGCAAAAACGTTCAAAACCAAAAGGTGGCAAGTGGGCGACGACAGGTGGACACCCAAAATCGGGTGAAACAAGTTTGCAAGGCATGTGCACAGAGATTGAAGAAGAAATAGGGCTAAAGGTTGCTCCAGATGAGCTTGCCCTATTTAAAACCATAAAGACAGAAGATGATTTTGTGGATTTGTATTATCTCAAAAGGGATGTTGATTTAAAGGAAACAAACCTTCAAAAAGATGAAGTTCAGGCATTAAAGTGGTTTTCGAAAGAAAAACTCAAAAAATTGATGAATTCCACAAAATTCTTTATGAAAACCTATGAGGCGACAATAGAATTTCTAAATTTCTTAGAAACAAATAGAGAAGTCAGAAAATGACTTCTTTTTTTTGCAGAAATAAAACTTGCTAAAAGCGCAAAATTATGTTAAAATATACGCGGTGGGGGTCTAATGACTTTAAGCAAATCATTTTTAGAAGAAATAGAACAAGTTTACGGCAAGGATGCTAAGACCATCAAAAAAGCCTTCGAATTTGCAAGAGAAAAACACGCGGGCCAATTTAGAGAAAATGGCGAAGAATATATAGTTCACCTTGTAGGCACGGCGAAGATTTTGGTTGAAATGAGAGCAGATGTAGAAACTGTTGTCTCGGGTTTTTTGCATGACATAATTGAAGATGCAGGAGTGAGTGGAGAAGAAATCGAAAAGAAATTTGGAACAGTCATTTCAAATATTGTTGTTGCGCTTTCGAAGTTTGAAAATATAAAAAACTCAAGACTACAAAATTTTGATGAAAACGAAAATCTTAGAAAGATGATTTTGACCATTGGAGACGATGCCAGAGTTGCATTTGTCAAACTTGCAGACAGGCTAGACAATATGCATTCTCTTGGCATAAAAGAAAGAATAAAACAAGTCAAAATTGCGCAAGAAACTTTAGATTTGTTTGTTCCGACTGCCGAAAGGCTTGGTATGAGCAAGCTGAAAAAAGAGCTTGAAAACCTGTGTTTTATGTATTTGTTTCCAGAAGATTACGTGGAGACAACGAAATTTATTGAAGAAAACTTCAAAAAACGCGAAAAAATCACTGAAGATATAAATGAAAAGCTTGCCCAACTTGCCGAAAAACAAGGCGTAAAAGCCTTTCGACTTCAAAGCCGAATAAAAAGCAATTATAGTTTGTTTCAAAAACTTCAAAAGAAGGGCAAAGAAGGCATCTATGATGTTGTTGCACACAGGGTTATTGTCAAAGACATTAAAGATTGTTATGCAATGCTTGGGGCAATAAACGAATATTGGAAGCCGGTTGAAGGCCGAATAAAAGACTATATTGCACATCCAAAGAAAAATCTTTATATGTCGCTCCACACAACCGTTTTGTATCCGACAGATGGCACGGCAATTCCTTTTGAAGTGCAAATCCGCACAGAAGAAATGCACAACTTCTGTGAATACGGAATGGCTGCGCATTGGATGTATAAAGAGAAAGGCAGTCAGGCAGACAAAAATGCTCAAAATCTTGCGATGCTAAACAAAATGAAAGAAAATTCTGCAGAAAAGAGAGCCGAAGATTTTGTAGAGATTGTCAAGACGGGCTTTTATCCAAACAGCATATTTGTGTTTACTCCAAAACTCAATGTCATAGAACTTGACAAGGGGTCGATTTGTGTTGATATGGCATATGCGATTCACACAGCAATAGGAAATCGCTGTACAGGTGCCAAAGTAAACGGCAAAATGGTGCCGATTGACACAAAACTCAATACGGGTGATTTGGTAGAGATCATTTGTGCCCAAAATGCGAAAGGTCCTTCAAAAGATTGGCTCAAGATTGTTGCTATGGACAGCACCAAAAACAAAATAAACATTTGGTTTAGAAAAAATATGCGTGACGAGCATATCAAAAAGGGCAAAGCGATTTTGGAACAGGCTGCAAAAGCGAAAGGATATTCATTCTCAAGTTTGCTCGAAGGTGAGTGGGTTGACGGCGTCTTTGAAAAAATGAAAATCAAAGACATTGATGAGGTTTATGCCCAAGTTGGTTATGGGAGTATTGCAAGTTCACGCATAACAAATCGGCTCATCAGTCTTTATGAAAAAGCACACAAAAAAACAGAAGAAAAGACAGCAAACAATTTTTCGACCACAAAAAAATCTGGTGATACAGACATATCTGGTCTTTCAGGAATTATGACAAAGCTTGCAAAATGCTGCACTCCAATTCCTGGCGATGAGATTATTGGATATATTTCAAGGGGAAATGGTATAACTATTCACCGTGCAGATTGTCCTGTTGTTGCTTCACTTGAAGAAGATCGAATGATGAGTGTAAGCTGGGGTGAAAAATCTCAAAACGAAAAATATAGTGCCGAAATGAGAATTTTGGCCAAGAATTCCCCGGGAACATTTGGAGCAATCACAAACAAACTTGGCGAAAACAAAATCAACATAAATTTTGTGTTTGCTGACATTTCAAAGACCAAATCTGAAGAAGCTGTGTTTAATATAGGGATTGATGTTTCAAACAAAAAGGAACTCAACGACATAATAAACAAACTTGAGGCGATGCCAGAAGTATACAAAATTATGAGATAAAATCACAAAAAACCGCATTTTTTAAAACAAATGTGGTTTTTTTGTCAGCAATTTATATTTTTGAATAAATATATTTGAGGACAAAAATATGAAGAGTTTGTTTGAAGGTGTTGGCGTTGCTCTTGTCACACCATTTAAAAACACAGAAATAGATTATCGCGCACTTTCAAAATTGATAGAGCGTGCCATTGCACAAAAAGCAGATGCTATTGTGATTCTCGCCACCACAGGCGAGGGTGCTACCATAAAACCAGATGAGAGGGTAGAGATGATAAAGTTCTGTTCGAGAGCGATAAATGGCAGAACAAAACTAATTGTAGGCACGGGACATAATGATTTTTACACCTGCTACTTAAACACGCATATTGCGAAAAGTCTAAGTGTGGATGGGGCGCTTGTTGTCACTCCATATTACAACAAGACTTCTAAGCAAGGTTTAATAAAATTTTATGACGAACTTTCCCAAATAGGTTTACCACTGATTATATACAATGTTCCATCTCGTACAGGGCTAAATATTCCACTAGACACCCTCGAAAAAATAGTTGATTCAAACGATATGATTTATGGCATAAAGGAAAGCACGACAGATATTTCTCGCATTCAAAAACTTTGCCGAATATGCCATAAAAAAATTGCAGTATATAGCGGTGAAGATGAATTGAATTATTTGTTTTATTGTTTGGGCGCTCATGGGACAATAAGTGTGACAGCGAATGTTGATTGTGCCAGAGTTAAAAAGGTTTATGAAAGCATCATGCATGGTGATTTTTCAACAGCTCTCAAAACCCAAAACTCTCTTGCCGAATTGAATGAAACTCTCTTTGTCGAAACCAATCCAATTCCCGTGAAGGCACTTATGTCAAAAATGGGATTGATTGAAAATGAGCTCCGCCTGCCACTCGTAAGGCTTTCGGACGAAAATTTTTCAAGGATAGAAAATGCGAAAAAAGTACTAGAAATTCAAAAAACAACAGAAAAATTGCCATAATTTTTAAGTTTTTTTATTGTTTTAGAATATTTTTTATTTGCCTTGTTCGATTTAATTTTTTAATTTGTGTGTGATATAATATTTTCATGGAAGAGAAAATGGAAAAGCAAAGAGTATATTTTGTCATAGATATGAAGTCATTTTTTGCTTCTGTCGAATGTGCTGAGCGTGGACTTAATGCTATGACAACAAAACTTGTTGTGGCAGATGAGAGACGCACAAACACAACAATTTGTCTTGCTGTTTCGCCGGCACTCAAAGCGCTTGGCGTTAAAAACAGGTGCAGGCTTTTTGAAGTTCCAAAAGATATTGATTTTTTAATAGCACGACCAAGAATGAGAAAATATATCGAGTATGCCACAAAGATATATGAAATTTATTTGCAATACATAGACAAAAATGATATCCATGTTTACTCAATTGATGAGTGTATTATTGATGTGACAGATTATCTAAAACTTTATAAGTTGAAAGCGAAAGAATTTGCTCAAAAACTTATGACACAAATCTGGGACAAGCTAGGGATTCCGTCAACTTGCGGAATCGGCACAAACATGTATCTTGCAAAAATAGCGCTTGACCTTACTGCAAAAAAGTCACCAGACCGAATTGGTTGGCTAGATGAAGAAAAATATAAGAAAGAACTTTGGCACCACAAGCCGCTTTCAGATTTTTGGCAAATCTCACATGGCACAATCAAACGACTTTCAAAATATGGCATTGAAGATATGTATGATATTGCACATTGTGATGAAAACTTGCTTTATGACGAATTTGGTATAAATGCAGAGCTACTGATTGATCATGCTTGGGGCAGAGAGCCATGTTTGATGGAAGATATAAAAAATTACAAGGGCAAATCTCGCTCAATGTCTAGTTCGCAAATTCTGCCTTGCAATTACAACTTCAAAGATGCAAAATTGGTTTTGTTAGAGATGATTCAGGGCGGTTGCTATGAAATGTCGAGAAGGCATATGGTCACTCAGCTTGTTCATATTTATGTTGGGTATGGCGACAATCGTCACGATGGTGCAAAAGGCACAAAGCGTATGCGGGTGACAACAAACCTGTTTTCTCAAATCGCGCCATGCGTTGAAAAAATTTTTGACCAGGTGACAGATAAAAATAGACCAATTCGCAGAGTTGGTTTTGACTTTGGAAATCTGATAAATGAAGAAAACGAACAATATGATTTGTTTACCGATTTAAATGAAATTGAAAAAGAGAAAAGAGTTGTTTTTTCTGTTTTGCAGCTTCAGGATAAGTTTGGCAAAAATGCGGTTTTGCGTGCTTTTGACCTAGAAGAAAATGCAACGCAAAAAGAGCGAAACAACATGATAGGAGGGCACGATGGCGGAACGGATGAAGATGAATAGAATAGACCGAGCAAAACAATTTGCTCCTTTTGATGCGTTAAAGGGCTTGCAGGATAGTTTAAGGATGAAAGAATTTGAGCATGAAAGACTCCAAATGGGCGACCTGACTGAAGAGAAGATATCCCAAATTTCAAACACTCTTTTAGATTTAAAAAAGGGCGATATGGTAGAAACAAAGTTCTTTGAAAATGGCGACATTTACAGTTGGACGGGCAAGGTAATATTAGATTATGAAGGCCACACAATTTATGTTGGACAGAAAAACATAAGTTTTTTCAACTTGCTTGATATAAAAAAGAAAAACTGAAATGTTTCTATCAAAAGATTGACATAAAAGGACACAGTTGTTATAATACCGTTATCTTGGCAAGGTCAAGCCAAGTAAATAAAACCGCTAAATCAAGGGGGTCCATTACAATGGGAGTTTAATTTAGGACGGGAGATCAAATTCTCCCATTTGCTGATGTGGCTCAGGGGTAGAGCACCACCTTGGTAAGGTGGTGGTCGCGGGTCCGATTCCCGCCATCAGCTCCATTTTATTACACTGGGGCCTTCAGACAGCTCCACGATAGCAAACTGCCAGATGGCAGTTTTTTTATTGGTTATGCAAATTGTTTAAAATTTCCACCAAAAGTAGAGTTTTTTATGTACATTTTGGCAAAAAGTGTGCTATTATCATAATGGGTGGTGAAAATATGAACAATATCGAATTTGGTGAAAAGTTGTACAAATACAGAAAAAGCGCCAAGCTGTCGCAGATTGATTTGGCAAATATTTTCGGTATAACAAACAAAGCGATTTCAAAATGGGAGAACGGGCTGTCACAACCAAGCGTTTCCCAACTTGTAAAGCTTGCCGAGCTTTATGGCGTTTCACTTGATGAGCTTGTAAACACAAAAAAGAAAAACGAGAAGAAAATTTACAAGATCGCCATAACCGGCGGCCCTTGTTCAGGCAAGTCAACCGCACTTAGTTGGCTTCAAAGCGACCTTAGAAAAAAGGGCTTTATGGTTATGTTTGTTCCAGAAACCGCTACCGAACTAATTTTGGGGGGCATAAGTTTTGAAACGATTGATGAAAATTTCAACTTTGAAAAATATATCATGCAGCTCCAACTTGACAAGGAACGCATATTTGAAGATGCAGCAAAGCATATTGTGGGTTATGACAAAATAATAATTGTCTGTGATCGTGGTGTTATGGATTCAAAAGCCTATATGAATGAGCTAGACTTCAAACACTGCCTAAAAGCATTAAACACAAACGAAATAGCCTTGAGAGATAGCTATGATGCAGTTTTTCACTTAGTCACTGCCGCAAAAGGCGCAAGCGAGTTTTACAATCTCAAAAATTTCGCTCGACGCGAAACTCCTGAAGAAGCAATTGAAGCGGACGAACGCACATTAAATGCTTGGGTTGGTCATCCACACTTAAGAGTGATTGACAATTCTACAGATTTCGAACATAAAATGCGTAGACTTGTTAATGAAATAACAGATTTTGTGGGGACGGACAAGCCATATGAAATTGAGAGAAAGTTTTTGATAGAATATCCAAACATTGAAAAACTAAAAAAACTTCCAAATTGTTCAAGCGTTGAAATTATTCAAACATATTTAAAATCAGACGGCGTGACAGAAGCAAGAGTTCGCCAGCGTGGCCAAAATGGACATTATACTTATACAAAGACTATAAAAACAAAAATATCAAATGCAAAGCGTGTTGAAGTTGAATCACGAATTAGCGAACGGGAGTATCTCAATTCACTGCTTGAAGCAGACTTATCTGTTGGCCAAATTAGAAAAACAAGATTTTGTCTTACACACAAAAACAAATATTTTGAGATTGATGTATATCCTTTCTGGAAAGACAAAGCAATCATGGAGATTGAACTAAAAAATGAAAATGAAAAATTTGAAATTCCAAAGTTTTTGAAAGTAATAAAAGAAGTGACAGACGACAACAATTACTCAAATTACAACTTGACCAGGCTTGCAAAATAAAAAAAACTCCTTGAAATCAAGGAGTTTTTATTTTGTCGCCACAAAACTCATGCCCACAAGCTCACATATTTGTTCAAACGAAACGCTTCCATCAAGGGCTATTGATATCCAATTTTCTTTGTTCATGTGATAGGCGGGATACATACCTTTTTGTTGAAGAAGTATATCCAAAAGAATGTGGTCGCTGATTTTGACATTCAAAACATCAATATTGTCATCAAAGTTTATTCCAAGTTTTTTGCATGAAATATTCATCACAATTCCAAACCACTTTTGATTGTCGTTGTGCCTAAACACCGCATAATCTGGATACTTTGGCCACGGGTGCTCAATTTTGGAATTATACTTTTTTGCTACATATTCAAAAACTTTTTCTCTTAGACTATTTTTCATAAGATTATTATAACATGAAATTTGTTTTGATTTAAAATGGTTTTATGATAAAGTTAAACTATAGGGGTTAATATGAGCAAAAAATCAATTTTATTGTCAGTTTTGGCGCTAATTTTGTCTATTGGTGTGATTATCGGAATGGTCTTTTTGTTTAAGGTTCATTTTATGCTTGGTATTGCCGGCATTTTGTTGCTTTTCATTCCATTCAAGATTCAAAGAAAGGCTATTGATGAAGCAAGCGGAAAAATTGATGAAATCTTTGCAAAATACATCGTACCAGCCATTCTCTTAATTGCAATTGTGTTTATAGTTTTGTTGTTTACTCTTTGGTTATAAAAATTGACAAGCCGAAAGGCTTGTTTTTTATTTCTTTATTTTTTCCCAAGCAAATTCTTTTCGGCCAAAATGCCCATAACAAGCAGTTTGTTTGTAGATTGGTTTCAAAAGGTCAAGTTCGTTTATTATGTTTTCGATTGACAAATCAAAATTTTGTTCAACATAATCATAAACTTCTTCTACTTTTTTATGTTCCGTCCCAAATGTCTCAATATTTATTGACAATGGTTTTTCTATGCCAATTCCAAATGAGAGCGAGATTTCACATCTGTCAGCGAGCTTGTGGGCGACAATGTTTTTTGCGATATATCTTGCATAATAAGCGCCGCTTCTGTCAACTTTTGTTGCATTTTTGCTTGAAAAACAGCCACCTCCAACATGTCCAACACCACCATATGTATCGACAACAATCTTTCTTCCCACGCATCCGCTATCTCCAAATGAGCCCCAAACTGTGAAGCGACCGCTTGGATTTATTAAAAATTCACAATTTTTAGTTAGTTTTTTATATTTTTTCAAAACTTTTTCCAAAATTGGTTTGACAAAATTCTCCACATCTTTTCTTTCAAGAGTTTTGTCATGTGACACAGAAATAAGAACAGAATAGATTTCTGTAGGTATGTCATTTTCATATTTCACAGAAACCTGACACTTTGCATCAGCAAAGAAAAGGTTTGTGTTTTTTCGCTCTTTTTCATATTCTCTCATCAATTTGTGGGCGATTACAATCGAAAGTGGAAGATATTCATCTGTTTCGTTTGTTGCATAACCAAACACAATACCTTGGTCATTTGCACAAATATGTTTGTGATTTAAAACTGCCTTGTTTATATCTGGGCTTTGTTCACTTATTTCTTTGATTATTTCAAAATTACATTTATATCCGATTTTGCTTAAAATTGTTCTTGCGATTTTTTCATAATCAATTTTAGCGTTTGTAGTTGCCTCGCCATAAATAAAAAGTTTGTTGTTTTTTATGGCACACTCAACCGCCATTTGGCTGTTTTTGTCTTGCGAAAGGGCTTCGTCCAAAAAGGCATCTGCGATATAGTCACAGGTTTTATCTGGGTGACCAATGTTTACACTTTCACTTGCGACAATTTTTAAATTTGTTTTCATAATTTTCTCCTTACGAAATGATTTCCATAAAGAGAAAAAAGCCATCGACAGCGATGGCTAAATTTATTTTGTTTTCCATCGCTCTGCCATTAGCACCTTATCTTCTGACAGGTTGCTGTGTGGTCATTGGGGCAGTCCCTAGCACACTCTTTATGGTTATTCAAATAATAATACAAAATATTTTTGTTGTCAATAAAATTTTAAATCTTTCTTATTTCCATAAGGTTAGATCCACTTTTGCCGACCTTTTTACCCCTTACCAAAACGACTTTGTCATCCTTAGATACAAGACCTGTGGCAATGGCATTTGCAATTGAACTTTCAACAAGGTCATCCATGTTTGCATATGTTTTGTCAAGCACTGGCAATACTCCATACAAGAAGCTCATTCTGTTGTATGTTTTTTCACTTGGGGTACATGCGATGATAGGCACATCTGGGCGGAATCTACTAATATTTTCAGCGGTTTCACCCGATTTTGTCACCACAACAATTGCCTTAACATTTTTTGTGGTTGATAGTGCATAAACAGCATAGCCAAGACTTTTTGAAATATTGTGTGTCTCAAATGAATTTGCGTTTGATTTTGCATAGATTTCTGCTTCGTTTGCAATACGCTGCATTGTTTTTACAACATTTTCCGGGTCAATTCCACTGGCCGTTTCGCCAGACAACATTGTTGCCGTAGTGCCATCAAAGATTGAATTTGCGACATCTGAAATTTCTGCACGGGTAGGTCTAGGGCTAGTAATCATTGTTTCAAGCATTTGGGTAGCGGTGACAGAGATTTTTCCTGCGTTGTTGCATTTTTTTATAAATTCTTTTTGCAAAATAGGTATCTTTTCAAAGTCAACTTCAACACCAAGATCACCACGCGCAACCATTATTCCATCAGAAACATTTAAAATTTTTGCAAAGTTTTCAACGCCTTCTTGGTTTTCAATTTTGGAAATTATTTTGACATCTTTAAAGTCGATTTCTTTCAGATAATTACGGACATCTTTGACATCTTCGTCTGTGCTTACAAATGAGATTGCGATATAGTCTGCATCCATTTCTTTTGCAAACAACAAGTCCTGTTTGTCGGTTTCACTAAGATATGGCATATCTGTTTTGATGCCTGGAAGATTTATGCTTTTGTTGTTTGATAATAAGCCCCCATGAACGACTTCGCAAATGACATCAGTTGAAGTGATTTTGATGGCTTTGAGTTCGATGTTTCCGTCATTTAAAAGAATCTTTGCACCCTTTTTTAAAATTTTTGGAAGTTTTTTGTATGTGACTGAAACCTTGTCAATATTTCCTACGACATCTTTGGTCGTTAAGGTAAATTTGTCACCATTTGACAAGTTTATTTTTCCTTTCTCAAATTGTTTGATTCTTATCTCTGGGCCCTTTGTGTCTATCATTATTGCAACGGCCGAATGCGCCATATTTCGGGCTATTTTGACATTTTCAATAAGTTTTTTATGTGATTCGTGAGTGCCGTGGCTCATGTTGAAACGGGCGACATCCATGCCGGCGTTTATCATTTTTTCAATTGTTTTTGTGTCGGAGCTTGAAGGACCGATTGAACAAATTATTTTTGTTTTATTCATCACTTTTTCCTTTTATAATGTCTTTGTTTTAGCGGGATTTAGCGTTTTGAATGGTGTGCAAAAAAATCATTTAATCATTTTTATCATTGTAGCAATATATCAAAAAAATAGCAAATTTTTGGTGTTTTTTTCTTAAAAATTCTTTGGTTTAAGCAGTGTTTTTTGGGGAATTTATGTCTAATTTTCAAGAAAAAGTGTCTAATTTTCAAGAAAAACCTTCGATTTTTGAAGAGTTTTGCCCTAAAATTTATAGAGTTTTGTTTGAAATTTGATTTTTAAATTTTGTTTTTCAAAAAAAATTGTGTAAATAAATAAAAAGAGTTGAAAAGTTTGGCAATTTGTGTTAAAATTTTGGTCGAAAGGAGTGTCTATGAAATCAACACTTTTAAATCTTTGGGATAGATTTTCACTTTGGGTGTCTGTTGAGTGGAGCACAACAACATACATCATCGTTTCAAGTTTGCTTGGAGTGGGAGCTTTGCTTTTGCTCTTGAGTTATTTGAAAGGAAATTTTAACAAGGGCAAAAAAATTCAATGGGCGAATTTGATTTTGGCAATTTTGCTTCTTGGAGCATTGGCTGTTGTTTCAATGGCGCGATTTAGATAAAGGAGTTTTGAAAAATGAAGAATTTGATGCTTGATATTCCACTTTGGGTTTCTAGTTCGTTTCCTATCATAAGAATTGTTTTGTTTGCTGTTGTTGTTTTGTGTGCAGTGCTCATTATTTTGACAACATTGTTTCAAAACGAAGATTCAAACAGTTCTGATGCAATTTTGGGACAACAAGAAAGTTATTATTCTCAAAACAAAGGTGGTTCAAGAGACCACAAATTGAAAGTGATTACTACAATTTCTGCAATTGTGATTGCCGTTTGTGTAATTTTGTATTTTGTAAGTTTCTTGATTTACCCAATTGGTGCTTAAAGAAAAATGAGTAAAAAACAAAAGATATTGGAACTTTTAGATAAAAATAGTTTGGTCTTCGCAAATGTTGATAAACTATTTTTATTTCTTTCTTCTGCACTTGACACATCTGTCGAAGAGGTGAAGAAGATTTTTTCTTCGCTTTTAAATGCGGGAGATGTCTTTGAGATAAGAAAAAACAAATTTATTGTCATTCCATCAAGAGGATATGTGAAGGGTGAATTTTTTGGCTCGGCAAAGGGGTTTGGTTTTGTAAAGGTTGATGGCTTTGCTTCAGACATATTTATTCCTGCAAATCGCACGCTTGGCGCGCTTGACGGCGAAATGGTCATTGTCAAAATTTTGTCACAGACAAATGATGGCATTGATGGAGAAGTGCAAAAAATTTATAAACCACTTGAGCATATTGTTGGGGCAGTGGATATGATTGCAAACAATTATTTTCTTGATCCTGACAACAAGCGTATTCCTATTGACCTTCCTATCGTCAAAACCGGGCTTAAACTTCAAAAAAACATGAAAGTTTTGGCAAAAGTCATAAGGACTGATGCTGGAAAAGTCAAAGCACAAGTTGAAGAGATTTTGGGTTTTGAAGATGATGTGAAGGCGCTGGAGCTTTCTATCATAAGAGAACACAATCTCTTTGAGAATTTTCCGGGGCAAGTTGTTGAAGCTGAAAAGAAACTTCCGACAAGTGTGCCGGATAGTAAAAAGAAGGGAAGGGTTGACTTGACAGGCGAGACCATCTTCACGATTGATGGAGCAGATGCAAAAGACCTTGATGATGCTGTCAATATCAAAAAGTTTGATGACCATTATGAAGTGGGTGTGCATATTGCTGACGTTGGGGAATATGTAAAACAAGGAAATGTTTTTGATGAAGAAGCTTTTAAAAGAGGGACTTCGGTATATTTTCCGACTTCTGTTTTACCTATGCTTCCAAAAGGACTTTCAAATGGAATTTGTTCACTAAACGAAGGCGTGGAGAGATTGACACTTTCTTGTATTATGAAAGTGGATTTTGAAGGCAAAGTCTTTGATTATGACATTTGTGAGAGTTTTATTAAAAGCAAAGCTAGATTGACATATACGCAAGTCTTTGACGCTTTGCATGGAGAAGTTGACGAAAAGACGAAGAATTTGAAAAAAGATTTCGTTTTGATGAGGGAACTTTGTGATATTTTGGAAAAAAATGCTGTGACGAGAGGGGCTCTTGACTTGGAGATACCGGAAGTCGAATTTGTGTTTGATGAAAATGGAATGGCGGTCGATATCAAAAAACGTGATAGAAATGAGGCTCACAGGCTGATTGAAGACTTTATGGTGCTCGCAAACGAGACTGTGGCGAAGCATTTTTCTAAAAGGGGTGTTCCGTTTGTATACAGAGTTCATGAAGCACCAACAAAGGAAAAACTTTTTGGCGTTTGTGACTTTTTGAAGGGAATTGGAGTGAAATATCCTGCAGTTCCGGACAACTTGACTCCAAAATATTATCAACAGATTTTGGAAAGTGTGCAAAATTTGGCAACCGAAGAGATTGTTAATAAAGTTGTTTTGCGCTCTATGCAAAAAGCAAGATATTTGAACAAAAATTTGGGACATTTTGGGCTTGCACTTGAGAATTATTGTCACTTTACTTCGCCGATAAGGAGATATCCAGATTTGACCATTCACAGAATAATCAAGGAGTGGCTACATTCTGGAAAGAAATTTTCAAAAACACGAATGGAAGAACTTGATGAGTTTTGTTTTGAAAGTGGAGAAAATTCTTCTGCTTGTGAAAGAAATGCAGATTATGCCGAAAGAGATGTTGATGACCTTTGGAAAGCATATCTTATGAAAGACCGCATTGGACAGGAGTTTGATGCGACTATTTCTGGCGTGACAAATTTTGGAATTTTTGTTGCTCTTGAAAATACGGTTGAGGGCATGATAAAGATTGAAGATTTGCCAGATGATACCTATTTGTTCTTAGAAAAACAACTTAAACTTAAGGGCGTTTCACACTTGTACTCTTTGGGAGACAAGGTAAAAGTTGTTTTAACAAATGTAAATTTGATGAATAGAAATATAGATTTTAAGCTCGCCGAGCAGAAAATTTGAGCTTAAAATGGCAAAATCTTGAAAATTTTTTATAAATTTGGGGTGTAAAAACGCCGAAAATTTCAAAAAAAACGCCAAAATTGTTAAAAAAATATCAAAAAATAACCATTTTTTTGAAAAAGGGTATTGAAAAATAAAAAATAGGGTGTTATAATAGGAGAGGAAATGAAGGTTGTCTCAAACAATAAAAAAGCGTTTTATGATTACTTCGTTTCAGACTTGGTTGAGGCTGGAATTGTTCTTGAAGGTTGTGAAGTCAAGTCCATAAGAGATGGTGGAGTCAATTTGAAAGACAGTTTCGTCTTTGTGAAAAACGGCGAAATGTTTTTGAAAAATGCTTACATCAAAACTTATGACAAAAGTTCTGCTTTTAAGCTCGACGAAAGACGAACAAGAAAACTTTTGTTGAACAAAAGTGAAATCTTGAAGTTTGACCGTCTTGTGAAAGAGAAAGGGCTGACCATTGTGGCTACAAAGATTTATTTTAATGACAAAAATCGCGTTAAGGTAGAGATTGGAGTTGCGAAGGGTAAAAAACTTTATGACAAAAGACAGACTTTGAAAGAAAAGTCTATAAAGAGAGATATCGACAGATTCTCTTAATTTGGGGACGATTTTGGTTTCGACAGGGATTTAAGCGACATTTGTAAAGCATGTGGTGGTGCCTGGCCACCTTAAAACGGGCGTGCGAAATTAAACGCAAACGAAAACAGAAATGTTGTTTCAATGAACTCTGTTGCAGTTGCTGCCTAAGTTTTTGGAATGACGACCCGATTGACTTGTTCAATCCGCTCCGCTTTTGACTTGCCATCAGAAGATGTGAGTGTCATCTAGGCAAAAATATTGTTTTGAGTTTCTCTTGTAAAAACAAAAAATTTTAAGAGATAGCAATCAAGGCCTGTCTGTGGGCGACTTGAAAGTGAAATTTAATCACAAACTAAACATGTAGAAAGATTTGTCGATTTGTTTCTGGACGCGGGTCCAATTCCCGCCGTCTCCACCAAAAACTTTTGTCTGAAACTTGGGAAACCAAAATATTCTAAAAGGAAGGTTTATTATGATTTATTCACTTTTAAATGCAACAGTAGGAATTGAATCTTTGCTTCTTACAATTTTGATTGTTTTGGGCGTGGTTGTTGCCGGAGCTCTCATTGTTTATCTTTTGTGGGAAGTTGTTGAAAGCTTTTCTAAAAAGTCTAAAGATGAAAATTCTTCAAATGAAATTAAGTTTGAGGGCAAGTCAAACGAAAATGTTGTGATCGCTGATTATAGCTTGGACACTCCTAAAAAAGAAGAAATAGTTTTGGACGAAGCTAAAATCGAAGAAGTTGACGAAGAAAAAGCAGCTGAGGAAGAAGAAGAACTTAAAGCTGAAAATGTTGACGAAGAACGCGAAGCACAAGACAGACGCGCTTATCTTGAAGCTAGACGCCAAGAACTCATCAAGAGAATGCAAGAGGCTGCAGAGACTGAAGAAGAGGACGAGGAAGAAGACGAGGAAGAAGACGAAGAGGTTGAAGCCGAAGAAAAACCTGAGGAAGAAACAGAAGAAATTTCTGAATCTGAAGAATCTGAAGAAGCTGAAGAAGCTGTTGAAGAAAACGAAGAAGTAGAGGCAACTGAAGTTGAAGAAGCTGAAGAAGTTGACGCTTTGGCTGAGGAAAGAGCTGCTTTGAACGCTGAAAGAGAAAAATATGAGGCTATGGTTGAAGAACTTGCTGCCGCTAAAAAGGCTCTTTTGGAACAACAAGCACAAGTTGCTCCAGCAGCTGTTGAAACTGTTGTCACAAACGAAAACCCTATGTCTCTTGAAGAACTGAAAAGCAGACTTGAAGCAACAGAAGAAAGACTTAAGGCTACTGAAAAAGAATTTAAACAATGCAAGAAAGAATATATCCCTCTTAAGAAAGTTTGGAAAGCTTATGAAAAGGATGAAAAGAAACTTAGAAGAAAAGAAGCTATTGTTGCTAAACAAAAAGTTTTGCTCTATGGCGTAAACAACTTCTCTGATATCGATCCTGAAAAAGCTCAAGCTCTTGCTGAAGAAATTGAACTTCTTGACAAACTTAAACTCTCTGTTCAACACTGTGAAGAAGTTATGAGAAACAACGAAGACAGATATCCACTTCTTGAGAAAATGTATGATGTTTTGAAACAAAGAAACGATGAACTTAAGAATGATATCGCTGTTCTTAGAAGTGAAATCGAAAGAATCGAAGCTGGACAAGATAACGAATAAATTTTGAATATAAATGAAAAAAAGAACTCAGTTTTGAGTTCTTTTTTTTGTATGATTAGCCAAGTGATGGTGCAAGGTCAATGCTTGAGCGAGCTGGCTCGCGATAATTGAACTTGTCGTGCAAGTCTTGTTGGAGTTTGTAGTTTAGGTAGCAGAAATTGTTTGGATGCGATACCACTCCGCCTTTTGATATGAATGTAAACAAACTTTCTACTGAGCGTGGTTGGGCTGGGTGTCCGTCTGTGTCTTGCATAATTTGTCTTTGACTGACAAATTTGATTTGTTCGATTTTTCGATTTGGATTTTTTTCACTAAGGTTTGGCTTTATGTGGTTGTCTCTTGAGATAAGTGTCAAATTGAAAAGTAATGATTCTGAGATGATGTCCAAATCTTTTTCTACTTCAACATCTTTGTAAGCATCAAGGCGTTTTAATGATGCAGATATTTTTTTCACCTTCTTTTCAAAAGAATCTCTATATGTAGGGTTTAGCGAAATGCACATTGTGCGTTTTAGGACAAACTCTTTGATTGAGCTGTGTAGAGTGCCATTTGCATCGCTAAGCTCTTTTTTGACAGTAGGCAATATGACAAACAAAAATCTTCCGTATGGGTTTATGCTTCCGTCAGCATTCAAAACACTTTGTTTGCACATTTCTCTGAGCCTAGAGTGATATTTGAAAATTTTGTTTTTTGGAATTTGATTGTTGAAAAGGTTTTGAATGTCTATGATGACGCTTGTGTCAAGTGCAATATATATTATGCCTTTTTCACGCTTTTGTGCTGGTGCGTTTGTCCTTGGTGCACGATAGCAGTTGTGCTTTGGTGAGTTTGCTTTTTTGTAAACTCCCTTTGAATTTTTCTTTAGTGGTTTAATATTTCTTTTCATGTTTTTATCATACACCAATTGAAAGCATTTTTCAAGACCCAATTCTGAAATTTTGGGAATTTTTTTGTATTTCTTTTGTAATATATTTTTCATTTGATATAATATCAATATGGAAAAATTTTTTGCTAAAACAAAAGATGAAACTATTGAGGGTGTTGGAGCATCGCAAGAGGGTCTTTCTTATGCTGTTGCTAAAAAGCGCCTTGAGGAAAACGGAAAGAATGTTTTAAGACAAAAGAAGAAGAAATCTGCTTTTGTCAGGTTTTTATCTCAGTTTAGAGATGTTTTAATTGTTGTTTTGCTCGTGAGTTGTGTGCTGAGCATTGTGCTTGGAGTTGTTAAAAAATCTACAGACGAATTTATTGATGCGGGAATCATTTTGATTGTCGTTTTGTTTAATGCTATTGTAGGATACATTCAAGAGCGAAATTCTGAACGGGCGATGGAAGCACTTAAAAACATGACAAAGCAGTATTGTACAGTTCATCGTAATGGAAGAGTGTTTAAGGTCAAAGCTGAAGAGCTTGTTTTGGGAGATGTCGTAATTTTGGAAGCGGGAGATATTGTGCCTGCCGACCTTAGGCTTTTGGAAACAAATTCTTTGAAAATTGAAGAGAGTGCTTTGACAGGCGAAAGCGTGGCAGTTGAGAAGGATGCCGAAGTGGTTTTGGAAGAGAATACTCTTCTTGGCGACCGTGTCAATATGGCATTTATGGGAAGTATTGTCACTTATGGACGCGGCAAGGGCGTTGTTGTGGCGTGTGGAATGGATACCGAAATGGGTAAAATTGCTTCTGCACTTAACGAAATAAAAGATGAAAAAACGCCTTTGACAAAGAGAATTCATAAGACAAATTTGATAATAACATCTATTGTTTTGGCTGTCAGCCTGACGATTTTTATTGTTGAGCTTTGTAGCGGTGGTGAGATTTTTGGGTCATTTTCAATGGCTATCGCTATCGCTGTTTGTGCCATACCAGAAGGACTTCCGGCATGTATCACTGTGGCAATGTCGCTTGGCGTGAAGAGAATGAGCGACAGGCGAGCAATTGTAAAACGCCTTCCTGCTGTTGAAACCCTTGGAAGTACACAGGTGATTTGTTCGGATAAAACCGGAACTTTGACCTTGAACAAAATGACCGTCAAAAAGGTGTTTTATTTTGGTGGTCAGTGTGATGAATTGAATGACATCGAGTTTGATGTTCAGGCAAGCGGAAATGCTGTTGAAAATGTTATGACACTTGAGGAAGTTGGACAAAAAACTGCCGAAACATTTAAGGATGATAGAAATTTCTGTGAGATTATGCGTTGTATGCTCTTGTGCAACGACACAAAAACCAAGTTTGAAGATGAAAAACTTGAGTGTATTGGTGACCCAACTGAAATTGCTCTTGTGCACTATGGGTATAAGCTTGGATTAAGCAAAGAGAATCTTGAAGGTGAATTTAGAAGGGTAAATGAAATCCCTTTTGACAGCGACAGAAAACTTATGACCACATTTCATGATGTGGGCGACAAGAAATTTATGTATACAAAGGGCGCTGTTGATAGTATTTTGTCGCGTTGTAATCGAATTTTGGATGATGGCAAGATAAGAAGATTGACGGCTAAAGACAAAGAAGATATTTTGGCCAAAAACGCAGAATTTGCAGATGATGCACTTAGAATTTTGGCGTTTGCGTGCAAAAGTGTTGAAAAGGTGGGTAGGCCAACTTCGGCGAATTCAGAATTTGATTTGTGTTTCTTGGGACTTGTCGGAATGATTGATCCACCAAGAGAAGAAGTCAAAGAATCAATCAAAATCTGTAAGAGAGCCGGAATTCATACCATTATGATAACGGGTGACCACAAGGACACTGCTTTTGCTATCGCACGCGAGCTTGGAATTTGTTCGGAGAAAAGCAAGGTGATAACTGGCAAAGAACTTAACGAAATACCAGACGAAGAGTTTGCGAAAGTTGTAGAAAACTTTCAGGTTTATGCGAGAGTTAGCCCTGAGCACAAGGTAAAGATTGTTAAGGCGCTCAAAGCAAATGATAAAGTTGTTGCTATGACTGGTGACGGAGTAAACGATGCGCCAAGTATCAAGGCTGCGGATATTGGTGTCGGCATGGGAATAACCGGAACAGACGTGACAAAAGAAGCGGCCGATATAATTTTGACCGATGATAATTTTGCCACAATTGTGGGTGCTGTTAAGGAAGGGCGAAGAATCTTTAATACCATTTTGAAAATCATTATGTTTTTGCTGGGGACTTCGTTTGCTGAGCTTATGATAATGGCGGTGATAACCATTTTGTTTAGGGATGCACACTTCTTCACGCCTGCACTTATTTTGTGGATAAATTTTGTGTCTGACACTCTTGTGGGTCTGGCGCTAGGTTTTGAAATCGATGATAAGGGCATAATGGACAAAAAACCGATTAAAAACAAGGGAAGCTTGTTGAAGGGTAATGTTGGATTTAATATATTCTGTTCGGCAATTTTTGTGTTTGTTATGACCATTGGACTGTATTGTTTTACAAAATATAGCCTCAATCTTTCTTCTGAAGAAGTTTCAACAATTTGTTTCTTGTTTTTGACTTTTGCTGAACTTTTCCATTCTTTCAATTTGAAAAGTCAAACAGAAACTCTGTTTAACAGAGATTTCTTTGACAACAGATTTTTAAACTGGGCCTTCTGGGTTTCGGCGCTTTTGACGGTGATTGTTGTTGTTTTGCCTGTCCCTGCTATTCAAAGTGCAATGGGAATAACTTCAATATCTGGCATGCAATGGCTTTTGGCTGTTGGGCTTGCGGTTTTGATTGTGCCTTATATTGAAATCGTAAAATTTGTTGTGCGTAGGGTACAGAAAAGGAAAAATAAAACATAAAAATTTTGGAACAATAAGAGAAAAACATGACTGAAGGAAAAGTGACAAACAAACGAAAAATTTTTGATTTGAGTGCAATTTCTATCATTGCCTGTGATTGTTTGCAGGCGGTGATATGTATTTTTGTCGATTTGTTTTTGGTTTCGAAGATTTTGCAATCTCCGGGCTCATCAATGTCACAAAATATAGTCAAAATTACACTTTTTTATGTGATTTATAATGCAATAATGGTTTTGGCATATTGGATTTTGGGACCGCTTTTGAAAAAGGCCAACAAGAGTTTGTTTATGTCTATCGGCTCTGTTGTTTTGACAGGTGTTGTGCTTTTGATTTATCTTTTGGGTGACCTGGTCCCTGAGTATGTTTTGATTGTTGCAACTTTTTATGGAATCGGGTTTGGTTTTTATTGCGCTGGGTATTATAGTCTCACTTCTGAATCCATAAGTAGTAAAATTCAGGTGAAATTCTTCGCTGTGAAGCGGATTTTGTTTCAGGTGACATATATTGTCTTTCCTATCACGCTTGGTTTGATAATCGACAATGTAAACTTTTCGTTTATGGCGTTGATTATGATTTTGATTGGGGTTTTGTTGGTCATTTTCTCTTGTTTGATAAGGCCGAAAAAACAATTTGAACTCTCTTTTAAACCTTTTAAATTTTATAAGAAAATATCGGCAGACAAAGAAAAATATAAACCGCTTAAACTTGTGCTTTGGAGCAGTTTCTTCAGAGGTGCATCCTATGACTGTTTTACTAGCTTTATAACAATTTTGGTGATAACCTTTGTGGGGTCAAATACTAGCCTTGGAATGTTTCAATCTATATTTACTGCCTGTTCGATTTTGACAATGTTTTTGTATTTGAAATTTTATAGAAAAAAACGTGCAAAGATATTTATTTTGCCGACAATTTTGTTTGTTTCTGTATCAGTTGTTGGTGTCGTGATCGTCACAAATAGCATTACAATCACTTGTTTTTATGCGGTTTATGCGATAATGAATGTTGTTTTGATGTCTATCTCAGATTCGCGCAGGTCAAGCATTGCGAGATTGTTGTCGCTTCACTCAAATATCTTGGAATATACAACTTATTCTGGTTTGTTTTTGGGATCGGGAAGAATTATGTCGTTTCTAGTTTTGCTTTTGGCAGGAGTTTTGGATGGAATAACTGCAAATGGACAACTTCTTTTCTTGAAGATAGCCCTCTTGTTTGTTTTGGCAATGTATGTTTTGTATGGACTCTTTTTGATTTTGGTGGAAAAGGCCCTTGTAAAGCAGGACGAAGCTTTTGTGAAAGAACATCAGGGAGAGATAATTGTTTCGAGCGAAAAGTAAAGGTAAAAAACTTTACTTTTTTTTTCTTTTGATTTATAATAACTGCGTTTAGGTAGGTGTATATGATTGTTGATGTACAAAAAGAAAAACTAAATGTTTTGAAAGAAGATTTTGAATTTGTTAAGGAGTGTCTTTGACCCGGTTGGGACGCAAAATACTCTTTCTAAATTGAAAGAAGAACAACTTTCAGATGGATTTTTTGCGGACGCAAAGAGAGTTTCGAAAGTTGGGAGAGAGGTGAAAATTTGTGAATACAAACTCTCAAAAATCAAATCACTTCAAACAAAAATAGAAAATTGTCAGGCAAGTGTTGAGCTTTTGGAAGAGATTGATGACACACAAATTTTTGATGAGCTTTGTCAAACCTTGAAAGAGCTTGAAAGTGAGATCGATTCAGCAAAACTTGAAACGCTTTTGTCTGGAAAATATGATGATTATGATGCTATTATGACTATTCATGCGGGCGCTGGTGGGACAGAAGCACAAGATTGGGCAGAAATGCTTTTTAGGATGTATAGCATGTACGCCGAAAAGAACAATATGAAAATCAAGGTTTTGGATATTTTGGACGGCGAAGAAGCAGGAATTAAGTCTATCACATTCTCTGTGTCGGGTGAATATGCGTATGGTTATTTGAAGGCCGAAAAAGGGGTTCACAGGCTTGTGAGAATTTCGCCTTTTGATGCGAATGCGCGCAGGCACACGAGTTTTGCAAGCGTGGAAGTTATGCCTGAGATTGAAGAGGCACCAGATATTGTCATAAGACCTGAAGATTTGAAAATCGACACATACAGAAGTTCGGGCGCTGGTGGGCAACACATAAACAAGACAGAGTCGGCAATAAGAATTACGCATATTCCTACAGGAATTATTGTGGCGTGCCAGACTGAGCGTTCGCAGGTGCAAAACAGAGAAACTGCGATGAAAATGCTTTATTCTAAGCTCGTTGAAAAGCAGGAAAGTGAAGAGCAAGAGAAACTTCTGAGCATCAGGGGAGATATCAAAAAAATTGAGTGGGGTAGTCAGATAAGAAGTTATGTCTTTTGCCCTTATACTATGGTCAAGGACCACAGAACAAACTTTGAAACAAGCGATGTAAACGCTGTTATGAACGGCGACATCCAAGGTTTTATGAACGAATATTTGAAAAGGACAAGTGTGAGATAATGAGCTATATGCAAGTGGCAACAGAAAAGTTTGAGAAACTTAAGCACAAAGATAGTGTGCTGATTCTTTCTGTGGAATCTTCTTGTGATGAGACTTCGGTTGCACTTGTTGAAAATGGCAGAAAAGTCCTTTCAAATGTGATAAATAGTCAAATTGACATTCACAAGCTTTATGGTGGCGTTGTGCCAGAAATTGCTTCGCGTAATCATATCAAAAATATCACATATGTCTTGGACGAGGCACTCGGGCAGGCTGGTAAAAAACTTGAAGATGTCGATGCAATCGCTGTCACATATGGCGCAGGGCTTGTTGGGGCTCTTCTTGTGGGTGTGAATTTTGCTAAAACGCTCGCTTATGCCTTGAAGCTTCCGCTTATTGCAGTCAGCCATGTGCATGGGCATATTGGGGCAAATTATGTTTCGCACCAAGATTTGAACCCGCCATTTTTGTGTCTTATGGTTTCTGGTGGACACACCGCGATTGTGGAAGTTGAAGATTTTGTCAAATTTAACCTTTTGGGCACGACTGTTGATGACTCTGTGGGAGAATGTTTTGACAAGGTCGCAAGGGTGCTTGGACTTTCATATCCGGGTGGACCAAACATTGACAAACTTGCAAAACTTGGAAAAAATAACATCAAGTTTAACTATCATTCGCCACTTCAAGAAAGTTTGAACTTTTCTTTTTCAGGCTTGAAAACTGCAGTAATCAATTTTGTGCACAACAAAGAACAGAAAAAAGAAGAGTTTTCGAAGGAAGATGTGGCTTGTTCGTTTGAAGAGCTTGTCACCGATGAGCTTGTGTCGAAAGCGATGAGAGCATGTAGTGAAAAAGGCTTGAGAAAAATCGTTGTCGCAGGTGGTGTGGGGGCAAATTCAATGTTGAGAGAAAAACTTTTGAATCAGGCGAAGAAAAATAAGGTTGAAGTGTTTTTGCCAGAACTGAAATATTGTACAGACAACGCAGCAATGATTGGTGCGATAGCTTATTTTTATATCAAATCGGGAATTGGTCTTGCCGATCTTACACTTACGGCAAAACCTGTTGTGAATATTTAGGAGGACTAGGATGGAACTTTTGGCTCCTGCAGGGAATTTTGAAAAGTTTTTGACCGCTTTGCACTTTGGGGCAGATGCGGTTTATCTTGCTGGTGGAAGATATGGACTGAGAGCGTTTGCTGGGAACTTTTCGGACGATGAAATCAGAAAAGCAGTGACCATTGCGCACAAGCAAGGCAAGAAAGTGTATGTGACACTGAATATTATCGCCAAAGATGCCGATTTTTCGGGCTTGAAAGAATATCTTGAATTTTTGTCTAGTGCGAAGGTTGATGCCGTTATTGTGGCAGATATTGGAGTCTTGTCTTTTGTGAGAAAAAATGCTCCAACATTGGCTGTTCATGTGAGCACACAAGCAAACATAATCAATTCTTATTCTGCAAATTTGATGGTTGAGCTTGGCGCAAAAAGATTGATTCTTGCAAGAGAACTTTCACTTGAAAACATAAAAGAAATAAGAAAAAATGTGCCAAAAGAAGTTGAGATTGAAGTGTTTGTGCATGGCGCAATGTGTATGGCTTATTCGGGCAGATGCCTTTTGTCAAATTATTTGACCGGTCGCGACAGCAATCATGGAGAGTGTGTGCAGGCGTGCAGGTGGAAGTATATGGTCAGAGAAGTTTCACGCGAAGATGAACTTGAAGTGCAAGAGGACGAGAAAGGAACATATATTTTCAACTCAAAAGATCTCAACATGATTGAGCATTTGAAAGAGCTTGAAGATGCCGGTGTGAGCAGCATAAAGATTGAGGGGAGAATGAAATCGCCTTATTATGTATCTACTGTTGTAAATGCTTATAGAAGGGCGCTTGACATGCTTCCTGATAAACCTACAAAGGAAATCGTTGATGAGCTTGAAAAGGCAAGTCATAGGCGTTATACAACAGGTTTTTATTTTGGCGACGAGCAGAAGAATTTTAAGGAAGACTCTATGCCGGTGCAGGAGAGTGAATTTGTGGCCATTGTCACATCAGATGCCAAAGATGGCATGGTGGAAGTGGAGATGAGAAACAAGTTTTCTGTCGGAGATACGCTGGAAATTTTGAGCCCAGACAGAAACACTTTTAACAAGAAAATTGTGATTGAAAAAATAATAAATAATCAAGGCGAAAATGTCGAGTCGGCAAAAGTTGTGCAAGAGAAAGTGAAGATAAATTGTCAATTTGATTTAAAAGCCGGCGACATTTTGAGAAGATAATTATTTAAAAATTTTTAACAAATTTATTGACATGAAATTTTTTGTTGTGATAACATGTTTTTGGAGAAAAAATGGCTAAGCTGAACATAAACAACATTGAAAATGTTGAGGGAAAATATCACCTTATGTTTTATGAGGGGAAAAAGATGGTGGAAACCGCAAAAAACGACTTGAGATTTGTGTGGTTTTCTCTTCTTGTTTTCTTTGCTATGGTTTTGATTTTTATTCTCTTGACCACGCTGAATATGTATTATATTGGATTCTTTGGCGTGTTTTTCCTGTTTTTTATGATTATGCTGTTTTATCTTTCGCGGGAGAAAAGAAGGGGGAGAAAACAGTGTATTTATGCTGTTCAAAATTCGAAAACTTCGGATATCGTCTGCAAGCAAGTTGACAATCGTGGCAGAAGTAAGGCTATCGTCAATTCTATGTCGACAACGCTTGACAAATATGATTCAAAAAAGAAATTTGGTGGAATTGTCAGGAAGTATAAACGCAAAAGAAAACACAGCCATATTGTTGGGGCAATTATGGAATTTGAAAAAGAAGAAAAAAAAGAGGGGTGACCTCTTTTTTTAGGAATTGTAATCATATGGAATTTTGTTTTTCTTTTCACCAAGAAGATTTTTAATGAAGCCATCTTCAACCTTGCACCACCATTTTGGATTGTGTTTTGGAAGGTCATCTAAGATTTGATCATCTGAGCATTTTCCATCTTCAACCAATTCTAAATCTTCAATTTTTATTGTTGAATATTTATACCAGTCATATTCATTGTTGTTTTCAAAAATGACATCAAAATAATTGTCTCTAATTTCAGCACTGTTTATAGTGCCAATTTCTCCAACAGAGACATTATTTTTTTTATATTCTTCTTTTTCTGTAATTACCTTTACTCTGTCCATATATTTCATTTTAAACGTCCTCCTATTAGTGTGTTGCATTTTAAAGTGCCATTTGGAAAAATGGTCCAGCAGGTTTTGATTTTGTAAAATTTTTCTTTTTTTTCATTGATTCCAGGCAATTCAATAAAAATATTAATTTTGAATCCATATTGATTGTGTTCGATTTTCTCATATTTTCCGTCTATGTATGATTGATATGATAAATTTAGCACTTTTTCGATAAAGTCATTTTTATCTTTGTCTAAATAGCCCCAAGCATAAAACCAATTGATTTTATCCTTAAAAAAGTAGTCAATCTTTCCAGATGTTGCTAAAAATTTCTTGTTTTTAATGTTTGGAGTATCTATTGCTTGTTTTTCACAATGGCAATTTGGATGATATAAACCTTTGTTTAGATAAAAAATACTGAGAAAATTTTTTGTGTAGTCAAATTCTTCTGGCATTTTTTCTTTTTCATTTTTAAACCAACAATGATTTATTGTCACACACATCCAGCAGTGGGGTGAAGTTTTCTTTTCATCAACCCCTGTCTCATAAGGAAAATCTTCTATCGTCCAAGTTGACTTTGAGTCGGCTATTTCAACCCAAGGACTGACATTTGCAAGCACTCTGTCATATAACTTTTCAAGTTTACTCATATTATATCAAACCTCCTTTTTTTTGTAAACTTGTTTGTAGTGTAAAGTCAAAAAGTTTTTAATTCAATTCTTTGTGTCAATTTTTTTTCACTTTTAATGTTGTCTTAAGTGCTAAAATGCTTGTTTTTTTGTGCGATTTTTGATAGAATAATGCATATTTGGGAGACTGAAATGATTACTGATGAATTTTTGAAAGAAAAATGGTTTAGTTTTTTTGAAAAACATGGGTTTAAGAGAATCGATAGTTATTCTATCATCCCTGAAAATGACCCAACTGTTTTGTTTACGACTGCTGGTATGCATCCGCTTGTGCCTTATCTTTTGGGTGCAAAGCATCCTGCTGGAAACAAGATTTGTGATATTCAAAGATGTATTCGTACAAACGACATTGATTCTGTCGGTGATGATAGTCACTTGACAAGTTTTGAGATGCTTGGAAACTGGTTTTTGGGCGAGTGTGACAAAGAAAAAATGATAAAAATGTCATACGAATTTCTGACAAGCAAAGAGTATTTGGGAATCCCTAAGGAAATGCTCGCAACAACAGTTTTTGAAGGAGATGAAACTGCACCAAAAGATGAACTTGCGTATAAGACTTGGAAAGATTGTGGCATTGAAAAAGTGTTTTATCAGGGAAAAGATGACAACTGGTGGGCACTTGGCGGTGGAGTTGGACCTTGTGGGCCTGACAGTGAAATGTTTTATGACACTGGCAAGCCTGCCTGTGGACCAGATTGTGGACCTGCTTGTGGCTGTGGAAAATATTTGGAAATTTGGAATGATGTCTTCATGCAATTTAAGGTAGAAAAAGCAGGAGACAAGGCTGTTTTGCTTGCAAGACCAAATATTGACACAGGAATGGGCCTTGAGAGAACGATTGTTGTTTTGAATGGGCTCAAATCTGTTTTTGATTCGGGTGTTTTCAAAAAGGTAATTGATTTTATTGAATCAAAAGCAAGTGTTAGATACCTTGATAGTGAAAAATCAAAGAAGGCTTATCGTATAATCACTGACCACTTGCGCTCTAGTATGTTTGTTTTGGGCGATGCGAGAGGGGTTGTGCCTTCAAATGTTGGGCAGGGATATATCCTTCGAAGATTTATTCGCAGAGCGGTAAACTGCGCTAGAAATATCGGTTTTGATACGAAATATTTTGCTGATATCATTGATATTTATGTTGACAAGCATGGAAAGGACTATAAAGATATCGCAAGCAACAGACAATTTATTAAGGATGAGCTTGCAAAAGAAGTTGAGAAATTTTCTAAGGCTATTGATGAAGGGCACAAGGAATTTGAAAAGGTTTTGAGTGGAATTGAAAAGCACAAACAATTTGCTGCGCTGAAAGGCGAGAAGGTAGAAGACATAATTTCGGGAAAGGCTTGTTTTAGACTTTATGACACATTTGGATTTCCATTTGAGCTGACAAAAGAACTTGCTGCTGAGCGTGGGTATGATGTTGACGAGGCCGGCTTTAAGGCTGCGTTTGAAGAGCACCAAGAAAAGAGCCGTTCGGCTTCGGCCGGAACATTTAAGGGTGGGCTTGCTGATGACTCGTATGAGACTGCAAAGCTTCATACTGCGACACACCTTCTTCTTGCTGGTCTTAAGAAACTTTTTGGCGAGCAAGTGATTCAAAAGGGCTCGAATATCACACCTGAAAGACTGAGATTTGACTTCAACCTTGACCACAAAATGACTGAAGATGAGTTAAAGTGGGTCGAAGACTTTGTAAATGATGCAATAAAAAGAGAACTTGATGTGACATGTAATGAAATGAGCGTAAAAGAAGCAAAAGAAAGTGGTGCCCATGGAATTTTTGATAGCAAGTATGGCGAAATCGTAAAAGTTTATTCGATTGGAGATGTTGACCATCAAATTTGCGGCGGCCCACATGCGAAAAATACGAGAGATCTTCATCACTTTAAAATCACTAAAGAAGAGAGTTCTTCAAGTGGAATTAGAAGAATTAAGGCGGTTTTAGATTGAAAGTTGACTTAGGTCGATATTTGTGATATTATAAAAAAAGGAGGAGAGAAATGGCACAAGAAAAAATTAAAAAAGGATTTTTCTTCTATTTTGGACTTTTTGTTTTGATTTTGATAGCCGTTTTTATGGTTTGTCTTGTTGTGATGATATTTAATCCGGGCAAAACTATTTTGTGGATGAAATATTTCACTAATGACACTGTGTATGCGGTTTCGAAGACATATGACAATCAAGACATTGACCTTGGAACACTTCAAAAACTTTCGATTGAATGTTCTTATGCGGATGTTGTTGTAAAATGCAACATAGATCCAAATTTGAAGCAAGAAGGAATTTATATTATTAACCATGCAAAAGGATTTGCCGGAGCAAAAACTGATGCGACATTTGGTTTCCGTGCAGAATTTGTGGGAACAAATCATTTGCAAATCACCGTGAGTGAGCCACAAGGATTTTTGCATTTTTCGAAAGATGTTGAGATTGTTGTGCATTCACAAGCAACAGCTTCTTCACCAAATAATTTCCAAAACCTTGCTTTGGAAGTTGTTGGAACGGCCGACTGTGATGTGCATATCGGAGAGAATTCTTCGGGAGCACTTGTCGTAAAACCAAAAGAAGTTGATGTGAAAACTGCTACTGGAAATGTTTATTTTGAGAGCAAGTTTGATATGCATAATTCAATTCTCTCTGTTGAGACTACAAAAGGAAGTGTAAGGTCTTTTGTGGAAGTTGATGATTCTCACAAAGGAATTTCGACAGACAAAGATGTTTCGCTTGTGACAACAAATGGAAACATAAATGTTGATGTAGTAAATGCGGCAAACTTGAGCGTTGAATGTATTAGTGGAAATGTGAACTTTGGCACTGTCACCGCTGTTGAAACCTCTGTTGCTTGTAAAGATGGAAACTATGTTTTTGGAACAGTAAATGGAAAACTTACATTTTTGAGATCAACAAGTACGATTATTACTCCAAATATCATTATTGGAGTGATGAACGGCGAGTTTGACTTGGCTATGGATGGAACTGAAGTTTTGGCAAATCCAAACATCTCAATTGGAAGAACAAATGGAAATGTCAATATTGTGGCTGAAAAAGGAAAACTTGTTGTTGACAATGCTAAGGGCTCTTTTGAGATTTTGAGCAACAAAGGATTTTCGTCTTATATCACTTGTTTGGATGATTATGCAGCAAACAATATCAAAGTGACAAACATGAAGGGCGGAGATATAAAAGTGACATTTAAGAAGACTGTTTCTGGAAATGTCGCTACTCTTCAAAATGATTCTGGAAAGACAACGGTGGAATTTACCAGTGATGCAAACTTTACTTCGACAGCTGTGAACATGGCAGATGAGACCTTGACTGACGGCAAAATCTTTTTGAACACATCTATCCCTGGAACTGCACAGAAAAATCCGCTTACACCAAACGGGGGAACGGGCGCAACAATGACGATTAAGACCGGCGGAAATGTGTATTATAATTTGATAAATAAAGATTAAATCAGCGTTTGCTGATTTTTTCTTGTCTTTTTGTTTGAAAAAAAATATAATTGTTTCATGGAGGTCGATATGGAAATATTGACATGTGTGCTTGTGGGCATTTGTGTTGTTTTGAGTGTGGTGAGCATTGTTGTGGCTGTCAAGTCTAAAAGTGAAGCAAAACTTCAAGAAAGGGACAAGGCAGAAATAATCAACAGCTTTAACAACAGTATAAATGTGATAAGTAAGTCGCTGAGTGATACGCAAGTTGCAAACAACGAAAGAAGTTTGGAAAGTATCAATGCGCTCAAAGAAAATTTGACTAGGAGTACAGATGGACTTGAAAAGCGTGTGTTTGCATTTACGGAGCAACTGAATAAGCGAATGGAAGAAATCAGGCAGGACAACAGCAAGCAACTTGACCGGATGAGAGAAACTGTGGACGAGAAGCTTTCGAAAACCATAAACGAGCGTTTTGACCAGAGCTTTAAGGTTTTGTCTGACCAACTTGAAAATGTTTATAAATCTATTGGCGAAATGCAGAATATTGCGTCAGATGTGGGCAGTTTGACAAAGATGCTTTCAAATGTCAAAACCACAGGAATTTTTGGAGAAATTCAGCTTGGGGCGATATTGGAACAGGTTTTGGCCAAAGAACAATATGAGACAAATTTTGTGACAGCAGATGGGAAAGAACCTGTTGAGTTTGCTATTAAATTTCCGGGTCAGGCAGAAGGTGAATTTGTCTATATGCCAATTGATAGCAAATTTCCTTATACGGTTTATAGCGATCTTCAAAATGCTTATGAGGCAAATGATTTTGAACTTGTAAAACAAAAGAAAGAACTTTTGAAAACAACAATCAAAAATATGGCCAGAGATATAAACACAAAATATATCTATCCGCCAAAGACAACACCATTTGCAGTTATGTTTTTGCCAATTGAAGGGCTTTTTGCTGAAGTGGCCAAGATGGGGCTGATTGAGGATCTTCAAGAAAAATATAGTGTGACAATCGCCGGTCCGACAACTATGATGGCGCTCTTAAATAGTTTTCAAATGGGATTTAGGACGCTTGCAATTCAAAAGAAATCGGGTGAAGTGTGGAAAATTTTGGGGGCGGTTAAGACTGAGTTTGATAAGTTTAATGGACTTGTTGAGAAAATTCAAAAACAATTTGACAGCACATCTCGTGATTTTGATACACTTGTTGGAACGCGAAGCAGAATGATTTCATCAAAGTTGAAAACGGTTGAAAAACTGGACACAGAAGAGGCGGTTAAGGTTTTGGGATTTGATGACGAAACAGAAGAGGAAGAATAAAAAAACAGCGATTTCGCTGTTTTTTTTAATTTATAACCTTTTTTTGCCAAGATTTCTTGTTGCATTTTGGGCATTTCATATAACGTGTGCGATTTACGTGCATTGACCAAAGAACTGAATTGTAAGTCGGAATATATTTGTGGTGGCAGTGGGCACATTCGTAAAAGCCTGCATCTTTTTCTATGGCAACTGCAAAAGATATGCCAACAACAAATTGGATAAAGCCAAATATAATTAAGCAAATTCTGAGCCAAGCTGGCAACATTGCAAATGACGATAGTAAAACTAAAAAGAGCAAATTTGCTGAAACTATAAATCCAATGACAATTTCAAGCATAAGCAAAAATTTTGTGGATTTTTCTTGTTGGGACTTCAAGATACACAAGTTTTTTTCGGCCTCGGTTTTGTATTCGCTGCTTGAAAGTTTTTTGCCTGATAGCAGTTCGTTTGAAGTTATGTCAAGTGCTTCGCAAAGCGGGAGAATGAGAGATGTGTCTGGGAAGCCATTTCCACATTCCCATTTTGAAATTGTTTTTTCGCTTATGCACAATTTTTGTGCCAAGTCAGTCTGTGTCAGTGATTTTTCTTTTCGAAGTTCTTTGATAAATCTTCCTGTTTTTTGCAAATCCATATTTTTCTCCTTTCGAAAATATTTTATCATAATAAATTTTAAATTTTATACTACTATCCGTAGGATTTTAGGGTTTTTGTATACTCTTGGTAGAAAAAGTGGGTCCCCGAAAATGTCTTTAGCATTTTTGAGATAAATTTTCAAATCAAAGTCGGCACCAATTCGCCAATGAAATGCGAATTTTTTTGGATACGAAATGAAAAAATATGATGGGGTCCCCGAAAATGTCTTTAGCATTTTTGGGGTGTGGACAAAAAACAAGTGATAAGGGAGACTTTTGAAAAAAGACGACAATAAACGCAGTTTTTTGTCTTGGTCGGGGTGAGAAGATTTGAACTTCCGACCTCACGCTCCCGAAGCATGCGCGCTAGCCAACTGCGCTACACCCCGATATGTGATATATTATATTTTTGTGGTAAGGAAATGTCAAATGTTTGTGGAAAAGCAATTTTATATTTGACTTATTGAGCAGTTTGTGGTAAAGTATATAAATGCTAGCAAGAAAAATGTTAAAAAAGGTATTTTTTTATAATTATTTGTTTTTTAAGAAGGTAATTTGAGTGAGAGAGAAAAACACATCTAAAAGTCGCATTGGAGGAGTTTCAGCAAAAACACTTGCTATTCCTGTTTTGGTGGTTGTTGCTGCGCTGCTTGTGTCAATCGTCTTGATGATTATTGATATAAACCATTCGAGCAATAGTCTTTTTGATTTGATGCAGCAATCGGGCGCATATCAACTTGACGCCTATGATATGCAGGCAAGTAATACTGTTTTTTCTGAGACATGTTCGAGTTATATTCAAACACCTGTCTTGCTAAACAGTTCGCCGAATGTTGGACCACTTATGGCGTTTGTAGGAGAACTTGACAGCGACCGTCGCAGTCCGAAAATTGCGGAAAGGTTTAGAAATTATGATGTAAGTTATGAGGCGCGTCTTTGTGTCGAAAGAGCATCTGAATATTCAGAACAAATTTTGGAAGTTCAAATACATGCAATTGCCGTTATGTCATCAATTAGTGAATATGCACTTCCAGTAGATGAATATCCTGCACTCTCTGTTTTTTCGAATTATGAGTTGACACAAACAGAAATTGATATGTCAAAAGATGAAAAAATCGGATATGCAAGAAGTTTGATTTCTGCGCAAGCTTATACCCAAACAAGATATTATATTTCTGAGAATATTAACAGATGCAATGAAATTTTGAATGAAGATTTTTCACGAGCTCAAGCACAAACAAAGAATCATGTCACAATAATGAGAAATGTACTTTGGGGAGAAATTTTTGCCATTGTGTTCATTTTGTGTGGCGGTTTTGCTGGGTTGTATTTGCTTATACTCAAACCTTTGAAGAACTATTCAGATGATATCAAAACAAACCATAGTATTGCTCATCCAGCTAGAACATCTGAAATGAAACAACTTGTAAATTCTTTTAACAGTTTGTGGGAGTATCGTAATAAAATTGAAACATTTTTGAGAACAGAAGCAGAAAATGATGCTTTGACAGGGCTGCCTAACCGTTATTGTTTGGAGCGTGATTTATTGGAGATTGAGAGCCTTGACAAGCCTGTTGCAGTGTTTATGTTTGATGTAAACTTTTTGAAGCAAACAAATGACACCAAAGGCCACTTGGCGGGAGATCAACTGATTCGAACTGTTGCATCTTGCATCAAAGAATGTTTTGAAATTGATAAAAATAACAATTGTTATCGTATTGGTGGTGATGAGTTTGTTGCTTTGCTTGTTGGATGCAACAAAGAGGAAATCAAGATGCGACTTGAAAGATTTAAATTTGTTTTGACAAGAGAAAATGTGTCTGTTTCAGTTGGCTTTGCATTCGATAACAAGCTTGAAAGTGGCGGAATGAAAATCCTTATGGAGAAAGCTGACAAGAGCATGTATAAACAAAAGAAGGAAATTCATGAACTTTCTGAAAAACAAAAAAAAGACTAAATTGAATATTTGGTCTTTTTTTTATGTCTATTTTGACTAATACTTTTTAATTTGTTCTCTGACTCTCATCCAAATTTTGCCTAGGTTGTTTTGACCTGTGCCATCAATTCCACAGCCCCAGTCCTTGTCGTCATCTTCGCCACAGTCTTCTATTATTTTTGAGCCGCCTGTCGCCAATAATTTTTCTTTTACATAGTTGTTTTGTAGTGTCTTTTGGGTAAGGATGAGTTCCATAATTTTATACTTTTTGTCAGACCAATTTGGATCTCGGTTTGATTTGTACTTATGAGCTAATTCTCTTGCCTCATAAGGAGATAACGAGTTTTTCACCAATGCATATATGTTTTTATCGGTTTCAATAAATTTGAGAGACTGAAAAGCATGTTCTGCGGTTTTGTATTCTACACCATCAATCGCAACGCCAAAAGCGGAGAAGTTGTCCAGGCAGAAAATGTTTTCTATATAATTTGGTATATCTGTTTCACAATTTTCAAGTTTTATCATAATGCTACTCCAAATTTGTTTTAAAATAAAAAGACTAAATTAAACAATTTGGTCTTTCTTATGTTGGAGCGGGAAACGGGGATCGAACCCGCGACCTCAGCCTTGGCAAGGCTGCGCTATACCACTAAGCCATTCCCGCACTATCAAATGCTTTTATAATATACCAAATCGAAAGAAAAAAATCAAGCATTTTTGTGTATTTTAAGAAAATTTTAGAAATTTGATTCATTTGTTATACGAATTTTGTTTTGGTTCATATAATGTTTTGAAAAATATTTGACAAACGATGCCTGATATGATATAGTATTCGTGTTCCAAGAAGATGATTTGAAACGCCTATGGTACCATCGCCAAGCGGTAAGGCAAAGGTCTGCAAAACCTTTATTCCCCGGTTCAAATCCGGGTGGTACCTCCAATTGTTTTGAGTCATCTTTTATATTAAAAAACTCAAAGACAAGGATATGTAGCGATGAGCTTTGAGTCACAGAAAAATTGGGGCACCCCGAAAATGCTTGCTATTTTTGGGGAAAAGCAAGACCAAAGCAATAAGCGGCAGCAACGAAGTTGGGTAGCGATGAGCTTTGAGTCGCAGCGTGCTGGTGTGGCGGAATGGCAGACGCACGGGACTTAAAATCCCGAGGATGAAAGTCCGTGTGGGTTCGACTCCCACCACCAGCACCATTTAAAATATAAGTAAACCTTGTGGGAGTCAGAACCCACTGTGGCTGCTGGCGAAGCGTGAAAGAAGATGTGCCAGAAGGTCTTACGACCGGGCGACTTCCCACCACCAGCACCATTTAAAATATAAGTAAACCTTGTGGGAGTCAGAAGAGGGTGTTGGCTGCTGGCGAAGCTGTATGAAATATCTAACGAAATGATTTCTTTATAGTTAAGAAACATTAAAAGGAGATAAAAATGAATAAACAAAAATATGTTTGTCCAGTTTGCGGATATGATGGGCTTGATGAGCCAGCTTATGGCGAAGAATTTAATTTAGAACCATCTTTTGAAATATGTCCAAATTGCAATTGTGAATTTGGTTTTGACTTGGAATGTGGTGGAGCGACTACCGATGGTATGACAATTGAAGAATATAGACGCAAACACTTGAGAGCACCTTGGAAGAAAAAGTATTTAAAAAATTTAGAAAGTGATGAAATGCAAATGTATATTGCTAAGATAAATAAAAGGTTTAACATTAAGTAAAAAGAAAAAAGCAAGTTAATTAAACTTGCTTTTTTGTAGTTCATTTTTAGGTGTGCACATCTTTTTTGCTGCTTTTATTTTATCATTTCTTTTGGAGGGGTATTTAATATATCTCTTTCTTTCTGAGCCTTTTCTTTTATCGCATAAGCATTTTTATAAAATTTTGATAATTTTGCTTCATTTGGTGCTTGTCTGGCATATACAATCTCAGCAAATTCCTGAAGTAATTTGTCAAAAGAAACTGGGGTGCCTTCTGCACGATAAAATGGAACGGATTGTGTTATATTATAAGACCCATCACTATTTACTTTTGTCTCATTTAAAAAGCCTAAGAAACTTTTGAAAGAAGATGGCACACAATAGTCCAGCTTAGATGTGTTATCTTCTTCTGTATTATCTTTTATGAGAAAAAATTTTACAATGTGGCGTCCATTATACTTATAGAGCTCAATTTTTTCAAAAAAATATTTTTTCATAGTTTAGTCCTTTTTATAGTGGCATTTTAACACAAATTATATTAAATTGCAATAGCAAATTTAGAATTTTAGAATAATTTTTTGAATGAAAATTAAATTAAAAATAATTTGAAATTAAATAATTTAAAATATTTTAAAATTCGATTTTATGGGTTTTTTAGGCATTTTCGAATAATTTCCATTGATTTTTCTTCTGAAGTTTTTGTGAAGAATCTTTTTTCATAAACCATGAGAAGGATTAGCAACAATGAGAATGAGCAAGAGAAGATAATAAACAATGTATTGAAGATTGTTGGGTTTGCATAAAGGCCGATTAAAACCATAAGAGAATATGAGAATATTCTTGAAAGGCATAGTACAATTTCAACTATTGCATGGTGTTCGGAAATCTCACTGTAAAGGCCAGCCTCTTTTAGGTTTGAGTTTCTGTAAACATCATAAATTGTTGCAATAATTATACCGGTTGCGTTTTTGGCGAAGTTGTAGATAATGATAGTTGTGATTGACTGGTTGAAAACAAAAACCATGCTGGCAATGATTGGGAGAGTTGATAAGGTGAGATAAAGCCAACTTCGCTTTCCTTCTTTTGTAAATCTTTTGATAAGTAGAATTTCTATGATTACAAAAACTGCTATAATGCTGGTAAGGTATCCAAGACTGAATGTTGAGCCAAAGTTTAACATTATGCAGATGCTTGTAAGTGAGTCAACAACAGTCGTAAAGCCATAAATGAAATAGCAAATATATAAGAATTTTATTTTTTTTGCCGGTTCACTTTGATTGCTTATTTTTCTAAGATATTCTCTAAGTTTAAAATCGCTTCCTTCAGGTTTTTTTGCTTTTACCCAAAATGATAAAATAAATGCAAAAAGTGTGATGACTAAAACATAAATTGACACCTGTGCAAATGTTTGTATGTCTAGCAAACACCCAAAAATCATTGGGAAAATAATATTTACCATCCTTGCTGTCACTTGATAGAAGACAGAAAAACTCGATATGGATTTTCTGCTGACCATTTCTTGTTTTAGGACATTGTAAGAAGCATAATAACAGCTTTCTGACAACCCTGTGAGAAAACCATAAAGAACCAAAAGACTCGCCAATTTTTCTCCAAGGAAAATCAGCAAAATTAGCATAACAAGTTTGAATGAAAGGCTGAGACGGTAGAGCCAGATTCTATTTGATTTGTCCGTGAGATAAGAAAAAAACACATTTGTCAAAAGAAATGTTGTATAAACCGAAAGTTGGAGTGTGCCAACTTTTAAGATATAATCAAAGACGCTTGTAGAAAGATTGTATACATAGGCAATAAGAAACGTAGAAAGAAACAGTTCGATAATTGCATGCATTGTGTGACAGATAAAAAGATTTCTGCTTGAAGGCCTGTCAACGGCCGTTTCATTAAGTTTGTATGAAAATGACATATTTTTCTCCAGTTAGTGCCAATCAATTGGGGTTTGGTTGTTTTGACTTAAAAAGCTGTTTGTTTTTGAAAAGTGTTTACACCCGAAAAAGCCGCGATATGCTGAAAGTGGGCTTGGGTGGGGTGCTTTTAAAACAAGGTGCCAGGGATTTATCTCTTGGGCAAAGCTTTGGGCATTTGAACCCCACAAGATAAATACGAGTGGTTTTTCTCTTTGGGAAAGTTTTTTGATAATTTGTGTTGTAAAAACTTCCCAGCCTTTTCCGTGATGAGAGTTTGCCATTCCGCGTCTTACGGTAAGGCTTGTGTTTAGAAGTAAGACTCCTTGTTTTGCCCATCTAGATAAGTTTCCACTCTTTTCACACTTTATGCCCAAATCATCTTCGATTTCTTTGTAAATGTTTTGAAGAGATGGGGGAAGTTCGACTCCGTCTTGAACTGAAAAAGCAAGACCATGTGCCTGCCCAGGTTCGTGATAAGGGTCTTGACCGATAATGACGACCTTGACATCTTCAAATTTGCATGCGTTTAAAGCGTTGAAGATGTTTTGCATTTCAGGATAGATGGTGTGGGTGGAGTATTCTTTTTCTAAAAATTCTTGAAGACTCTTGAAATATGGCTTTTCAAACTCATCTTTGAGTATATTCGCCCAGCTTTTTGTAATTTTTATCATATGGGTATTTTAACATATGAAAAATTTTGTGTCAAAAGAAAGAATAAGGTTGATAAAAAATCGGAAAGAATTTAAAAATTTTTAAATATTTTGATGTATTTATTTGACTTGTAAGCGGTTTTGGTTGTATCATAAAAACAAATTTAAGGGGAGTATATGAAAGCAAATTTAAAAGGCAAAGTTGTTGTCATTACCGGTGGTGATGGTGGAATTGGATTTGCAACCTGCAAAAGACTTTTTGAAGAAGGAGCGAAGATTTTCAACATCTCAAAAGATGGTAAACAAGACAAGGTTTTTGCAAAAAGTTTTAAGTGTGACATTTCAAATGATGAAATGCTTGAAAAAACCGTGAAAGAAATTGTGGCTGAAGTTGGAAAAATTGACTTTTTGCTTTGTAATGCCGGGTTTGGAATCGGCGGAAAAGTGGAAAATGCAAGCATAAAGAACATTGATGCAATTTTGAATGTCAATTTGATTGCACATGTGAAGTTGACCAGACTTTTAGCTGAGCACATAAATGAAGGTGGAAGAATCGTGTATACTGGTTCGCTTGCGTCGATAATTCCGCTTCCATATCAGGCTTGTTATAGTGCCAGCAAGGCAGGAATTGAAAGTTTTTCAAGGGCAATAGCGACAGAACTTAGAGATAGAAAAATCAAAACTACTGTGGTTATGCCGGGAGATATCAAAACTGGGTTTACGGATGCGAGAATCAAGGAAAGCGATGGCTCTGAAAGCGAGAAGCGTGGTATCGAAAAGATGGAAAAGGCTGAGAGAACTGGAAAAGACCCAGACACTGTTGCAAGAGTCTTTTTGAAGGTTTTGAAAAAGAAAAATCCACCGCTGAGAGTGGCTGTTGGTGGAAGCAGCAAATTGATTGCGTTTTTGACTAGAATTGTTCCGACAAAACTTTTGAACTTTCTAGTTAGGAAAATTTATGTTTAGGAGATAGAAAAATGGATATTTTTGAAAAAACAAAAGGTGAACATAATTATACAAAAGCAAGGGAAGCGGGAGTTTATCCTTATTTTCATGCTCTTTCAAGCGGGCAAGATACACAAGTGGTTATGGAAGGGATTGACACAATTATGATTGGCTCAAACAATTATCTTGGTCTAACTTCTGACAAAAGAGTAATCAATGCCGGTATTGAAGCACTCAAAAAATATGGTTCTGGAAATAGTGGTTCGAGATTTTTGAACGGAACCCTTGACATTCACAAAAAACTTGAAGAAGAGTTGGCAAAGTTTTTGCACAAAGAAGCGGTTATGACCTTTTCAACTGGTTTTCAAAGTAATTTGGGCATCATTTCTGCAATTGCCGGAATGCATGATGTAATTTTGTGTGATAGAGAAAACCATGCTTCAATTTATGATGGATGTAGGCTTTCTTATGGCGAAATGATAAGATATAAGCACAGTGATATGGAAGACTTGGAAGAAAAACTCAAGGCTATTGACAAAAGCAAAGGTATTTTGATTGTCACAGATGGTATCTTTAGTATGAGTGGAGAGATTTGTAAGCTTCCTGAAATTGTTAAACTCGCAAGAAAATATGGTGCAAGAGTTATGGTTGACGATGCACACTCTCTTGGGGTTTTGGGTGAACATGGCCGAGGAACTGCTGAGTATTTTGGGCTTGAAGATGAAGTAGACATTTATATGGGAACTTTCTCAAAATCACTTGCAAGTTTGGGTGGTTATATGGCTTCTTCAAGAGAAGTTGTGGACTATGTTATGCATACATCAAGACCATATATCTTCTCTGCAAGTATCACACCTGCTTCTGTTGCTTGTGCACTTGAGGCTCTTAAGATTTTGGAAGAAAATCCACAAAGAATTAAAGATCTTTTGAATATTTCTCAATATATGAGAGAAGGACTTAAAAAACTTGGCGTGAAGATAATCGATAGTATCACTCCAATCATCCCTATTTATGTCTATGAAGATGAGAAAGCGTTTATGGCATGTAAGTTGCTTTTGGAAAGAGGTGTGTATGTAAACCCTGTTATTTCACCGGCGACACCAAAAGGAATGGCATTGCTTCGAACTTCTTATACTGCCACACATACAAAAGCTCAAATGGACAAGGCTATGAAGGCGATTAAAGAAGTTTTGGACATTTTGAATGTTAAATAAAAAAGCACCCTGATGGGTGTTTTTTTATTTTATTTAAATGACAAGCACCGATATTTTGTATTATAATTGTTTTGATGAAAACTTTGGCACAAAAGCACAATTCAAGAAATAGCTTGCTTGAACTTTATAGATTTGTATTTGCTCTGTGGGTAATGTACCACCACGGTTTTTTCTTTTGGCCAAAGTCAACACATTTTTTTAATGGTTATATTGCTGTTGAATTTTTCTTTATGCTCAGTGGATTTTTTATGATAAAAGCTTTTGAAAAAGAGAAAGATAATTCTTTTTGGAAGGGGTTGTGGAATATTACATGGAACAAACTTAAGCCCCTTGGTTTGACCCTAGTAATTTGTTTGATTTTTGCACAAGTCTATTTTTGGTATTTCTTTCCTGATGGGGGAGATGAGATAGGGTATATGTGGTACATAAGGTGGCTTGTTGTTGTGCCAATTGTTTTTTATGTTTTTTATCGTCTTATTAAAAATAAAAAATTGTTTTATATAATTCTCTCTTGTGCTGTTGTAGCATGTCATGTGTTGCAATATACAGTTTGGAACGGAAGTGGAATATTGAGAGCGGTAGTTGCACTTGGTATTGGTGTTTTGTTGTCATTGATACCAAAAAATCATTTAAAAATAAAAAATTTTAATGTTAATATAATTTTTTGTGTAATTTTTGTCGTTGCAACCATAATTGTTGCATTTTTTGGATATTATATTCCAAATGTTGATCAACTGTTTATTTTGTTGTTGTTTCCAGGGCTTGTTTATTTTGCGAGTTGTGTTGATTTTAAATTTAGACCTTTTGCCATTTTGGGCGATTTGAGTTTTGGAATTTATGTTTATCAAGCTGTTCCGAGATTGTTTGAAAGATTGGGCTTTTGGAGTAGTAATGTTTTTATGTGTTTAGTCGTTTTTTCAATTGCTATCGTTGATTATGTAATTAGGGTTTTAATTGATTTTTATAAACAAAAAAGGATGAATTATGGAAGAAGCGAAGTCACCAATTCGTAAAAGAAATAGTTTGATTGAATTTTATAGATTTGTGTTTGCTCTGTGGGTTTTGTATTATCATGGTTATTTTTTCTTGCCTAAAAATCAATTTTTTGATAGTGGATTTTTGGGAGTTGATTTTTTCTTTGTTTTGAGTGGTCTCTTTTTGTTGAAGGCGATTGTTGATGCGACTGGATTTGGCTTTTGGAAAGGAATGTTTAGTTTGGTATGGAAAAAATTGAAACCGCTCGGAATCACGCTGATTATTTCTTTGGTATTTGCTCAGATTTATTTTTGGATTCATATTGTTGATGATTTTGGCGACCCGTTTGGCTTTATGTGGTATATAAAGTGGCTTGTGGTTGTGCCTGCTGCTTATTATGCGCTTTTCTATGCGCTTAAAAAGAATAAAAAACAATTTTTAATCGCGGCTGGTGCAATAGTTGTGATTTGTTATACTCTTCTGCACACTGTTTGCCTTGAGTGGGGAGTTTGGCGTGGGTTTGGCGGTATTGGAATTGGGATTTTGTTGTCACAGGTGCCAAAATTAAACTTAAAATTTAACAAATTTGATTTTTCTATTTTGATTTCTGCAATTTTGATCGTGGGAACCTTTTTTATGGCAATGTATGCAAGGTATATACCTTTTCACAACCATATGTTTGTTTTAATTTTGTTTCCTGCGTTGTTGTACTTTGCAAATTGCATTGAGAATTGTCACATTTCGGTGTTTAATTATTTAGGGTCGCTGTCGTTTGGGATTTATGCATATCAGACACTTAACAGATTGTTGGAAGATTTCGGATGTTTGAATGATAAAAAAGACAATGTTGCTTTGTTTTCAATTGTCTTGGGACTTGCGATTTTGGATAACCTAGTGCGAAGAATTGTAAGGCACTATAAACAAAACAATATTGTAGAAGATGAAAAAAATGTTGAGTGAGAATATGAGAAGAGGATGGCATCGTCAAAAGAATTTAGAGATTTTGTTTTGGAGCAATTGAGAGGGCTTGATAATATCGTTTGTAAGCCAATGATGGGAGAATTTCTTTTGTATTTTCAAGGGGTTTTGTTTGGGGGAATTTATGATGACAGACTTTTGATCAAGATGACAAATGCAAACAGAAAGTATAACCTTGGTCAGGAAATTCCATATAAGAATGCAAAACCGATGTATATGGTGGAAAATCTTGACGATGTGGAATATTTGAGAGAGATTGTAATTGAGACATGTGGTGAATTGAAAAAATAAAAGACCTGATTTTCAGGTCTTTTTTTTAAATTATTTTGATTGTGCGTTTTGAAGCAACTTTGCAAAATGAGCTTTCTTTCTGTTTGCAGAATTTTGATGAATAACATTTTCTCTTGCAGCGCTGTCAAGTTTTGAAGCAAGAGTTTTGTATGTTTCTTCAGCAGCTTTAACATCAGAAGAAAGTTGTTCTTTCAATTTTTTTGCATATGTTTTGATTTCGTTTTTAACAGAGTTGTTTTCAACTCTTCTTTCTCTTTCAATCAATACTCTTTTTTTTGCTGATTTGATGTTTGCCATGATTTTCTCCTTAAAAATTACTAACAAATTATATCATACAAAAATTGTGAAATCAAGCATTTTTGAAAAGTTTTTGTTTTTTAGGGAGAGTTTAAGAAAAATAACCATACAAAAAGTGAAAATCTAAAAAGAATGTTTGAGCATATGTTATAGTGTTATGAAAAAAGTCTTGCTGATTGACAGTGGAAGTGGTGGAATAAACATTTTGAAGGAGTGTGTGAAAAAATGTCCGCTTTGTGATTTTCTTTTTTTCTGTGACAATAAAAATATGCCATATGGGAGCAAAACAAAATCTGAACTTTTAAAAATCACTTTTGAGAACCTTGATATGATTTATCATTTTTTCAAATTTGAAATTGTTGTTTTTGCATGCAACACCTTGACTTCGACTTGTATAGTAGAGTGCAGAGAAAAATATCCAAATATTGAATTTGTTGGAACGGTGCCAGCGATAAAACCTGCACTTGAGAAATTTGATAAAGAAGAAATTCTGGTTTTGTCGACACAGGCAACAGCAAAGCACAATATTCTTATTGGAAAGACTGGTGTGCCTGTTTTGGTTGTGCCGAATCTAGCAGGGCTTATTGATGAAAATCTGGATCAGATTGAGTGTATTTTCTCAGAGATTGACAAGCAAATTGGGGATGTAAAAGCGAAGGCGATTGTGCTTGGGTGTACGCATTACTTTGCGTTGAAAGATTATTTTGAAAAAAGATTTCCTGATGTTGAAATATTTGACAGTGCAGATGGTGTCGCAAGAAGGCTGAAAACCATTGTTGGGGAAGGGATGGAAAACTATCAAGTGCAAATTATGGTCAGTGGCGATGAGGGTTTTTTGGCAAAATTGATTGATTTTTTTAAAAAACAATAAAAAAAAGACCAAAAATGGTCTTTTTTTTGATTTTTAAGCGTCAAACAAATGTGAGTTTTGGAAAACAGGTTCGCATGTGACATTTATGCCCAGTTTTTTGAGTGTTTTCTCTTCGCTTGATGGAAGTATGTAAGTGCAGTGTGCATCACAGCATCTAAGATCTGGCAAAAACTTAAGCGCTTTTTTGGCTTTTTCATTTTTTACAGATGAGATTGATAGTGCAACCAAGATATCGTCAATTGTAAGAACGCTGCAATGTGATTTGAGAATTTTTGTGCGGTAGTCAACAATTGGGAGAAGAATGTCATCAGTGATGATATCAAAGTCATCTCCAAGTCCTGCCAA
>Ga0310690_10000837_pt1 | contig 60796 bp, 53 predicted proteins | sample AusTroGonzalo_MG_2_FD_207661 | JGI IMG/M metagenome (GOLD analysis project Ga0310690, IMG submission 207661) | Bovine rumen microbial communities from tropical cattle in Woodstock, Queensland, Australia - Gonzalo_04 (v2) (version 2) | ecosystem: Host-associated > Mammals > Digestive system >... | reverse complement strand
CGAAGACGGAGCATACGCTGCGCGCGATCTTCGAACTTGTGAAGGTGCAGCTCAGGAAGCGCGGCATGAGACAGATTCTCGCCTCGATCTTTTCGACGCTCGCCCTCGACGAACGCGACGAGCGGTCGCGCGAGTTCGCGGCGGCAGCGGAGGCAGTGAATGGTCTAATCGACGAGTGCTTTGCAAAGGACGTGCCGCGCGACCTCGCGCTCGAGTTGTTCGAGCGGCGTCTTGGCGAGACGACCTATTCGCTTGAGCCCGACGAGGGCGATACTATCCTGACTGACGGCTGGCTTGAGCTTCCGTTCCTCGACGCCGACGAAGTCACGATCTCGGGCTTTGCCGAGGGGAAGGTGCCGGAATCTGTCGTGGGCCATGCCTTTCTTCCCGACTCGCTCCGCCGCGGGCTTGGGCTTGTGGACAATACGGCGCGGACGGCGCGCGACAAGACGATTCTCGCGATGACGCTTGCCTGCCGCGAGACGGCTGCGGTGACGGTGCATTTCCATTCCGTCGACGAAAAGGGCGATGTGATGAAGCCCTCGCGACTTCTCTTCGACTGCAAGGACGACGAAGAACTCGTCCGCCGCGTGATTGCGCTTTACGCGACGCGCGCCGGAACCGGCGAGGCGCCGCCCGCAGACCTTCCCGACCGGTGGAAGATAAAGCTGCCGGTGCCGCCCGAACATGCCGAGCTTCGAAAGACGTCTCCGTCGAGTCTCGATCTCTACATGCACTGCCCCTTTACCTACCTTCTCCGCAAGACCTACAACGAGAGCGAAGACTACCGCGCCGAGGAGCTTGACGCTTCGGAGTTCGGCAATCTCGCGCACGACGCGCTCGAGGCGTGGGGGCAGGGCGAGCTAAAGGACTCGACGGACGCCGATGCAATCGCCGCGGCGCTCGAGGAGAAGGTTGACTCGATTCTCGTGGAGCGCTTCGGGCTTGAGATTCCGGCGATAGTTGCGCTTCAGGGCGAGAGCGTAAAGCGGCGGCTTCGCCGTTTTGCCGCGCTGCAGGCCGCGCGCGCGGCGGACGGCTGGCGCGTCATGGCGACGGAGCGCAAGATGAAGGTCGCCTACGGCCACACGGTCGTCGCGGGACGCTGCGACCGCATCGACTTCAACGAGCGCACAGGCGAGTGGTGCGTCGTCGACTACAAGACGTGGGACAGCGCGGCGCGCGCCGCGGCGTTCGAGACGAAGAAGGACGGAACCCGCGTCTGGAAGAGCTTGCAGCTTCCGCTTTACTGCGCGATGCTCGACGCAGACCCCGACTTCCCCGAAGCGAAGCGCGAGCGCATCACGGCTTCGTACTGCATCCTCGCCAAGACCGTCGCGGACACATGCTATTCCGAGTCGTTCTCGGGCGCGGACGTTCCCGACGCGGAAGCGAAGGTGAAGGAGCTTGTCGATGGCATCGAGCGCGGCGTCTTCTGGCCTGCGACCGACACGTCCGAATGGCGGTGGGATTTCGCCGACTGGATCTTCAACTCCCCCGAGGAAAGCGTCGACCCCGCATGGATCGCCGACCAGCTCCGCCGGCTAACAATTAACTCGCAGGGGCAAACCGAATGAAGGCGAACGTCCTTATCGCGGCATCGGCCGGGACTGGCAAGACGCAGGCGCTTGCCGAGCGGCTGATTGCGCTCGTAAAGGGCGGGCTTGAACCGCACGAAATCGTCGCGCTTACCTTCTCGCGCGCGGCTGCGGGCGAGATATTCGAGCGGTTCGTCTCTCTTCTCGCGGAGCGCGCGAAGGACGACCCCTCATGCGCGGCGCATCTCCGCAAGGTCATCGCGACGCAGCACCTTTCGCAGATCGGCACTCTCGACAGCTTCCTCATGCGCATCGTGAGGAGCTTCCCCCTTGAACTCGGGCTTGACGGCGGCGTCGAGATAATGGACGACTACCGCGCGGGGCAGGAGCTCGCGCGCACTTCGTTCTCTATCCTGCGCCGAACCGACGCGTCCGCCCGTCGCGCGTTCACCGATGCGTTTTCGCTCGCGATGAACGGCGAGGACGTCAGAAGCTTCATCGGCTCCTATCGTGACTTCGTCAAGAAGTGGCAGTCGCTCGTCCGCGCGAATCCGTCGGAAAGCGCATGGGGCGAAGCGTCGTCGATATGGGGCGAGTCGCCGACATGGGCCGCGACCGACGAGAAGGAGCTTTCTCGACTCGCCGATGATCTCGTAGGAATATGCGACTCAAGCTCGTGGCCCGAGTTCGTTGAATGGGTGCGGAACTTCCGCGGCAGTTTCGACGGACTAAAGGGATTTGCAAAGAAGTTCTTCGAGATGGACGGCTTCCTCTCAGGCGCGACAATCGATGTGTCGTTCAACCGAAAGGCTTATTCCTTCGGCGGTGCTCAGGCGAGGGCCGTGCGTGCTGCAATCATTGGCGTCTGCGGTTTTGTCGTGCGCCGTCGGCTTGAGTTTGCCCGCGGCGTCTACCGTCTCATATCGGAATACGAGAAGGACTACGACGCAAAGGTGCGCGGGAAGGGGCTTCTCGTCTTCGACGACGTGCCACGCCTCGTAGCATCTCTGCCAGACGATGTTCGTCTCGCGCTTGAATACCGCCTCGACGCGAAGATCCGCGCATGGGCTCTCGATGAATTTCAAGACACGAGCCGCGAACAGTGGGCCGCGCTCTCGCCGCTCGTCGAAGAAGCGAAGACATCGGACGGCGAAAAATCGGTCTTTATCGTCGGTGACAGGAAGCAGGCGATCTACGGATGGCGCAACGGTGATGTTGGGATATTCAGCCGTGAAGCGGCGGACGAAGAAGCTTACGACACGCAAAAACTCAACGAGACTTATCGCTCGTCGCCAGCCGTCGTTGAGGCGGTGAACCGCGTCTTCGTGCGCGGGCGGTTGCGCGGCGAGTTCCCTGGCTGGGAAGCGGACGAGCATGTCTCGGCAAAGCCGAAGATGCCTGGGTTCGTCCAGGCAGTTGTCGCGGCAAGTCCGAAGTTTGACGACTACTTGGAGCCGGTGTTCAACGCCCTTGCCGCCGTCGATCCAGTGAAGCGGTCGATTGCCGCCGCAGTTCTCGTAAGGAGCAACGCGACGGGCGAGAAGATCGCCGGGTACCTGAAGCTCAAGGGAATGGCTGGCGTCGTGTGGGAGGGCGAAAGCGCGATTCTCGATACGCCCGCGCTGCAGGGCTTCGTCGATCTCGTGAAGCTCGCCGACCATCCTGGCTACCAGCAGGCGTACAACCACTTCGCCTCTACGCCTCTCGCGGCGGCGCTCTATCCTGACGGCGTCCCGTCCGCCGCCGAGGTGTCGCAGTTCGCCGCGCAGTCGTTTACGGCGAAGGGGCTCGTGCGCACCTTCCGCGACTTGCGCGCGCGCCTCCCCGAAGATCCCGCCGAGGCGTGGAGCGACTTTACGGAGGCGCGTTTCACCGACATGCTGCGGGCGGCGGCCGAGTTCGAGCTCGGGCTTGAGCCGGGAACGCGGCTTTCGGACTTCGCGGACTTCCTCGCGGGGAAGAAGAAGCGCAATCTCGCCGAGCCGGGCAAGATCAAGATAATGACGATCCACCGCTCCAAGGGCCTCGGCTTCGACTATGTCGTCCTTCCGCTCTACGAGCCCGACGCGCTGAACGCGTCGTCGGACGGCGCGCTTGTCGCGGACGACTGGGTCCTGCCCGACCCCGGAACGAAGGTGTCGAAGATTTTGCCGGGGCTTTCGGACGCGCGCGCGGCGCGGCAGGAGCGCGTCGAGGAAGAGTCGCTTTGCACCTACTACGTTGCGATGACGCGGGCGAAGAACGCGATGACGATCGTCTGCCGCCCGCCCGCGAAAAGCGGTTCGTCGATGTACATTTCCGATTTCGTGCGCGAGGCGCTGCCCGATCCCGTTGGCGATCCCGCGTGGTACGGGAAGTTCGCCGCGGGCCACGCGAAGAGCCCTGCCGCGGCGGATGTGCCGCGGGAATTCGCGCGCGGGAGGCGCGAGAGCGTTCGCCGCCGTCTTCCGTCGCTTGCGTTCCGCTCGGGGATGTCGGCGGGCGAGCTTTTCGCCGACGGCTCCGCGCGCCAGGCGGCGCGGCAGAGGGGAACGGACGTCCACGCGCAGCTGGAGGCGATAGAGTGGATCGACCCCTCGGCGCCGAAGGACGACCTCGAGCGGCAGATCCTCGCGAACGGCTGGACGGACGCGTTCGTGAAGGGCGACGACGCTGCGGCGCTGTGGCGCGAGCGCAGCTACGAGCGGCTCGTCGGCGCGGAGTGGGAGTCCGGCCAGTTCGACCGCGTCGTGTTCCGCGGCGAAGGCGCCGCGCGCCGCGCGACCGTCTACGACTTCAAGACGAACCTGCCGCGGCGCGGCGAGGCGAAGGAAGAGTTTGCCGCGAGGATGCGCGAGGCCTACGCAGGCCAGATGTCGGCCTACCGCGCGGCCGTCGCGTCGCTCGCGGGCCTTCCGCCCGAGCGCGTCTCGACGGTCCTCCTCCTCGTCGCCGCCGGCTCTTCACAGATCTGCCGCGATAGGGTATAATCTTGCGCATGAACATCGTCGAGAAACTTGCAGGGCTCATACGCGACACGAGTTCGTCGCTTCCGCCGGACGTGGAAGCGGCGATAAGGAAGGCCTTCCGCGGCGAGGCGCGCGGGTCGTCCGCGTCCGTCGTCCTCGGGACGATCCTCGACAACGTGCGGCTCGCGCGGAGGCTCGGCTCGCCGCTTTGCCAGGACACCGGGACTCTCGCGTTCTACGTCGACGCGTCGCTTCGCCGCAAGGTCTCGCCGGCCGTCCTCGAGAAGGCCGTCGCGCTTGCGACGGCGCGAGGGCATCTGCGAAAGAACTGCATCGACTCCGTGACAGGCAGGTCCTACGACGACAACTGTGCGGACGGGGCTCCCGTGATTCACTATGTCGACTGGCAGAAGCCGGGGTGCGTGACGCTTGTCATGAAGGGCGGCGGCAGCGAGAACATGTCGCGCCAGTATTCGCTGCCCGACGCGTCGCTCGCGGCGGGGCGCGACCTCGCAGGCGTGAGGAAGTGCATCCTCGACGCGGTCCGCAAGGCGCAGGGCTTCGGCTGTGCGCCCGGGATACTCGGCGTGTGCATCGGCGGCGACCGCGCGACGGCGTATGAAGTGGCGAAGGAGCAGCTTCTCCGCCCGCTCGGCGCGGCTGGCGCGTCGGAGGACGCGACGCTGAGACGGCTCGAGAAGGACATCCTGAGGGACGCGAATTCGCTCGGCATCGGCCCGATGGGGCTTGGCGGCAAGACGACGCTTCTCGGCGTCAGGATCGCGTCGCGTCCGCGCGTCCCCGCGAGCTTCTTCGTGACCGTCGCCTACATGTGCTGGGCGTGCAGGAGGGGGTGTCTGGAGTTGAAAGTCGAAAGGTGAAGGCGGGGAGTCGTGAAAGAGCTGAGATATCCGTTTGACGAGAAGAAGATTCGCGCGCTGAAGGCGGGCGATTCCGTTAGCATCTCCGGCATCGTCCACACGGGGCGCGACAAGTTCCACAAGTTCTTCGCGGACGGCGGGAAGATACCCGTCGACTTCCGGGACGGCGCGCTCTACCACTGCGGTCCGGTTTGCGTCAAGCGCGAGGACGGCTGGGAGGTCGTTTCGGCCGGGCCGACGACGAGCGTCAGGGAAAATCCATACGAGCCCGCTTTCATCAAGTCGTCTGGCGTCCGCATCGTCATCGGCAAGGGCGGAATGGACGACGCGACTCTCGCTGCCATGAAGAAGTGCGGCTGCGTCTACGTGCAGGCCGTCGGCGGCGCGGGCGCGCTTTACGCCGCGTCGGTGAAGAAGGTCGCCGGCGTTGACCTTCTCGACAGGTTTGGCGCGGCCGAGGCGTGCTGGCATTTCGAGGTGGAGGGCTTTCGCGGCGTCGTCGCGATGGATGCGCGCGGGGGCTCCCTTTTCGACGCGGTCGCCGCCGCGTCGTCCGTGCGCTTCGCGCGCCTTGCCGGATGCGGGAAGTGAAGCCCGAGATCCTCCTTGTCGACGACGAGCGGGCGGTCCGCCGCGCGCTCTCAGCGGTCCTCGCGGAGGCCGGCTACGCCGTCCGCGAGGCGCGGGGCGGCGCCGAGGCGCTGGCGCGCTTCGCGGAGGCGCGCCCGGCGCTCGTCCTCCTCGACGCGATGATGCCGGGCATGGACGGGTTCGAGGCCTGCCGGCGGATGCGCGAGATCGACGCCGGGGTCCCCGTCCTCTTCCTCACGGCGCTCGGCGGCGAGGAGAGCGAGCTGCGGGGATTCGGGTGCGGCGCGGACGACTACGTCCGGAAGGCGGTCCCCTCGTCCCTTCTCCTCGCCCGCGTCGGCGCTGCGCTGCGCCGCGCGCGGCCGGAGGCGCCGTGCGGGGACTTCTCCTTCGGCAGCTGGCGCGTCGCCGCGTCGAAGCTGGCGATGTTCCGGGGCGAGGGCGGGCGGGCGGCGCTGTCCGAACGCGAGGTCGCGCTGCTGCGCCTCTTCGCGTCGCATCCGGGGGAGGTGTTCAGCCGCGACTTCCTGCTGACGCGCCTGTGGGGGCCCGAGGCCGACGTCGCCGACAACGCGCTGAGCGTGGCCGTGTACGAGCTCCGCTCGAAGCTCGGCGGGGACGCCGCGCGCATCCGCTCCGTCCGCGGCGCGGGCTATGTCTTCGACTGACCGCCGCGCGGCCGCGCCTCCGCCGCGGCCGGATCCGCCCCGTTTGCAACTGCGGCGGGCGCGGCGCGCGCGGGGCGGTTTTTGGTATACTATGCGCCATGGGAAAGAATCGATTCGCCGCCTGGGCCGGGACGGTCCTGCGGGACTTCTCCGCCAGCCACTGCTCGATGCACGCGGCCGGCCTCACCTACTTCTCGATGCTCGCGCTCGTGCCGCTCCTCTGCGTGCTCCTGTCGGTCGCCAAGCTCTGCGGGGCGGACGACTTCGCGCGCGCGAAGATCAACGAGCAGATCGACGTGATGATCACGAACGTCGAGCGCGCGCAGGACGACGACCTCGCCAAGGTCGCGCCGATGAGCGAAGAGGAGCGCGAGCGCAAGCGCATCGCGGCCGAGGAGTTCGCCGCGCAGGCGCGTTCGATCTCGAACGCGCTCTTCGAGCGGATCGCGAAGTTCGACGTCTGGACGTTCGGGTGGATCGGCTTCGGCTTCCTCGTGTGGACGGTCATCAGCGCGATCAGCATGGTCGAGACGAGCTTCAACGAGGTGTTCGACGTCGGGAAGGCGCGTCCCGTGTGGAAGCGCGCCTACCTGAACATCTTCACGGCCGTGATCCTGCCGATCTTCGCGACGCTCGCGCTGTCCGTCCCGCTCCTCGCCCTCGCGAAGCAGGTCATCGTCGCGACAATGGGCGCGACCTGGCTCACGAAGTGGGTGTCCGACGGGCTAATCTGGTTCCTCGACTCGACGTTCTTCCGGCTCTCCGTCACGCTCGCGTTCGCCTCGCTCGCGTTCGCCTACGCCTTCGCCGTCCTCCCCAACAGGAAGGTCCCGTTCCGCGACGCGCTCCTCGGCGGGTTCGTCACGGCCTTCCTCTTCGGCGCGTGGGTCAAGATCTGCGCCGTGGCGCAGGTGGGCATCGCGAAGTCGTCGGCGCTCTACGGTTCGTTCGCGTTCCTGCCGATCGTGCTCGCCTGGCTCTACATGAGCTGGCAGATCGTGCTTCTCGGCGCGTGCATCACCCACGCGAGCCTTGCCGCCCGCGGGGGGAAGGAGGTCGTGTGAAGATACTGATAACAGGCGGAAAGGGCATGCTCGGCAGGACCCTGCAGAAGGAGTTGGCCGAGGGGAACGAGATCGTCGTCGCGGATCTCCCGGAGTGGGACATCACCGACGCGGACGCGTTCACGGAAAAGACGCTTGCCGCCGCGCCGGACGTCGTGGTCCACTGCGCGGCGATGACGAAGGTCGACGACTGCGAGGCGAAGCGAGATCTCGCGTTCAAGCTCAACGAAGAGGGCTCGCGCAATGTCGCGCTCGCGTGCAAGGCCGCCGGCGCGCGGCTGATCGCGATCTCGACGGACTACGTCTTCTCGGGCGAGCCGCCGCGCGAGCCGTGGGCGTGGAGCGAGACGGACATCCCGCGCCCGCGCACCGTCTACGGCGCGTCGAAGTTCGCGGGCGAGCAGATGATCCACATGATCCTTCCCGACGCGGCGATCGTCCGCATCGCGTGGCTCTACGGCGCGGGAGGTCCGAGCTTCGTCCACACGATGGCGAAGCTTGGCGCGCAGGAGGGTCCGGCCCTCAAGGTCGTGAACGACCAGCGCGGCAATCCGACCTCGACGAAAGTCGTCGCGGACGTGATCCGATTCCTTCTTTCGCGTCCCGACGTCAGCGGAATCATCCACGGGACATGCGAGGACCAGTGCACGTGGTACGACCTGACGGTCGAGCTGTTCCGGCTGCTCGGGTTGAAGAGGGAGGTCGTTCCCTGCACGACGGAGGAGTTTCCGCGCCCCGCGCCGCGTCCGCGCAACTCGGCGCTCAAGAAGAGCGTCCTGAACCTCCTCGGCTACCGCACGCCGCGCTGGCAGGACGCGCTCCGCGACTTCGTCGCCTCGCCCGATTCCGGCCTGTAGGGCGTCAACCCCTTCCGTCGCAGGGACCTTCATATGCCCACAGTGCGGGGCGTTTTTGCTATACTATGCCCCGTTTGCGGAACACGATGGGAACGTGGTAGTGAACGGCAAGATGTACGCCCTCCCGGACACGTCGACCGTTGTCACCCCCTCGGCTGCGAAAAGTTGATAATGTCGCAAATTTTTAAAGGGCTTAAAATAAACCATGGTGCTGTTGCGTCTATGTCATTGTAAGGCGCCGCAGTGGCGCCGCAAAAGCCGGCAAAACGCCGCGAAAGGAAAACGAACATGAAGAGTCTGATGATGGTAGCCGTTGCCGCGCTCAGCTGCGTGGCGCTTGCCGAAGGTCCCGAGGGCGGGGCCCGTCCCGAGGGCGGCCGCCGCGGTTTTGGCCCGCGCGACGGCATGGGCCCGATGATGGGCGGGGCGGACCCGATCGTCCGCATGGCGACGAATCCGAAGGCGGCCGAGTCGCTTGGCCTTTCCGACGAGCAGAAGGAGAAGCTGAAGGAGCTCGGCAAGGGCGGCGAGGAAGGCCGCGAGAAGCAGAAGAAGGTCCGCGACGCGGCGCAGAGGCAGGTCGAGCTCATGCAGGCCGAGAAGGTCGACGAGGCGGCCGTGATGAAGGCGATCGACGAGGTGTTCGACCTCCGCAAGGCCATGGCGAAGGAGCAGGCGAAGCGCGTCATCGCGGTCAAGTCGATCCTCACCCCCGAGCAGGTCAGGAAGGCGCACGAGGAGATGAGGAAGACGTTCGAGTCCCGCGGCGACCGCGGTCCGCGCCGCGGCGGTCCGCGCGACGGCGGCAAGCGCCAGGGCGGCGGCGACAAGCCGGGCCCCAAGCCCGAGGCCGAGGGCAAGTAAGGAGGCCGGGCCGGATGGCGCGGGCAGTCTGGCGAACCTGTTCGGGGCGCGTCGGATGACGGGCGAAGACGAAGACGCCGGGCTGCTTGCCGCCTATGCGCGCCGGGGGGACGTCGCGTCCCTCTCGGCGCTCGTCCGCCGCCATTCGGTCTGGATGCAGGCGCTTCTCCGCGGGATGCTGCCGTCGGCGGCCGACGCGGAGGACGCGTTTCAGGAGGCGTGGGTCCGGGTCATTCGCGCGGCGGACAGGTACAAGGGCGGCCGCGTCCGGGCCTATCTCGCGGCGGTCGCGCGGTCGGCGGCGATCGACCGCCTGCGCCGGCTGGGGAGGACGGTCAGCCTCGACGCGGACGCGGGAGAGGGGGCGTCCTTCCTCGATTCGGTGCCCGACGGCGCGCCGACGCCGGTCGAGCGCTTCGAGTCGAAGGCGACGTCCGAAGACGTGCGGCGCGCGGTCCGGGCGCTTCCGGAGGGACCGCGGCAGGTCCTTCTGATGCGCATCGAGGGCGACTTGCCGTTCAGGGAGATCGCGTCCGAGCTGGGCGTTCCGCTCGGCACGGCGCTCACGTGGATGCGCGCGGCGACCCTGAAGCTGAAGGAGATGCTGGGAGGTGCGAAATGAGTGAGATGGGCGAACTCGAGGGATTCGTGAAGAGCCGGCTCGAGGAGGGCCTTGGCGAGGCGCCGGCCCGCCTGGCGGAGATCGAGCGCTTCGCGGCGCAGGCGTCGTTCGAGCGGGCGGCCGGGCGCCGGTCGCGCCTCCGCGTCTGGGGCGGTTCGTCGCTTGTCGCGGCGTCGCTTGCGGCGGCGTGTGCGTTCGCCGTCCTGTTCCACCGCGGGGGGCCGGCCCCCGAGAGCACGGTCGCGAGCGTCATCGACCTGCTGCGCGCGTCCGACGGCGACACGACCGAGCCGGAGGGCGAGTCCGTGGCCGAGATGCTGCTTGCCTGGCAGGACGCGCCCTACGAGAGCGCGGTTTCGGGTCTTCTGGCGGAGAACTGAGAAGCGGAATCACTCCCCGCTTCCGCCGGCGATATGGTATAATTTCCGGGATGAGAAAGCTTTTGACGCTGCTTCCCGTCCTGGCGGGATGCCTTGGACCGGCCCCGAAGCCGCCCGTTAACTGGACGATTGAGATCGCGGAGGACGCGAAGGTCGTCTCCGCCGTCGTCTGCGCGCCGTACGGCGCGCAGCGCCTCGCGGTGCTCCGCCCCGACGGGTCCATTGCGTTCGACCCCCGCAATTCGTTTGCCGCGGCGCCCGCGGCGATCGTCAAGGACGCCCTTGTGGAGCGCCGCGGCGCGGGCGCTCTCGTCGTTCGCCGCCTTGCGCTCGACTGCCGCAGCGCGGGCCGCCGCGACGCGGTGGTCGACCTGGAGGTCTCCGCCGGCGACGTGGTTTCGAGGGGGTCCGCCGCGGAGCCGACGGCGGACGGCAACTACACGGCGGCGTTCTCGCGGGCCTTCTCGAAGGCGTACCGCGAGGCCAGGAACGGCCTGAAGGCGGACAGATGAGCCCCTTCGCGGCAGTCGGGAGGCGTGCGTGCGAATCTGTCGCGGCCATGCGCGCGAACCTCGCCTTCCTGGGCGAGACGGCCGTCTGCGCGCTCGACCTGCTGGTCCATCCCGGCCGCTTCCGCCTCGGCGACTGCGCGCTGGCGTTCGAGCGCGCGTCGTTCGACGGGCTGCCGATCTCGACGGGCATCGGGTTCCTCCTCGGGCTCATCCTCGCGTTCCAGTCCGCCGCTTCGCTCAAGATGTTCGGCGTCGAGGTGTACGTCTCGGACCTTCTTGCGATCGGCCTGTTCCGCGAGCTCGGCCCGCTTGTCACGGCCATCATCCTCGCGGGCCGCTCGGGCAGCGCCTTCGCGGCGGAGATCGGCACGATGAAGGTCGACGAGGAGCTGGACGCGCTGACGACGATGGGGCTCCCCCCCGTCCGCTTCCTCGTCCTCCCGCGCGTCGTCGCGGCGGTTCTCGCGATGCCGGTCCTCACCGTCTTCGCCGAGCTCGCGGGCCTCGTGGGCGGCGCGATCGTGCTGCAGGCGATGAACGTGCCGCCGGTCGTCTTCTGGCGGCACGTGACGTCCGCTTCGTCCGCCTTCGCGATTTCGTTCGGACTGGCGAAGTCGGCGCTCTTCGGCGCCCTCGTCGGGCTCGTGGGCTGCGCGGCGGGGATGCGGACGAAGGCGACGGCCGACGGGGTCGGCGTCGCGGCGACGTCGGCGGTCGTCGGCGGGATCGTGGCGATCGCGGTCACGGACGGGCTGCTTGCCTATCTCTGCTACCTCTGGAACATATGATTATTGGCCACAAAGAGCAGGAGATACGGGAGAGAGGGGTCTGGGGCGCGGCCCCAGAGGTCGATGTCTCTGCAACTCTGCGCCTCTGCGCCTCTGCGTTGGAAACAGCATAATAATGTCTTCTTCGATAATAGAGCTTGAGCATGTCGACGCGGGGTATCCCGGCGCCGTGGTGCTGCGCGACGTCACCTTCTCGGTGCGCCGCGGCGAGGTGTTCATCCTCCTCGGCGGCTCTGGCTGCGGCAAGTCGACGGTCATGAAGCACATGATCGGGCTCAACCCCGTCCTCGCGGGCACGCTCCGCGTGGCGGGGCTGGAGTGGACGCGCCGCAGCCGCGGCGAGCTCTTCCGGAAGATCGGCGTCATGTACCAGTCCGGCGCGCTTTTCGGGTCGATGACGTGTCTCGAGAACGTGATGCTTCCGCTCGAGGAGTTCTCGCGGCTCGGGCGCGCCGCGCGCCGCGAGCGGGCGATGGAGCTGCTCGGGGACGTGGAGCTCGCGGACGCGGCGGGAAAGCTGCCGAGCGAGATCTCGGGCGGCATGCGCAAGCGCGTCGCGATCGCGCGGGCGATGGCGCTCGACCCCGAGATCGTCTTCCTCGACGAGCCGAGCGCGGGGCTCGACCCGATCACCTCCTCGGCGCTCGACGACCTTGTCCTGAAGCTGCGCGCGTCGAAGCGGATGACGTTCGTCGTCGTGACGCACGAGCTGCCGAGCGTCTTCAAGATCGCGGACCGCGCGGCGATGTTCGACAAGGCGAGGGGCGGGCTTGTCGCGCTCGGGGACCCGCGCGAGCTCAGGGAACGGTCGCCGGACGATTTCGTCAAGCGGTTTTTCAACAGGGGGGAGTGCCATGTCTGAGGGAGTTCACGCGAACTACGCGAAGATCGGATTTGTCGTCGTGGCGGGAGTCGCGGCCATCGTCGGCGTGCTCGTCTATCTCGGGGGCGCGGGCGCGGGGCGGGACGTCGTATACGCGGAGACGTACTCGGACAGCCCGGTGAGCGGGCTGTCGGTCGGGAGCGACGTCAACATGCGGGGCGTCAAGGTCGGGGAGGTCCGGGAGATCACGTTCGTCGGCAGCGAGTACGAGGAGGCCGCCGGGAACGACATCCCGAAGATCCACATCCTGATGGCGTTCACGGCGCGGAAGATGCGCACGGTCGGCGGCGAGGAGCCGGAGGACCATCTCCGCGACCTCGTCCGGAAGGGCCTCCACGCGACGGTGACGTCGAGCGGGGTCACGGGGCTGTCGAAGATCGAGCTCAACTTCCCGCGCTCGGAGGTGGAGCGGCAGGCGATCTCCTGGCGTCCGCGCCACGTCTGCATCCCGCCCGCGCCGTCGATGCTCGAGAGCTTCTCCGACGCCGCGGCGAAGTTCATGAACCAGGTCAACAGGATGGACTTCACGGCCGCCTGGAGCAACATCGCGTTCGTCGCGCAGTCCGCCGCGCGGATCGCGGGGAACGTCGACCGCCTCGTCGAGGACGAGAAGGAGGGCGTCGCCGCCATCGTGCGGTCGCTGGACGAGGCGGCGACGGCGGCGAAGGAGTTCGTCTCCGAGCTGAAGGAAAACCCCTCGCTGCTGCTCCGCCCGGCGGACGCCGAACCCCTCGCCGAGACCGCCCGGTAGGCAAAACCTTCCCGTTGACTATTGACCTCTGCCGGGAATTACGATAAAATATGGGAAAATCGTGTAGAGAAGGCTAGCGAAATGTTCAGTCTGAAGATAAAGTCGCTTTTTTCAACAGATATCGGCATCGACCTCGGCACGGCCAATTCGCTTGTGTACGCGAAGGGCCACGGCGTCGTGCTGCGCGAGCCTTCCGTCGTCGCGATCCAGGCCGGGTCGAAGCGGGTGCTCGCCGTCGGCGAGGAGGCGAAGCGCATGCTGGGCCGCACGCCCGGCAACATCGTCGCGATCCGTCCGATGAAGTCGGGCGTCATCGCCGACTTCGACATCACCGAGGCGATGATCGCCTACTTCATCAACAAGGTGTGCCCGAAGCGCTTCTGGTCGAAGTACGCGAAGCCGCGGCTCGTCGTCGCGGTTCCCTCGGGCATCACGGACGTCGAGAAGCGCGCGGTCGAGGAGGCGGCGCACGACGCGGGCGCGGGCGAGGTCTTCCTCATCGAGGAGCCGATGGCGGCGGCGATCGGCGTGGGGCTTCCGGTCAGCGAGCCGGCGGGCTCGATGATCGTCGACATCGGCGGCGGCACGTGCGAGGTGGCGATCATCTCTCTCGCGGGCATCGTCCACAGCTACTCCGCGCGCGAGGCGGGCGGCGACGCGATGGACGAGTGCATCATGAACTACGTGAAGCGGGTCTACAACCTGCTGATCGGCGAGCGCATGGCCGAGATGATCAAGATTGAAATCGGGAGCGCCTTTCCGACAGGGGAAGAAAAGGCGCTCGAAATCAAGGGTAGGGACATAGTGGCGGGGTTGCCGAAGACTTTGACGATAACCTCCGAGGAAATCAGGGGGGCCCTGAAGGAGCCGGTCGGGAAGATCGTGGACGCCGTGAGGTGCACGCTCGACAAGTGCGAGCCGGAACTGGCGGCCGACCTGGTGGACAGGGGCCTTGTGCTGTCGGGCGGGAGCGCCCAGCTCAAGGGCCTCGACAAGCTTCTCGCGCAGCAGACGGGGCTTCCCGTGACGTTGGCGGACGATCCGCTTTCGGCTGTCGCGGAGGGCACGGGCGTCGTGATGAACGAGCTTGATTTCCTCGCGAAGAACAGGCGTGGATGAGGTCTTCGGCAAGTCCGCGCGAAAGGGACTTGCTCAAGTGAGAGCCAGGACAACCGGAACATATGCGCTCATCGCCCTCGCGGCGGTGCTGACGGCCGTCGTCTGCCTGTCGCGCGGCGCGGTCGCCGAGGCGGTGTACCCGGCGGAGCGCGCGTGGCGGGCGGTCGCCGACGGCGTCTGGCCGCGCGTGGCGGGCGTTTTCCGCGGCGCTTCCGCCGCGGCGGAGAACGTCCGCCTCCGCCGGCGGGTGGAGGAGCTCTCCCTCGTCGAGGAGAGGGCCGTGCGCCTCGAGGAGGAGAACATCCGCCTCCGCGCGCTCCTCGACTACCGTCCGCCGTTCCGCGGGTCGTGGCTGGCGGCCGAGGTCATCGCCCGCGACGGCGGCGCGATGGCGCTCCGGCACACGCTGCGGACGGACAAGGGGTCGCTTGCGGGCGTGAAGCCGGGCGCGGTCGTCGTCGTCAAGGACGGGCTTGTCGGGCGGGTCGAGTCCGTCACGCCCCACACGTCGGAGATCCGCCTCGTGTCGGACCCCTCGCTCAAGGTCGGCTGCGAGGCGACGCTTCCCGACGGGCGGACGTTCCTCGGCACGCTTTCGGGGGGCACGGACGAGTGCCTGTCCCTTCGCCACATCCTCTCCCCCGTCGACCTTCCGCCGGACGCGGTCTGCCCCGTTCGCACCTCGGGCCTCGGCGGGGTCTTCCCGCCGGGGATCGCCGTCGGCGTCCTCCGGCGCATCCTCAAGGAGCCCGACTCCCCGCGCCGCGAGGGCGAGGTGCGCCCGTCCGTCGAGTTCGCGACGCTGAAGGACGTCTTCATCTGCCGTGAAAGGTAGCGTCGTCCAGTTCGTGTTCGTCGTTCTCGCGCTCGTCCTCGGCGGGGCGCTCGAGGACATGCTGCCGGCGGTCGGCGGCATCGGCTTCCCCGTGCTCCTCGGCCTCGCCGTCTTCTGCGCCGCCACGGCGGACGCCCCTGCGTGGATTCTCGCGGCGGTCGCCGCCGGCGCGTTCGAGGACGCGCTCGCCGCGCAGCCGGCCGGCGCGTCGATCGTCTTCTTCGCGGCCGTCGCGACGGCCGTCCGCTTCTTCCGAGAGCCGCTCGTCTGGACGCTTGTCGCGTATCCGGCCTACCGCGTCTGGCTCGGGCTCGTCTCGGACGGCGCGGGCGCGTTCGGGCACGTCTTCCTGTCCGTGCCCGTCGGGGCGTTCACGCTCGCGGCGGTCTTCGCGCTGCTGTCGTTCGTCTGGGGGAAGGTGGGCGCGGATGCGTGAGGAGGCGTCCATCGTCAGCGACCTCTCGGTCCTCGCCACGGGCGCGCTCGTCGTCGCGGGGCTCGTCGTGCTGGGCTTTCGCCTGGCGCAGCTGCAGCTCGTCGACGCGGAGAAGTACTCCTACGACAGCGTGCGCCAGCCGGTGCGCACCGTGCAGACGGCGGGTCCGCGCGGGCGCATCCTCGCGCGCGACGGCACGATGCTCGCCGACAACCGCGCGTCCGTCTCGATCGCGGTCAGCCCCGAGGGCTTCCAGCGCCCGTCCTGGCGGGAGACGATCCTCGCGATCTCGAACGCCGTCGCCCGCGTGGCGGAGACGGTCGGCCTCCCCGTCGGCCTTTCGACGAACGCGATCGGGCGGCATGTCCGCCAGGAGCTGGCCCGTCCGCTCGTCGTGTGGCGCGACGTCGGCGACGAGGCCGTCGCGCGCTTCTCGGAGAACGAGCGCGAGTTCCCGGGCTTCGAGTGCATCGAGACGGAGGAGCGCGTCTACCCCCAGGGGCGGCTTGCCGCGCACGTGCTTGGCTACGTCGGCCGCGCGGAGACGGCCTCTCCGGCCGGCGCGCGCTTCAGCTTCCGCGACCGCGAGATGAAGGGCCGCGAGGGGATCGAGGCGTTCTACGACAGCTACCTCCGCGGCTCGCCGGGCGAGCTGAAGGTCACGGTGGACGCGCGCGGCTTCGCCGTCGGGGAGGAGACGGTGGTCGAGGCGCGGCGCGGTCCGGACCTCGTCCTGACGCTCGACGTGGGCGTGCAGCGCGCGGTCGAGCGCCAGCTCCGCGGGGAGTGCGGCGCCTGCGCGGTGGTCGATCCGCGCGACGGCTCGGTGCTCGCGCTCGCGAGCGCGCCGGGCTTCGACCCGAACGACTTCGTGCCGGTCCTCCCGCAGGCGCTCTACGACCGCTTCCGGGCGAATCCGCTGAAGCCGCTCCTCAACCGCGCGTCGGGCGGGGCCTACGCGCCGGGCTCGACGTTCAAGCCGGTGACGGCGCTTGCGGGGCTGCGGGCCGGCTGGCCGGCCGGGCGGGAGAGCGAGTGCGCGGGCGTCTTCGAGCTCGGGGGGATGCGGCTGCACTGCGCGCGGCGCTGGGGGCACGGGCCGATCGACCTCCGGCACGCGCTGAAGGAGAGCTGCAACGTCTTCTTCTGCAGCCTTGGCTGCGACATCGGGACGAACGCGCTCATCCGCGCCGCGCGCGACCTCGGGCTTGGCGCGAAGACGGGGGTCGACCTTGGCGTCGACATGGCCGGCGCGGTGCCGGACGGCACGTGGAAGATGAGGATGTACAACGAGCGGTGGTATCCGGGCGACCTTGCGCAGATGTCGATCGGGCAGGGCATGCTCCTCGCGAGCCCCCTGCAGATGGCGTGCCTTGCGGGCGCGATCGGGACGGGCTTCCTCGCGCGGCCGCGCCTGCGCGCGTCGGCCCCCGTGGAGCGCACGCCCGTCCCGTTCGCCGCGCGCGACCTCGACGTGGTGCGCGACGGCATGCGCATGGTCGTGGACGGCGGGACGGGACGGCTCGCGGGGACGGGCGTCGCGGTCTCCGTCGCGGGAAAGACGGGGACGGCCGAAGTCGGGCGCGGCGCGACGCGGCGGAAGAACACGTGGTTCATCGCGTACGCCCCGGCCGAGCGCCCGACCGTCGCCGTCGCGATGGTCGTCGAGAACGGCGTCTCGGGGGGCGGCACGACGGCGCCGAAGGTGAACAGGGTCCTGAAGGCGGTCTTCGGGGAGCGGGAGGCCGGGGAATGACGGCGGCGCTGAGGAGGTTCAACTGGATCTCGTTCGCGGCGATGCTGGCGCTCGTCGCGCTCGGGACGGCCGCGATCTACTCCGCCGGCAACGCGCGCGAGGCGGCCGTCTTCCACGGCATGTGGAAGGCGAACCTCGCGACGGCGGCGGCCGGCCTCCTCGTCTATTTCGCGCTCGCCTTCCTCGACTACCGGCGCTACCTGGACCTCTTCGCCGTCCCGGCCTACGCGGGCGCGCTCGTCCTGCTTGTCGCCGTGCTCTTCGCCGGGTCCTCGACCTACGGCGGGCGCCGCTGGCTCTTCGGCTTCCAGCCGAGCGAGGTCTCGAAGCTCTGCGTCCTCGGGATGCTCGCCTGGGTCTACGGGTCGGCCGGCGCGCGGTCGTGGCTGCGGCGCTTCCCCGGGCTTCTCGCGGCGGGCGCGATCGTCGGCGTTCCCGCGGCGCTCATCCTCCTGGAGCCCGACCTCGGCACGATGCTGACGCTCCTGCCCGCGACGCTCCTCGTGCTGTTCGTCGCGCGGGTCTGGCGGCGCGGCCTCCTTGTCGCGGGCTGCGCGATCGGCGTCGCGTTCGCGGCGGTGCTTGGCGCGGTCTACGAGGCGGAGAAGCCGGGCGCGACGGCGGAGCGCCGCGAGCGGATCCTCCGCTACGTCCCCCTGAAGGACCACCAGGAGCGCCGCGTGCGGGTCTTCCTGTTCCCGGACAGGGATCCGAACGCCGCGGGCTACACCCTCAGGCAGGCGATGATCTCGATCGGTTCGGGCGGATATGCCGGGAAGGGCTTCCGCAGGGGCGAGACGAACCGGCTCAAGTACCTGCCCCAGTCCATTTCGATGAACGACTTCATCTTCTGCGTCTACGCGGAGGAGTCCGGGTTCATCGGATCTGTCGTGCTGCTCATGCTGTTCGGGACGCTTCTGCTCCCGTGCGTGTGGACGGCTTATGTCGCAACGGACGGGAGGGGCCGCCTCCTGGCGCTCGGCGTCTCGACGCTCGTGTTCGCGCATGTCTTCATCAACATCGCGATGTCGATCGGGCTCGTGCCGATCACCGGGCTGCCGCTCCCGTTCATCTCGGCGGGCCGCACCTTCCTCGTGACGGTGATGGCCTGCCTCGGTATCGTACAAAGCGTATCACTATACGGAAGGGAAAGGGAAAAATGAACCTGTTCGGATGGCTCAAGCGCTCCAAGCTGAAGCGCGAAATCATCGTCAACGTCGAAAAGCTCGAGACCCGCGTCGCGGTCCTCGAGAACGGGAGGCTCGAGGAGTTCATGGTCGAGCACCCCGAGGCCGAGCGCCTCGTGGGGAGCGTCTTCAAGGGGCGCGTCCAGAACCTGGAGAACGACCTCCAGGCGGCGTTCGTCAACATCGGGCTCAAGAAGAACGCGTTCCTCCACTACTGGGACATGACGCCCGACGCGGACGCGCTCCTCGACGAGGACGACGAGCCGAGGAAGGCGCAGAAGGGCGGCCGCAAGTCGGCCCGCCTCTCCGACGCCGAGATCGCGAAGCGCTTCCCCCCGGGAAGCGAGATCGTCGTCCAGGTCACGAAGGGGCCGATCTCCACGAAGGGCCCGCGCGTCACGGCGAACCTCTCGATCCCCGGCCGCTACCTCGTCATGATGCCCGGCACGCGCATCCGCGGCGTGTCGAAGAAGATCGGCGACGCGAAGGAGCGCCAGCGCCTGAAGAAGATCCTCGACAAGCTGCCGCTCCCCGAGAACGTCGGGCTCGTCGTGCGCACCGTCGGGGCCGGGGCGAGCGCCCGCGCGTTCGCGCGCGACCTCAGGAACCTCCTCGCGGTCTGGAACGAGATGCAGGCGAACACGAAGCGCCTCCGGACGCCGTGCTGCATCTTCCAGGAGCCCGACCTCTGCGAGCGCGTCGTCCGCGACTGGCTCACCGAGGACGTCGACGCGATCGTCATCGACGACGAGGCGAGCTACGAGTCGATGCGCGAGGTGACGGGGCGCATCTCCCGCCGCGCGAAGGCGAAGATCCGCCGCTACGACGGGGTCACCAACGTCTTCGAGCACTACGGGCTCGAGCGCCAGCTCGCCGAGGCGTTCGCCCGCAAGGTCCCGCTCAAGTCCGGCGGCTACCTCGTCATCGACGAGACGGAGGCCCTCATCGCCGTCGACGTCAACACGGGACACCACAAGGGCAAGGGCAGCCAGGAGGACGCGATCCTCGAGGTGAACCTCGAGGCCGTCGAGGAGGTCGCGCGCCAGCTGCGCCTCAGGAACATCGGCGGGCTCGTCGTCCTCGACCTCATCGACATGAAGTCCCGCAAGCACCAGAAGCAGGTCTACCGCGCGCTCAAGGAGGCGCTCAGGCGCGACCGCGCGCGCACGAACGTCCTCGAGATCTCCGAGCTCGGCCTCCTCGAGATGTCGCGCCAGCGCCAGGACCGCTCGATCCTCTCGATGCTCACCTCGAACTGCCCCTACTGCTCGGGCCACGGGCTCGTGAAGTCGCCGATGGCGATTTCGGTCGAGGTCCAGCGACGCCTCGTCTCGCTGCTCCGGAAGGCCGAGGCCGACAAGAAGCCCTTCGAGCCGAAGATCGTCATCGCGCCGCAGGTGATGCAGCGCCTCCGCACCGAGGACGCCGACCTCCTCGCGCAGCTGCAGAAGCAGTTCAACACCCGCCTCACCTTCGTCTCGGAGCTCCACCGCCACCCGGAGTCGTTCACCATCCTCGACGCGGCGACGGCGCAGGTGCTGTACACCCAGACATGAGGCCCCGCGCGCCGCGCCCGCGCCTCCCGGCGGCGCGTTCGGCGGAGGATTCCCGTTGCATTCGCGTCGGGGAATTGCTATAATCCGAGCATGAAACGAACTGTACGCCTCGCCGCCGCCTTCGCGCTTGCCGCGGCCGCCGCCTCGGCCGCCCCCTATGCAAAGACGATGTCCGTCACCGTCCCCGGCGTGCCGCAGGATGTCACGCTGGTCGACTTCCCCCTCCTTGTCCGCCTTTCGGCCGGCATCCAGGGCTTTTCCTACTCGGACTTCCAGAGCGACGACGGGTCGGACCTTCGCTTCGAGCTTGCGAACGGCGGCTCGCTGCCCTACGAGGTCGACACGTGGAACACGAACGGGGAGTCGCTTGTCTGGGTCAAGGTCCCCCAGCTGACCCGGACGACCGTCGTCACGGCCCTTTGGGGCTCCGACGAACCCGGCTCCAACGATCCGAAGGCCGTCTGGTCGAACTACGTCGGCGTCTGGCACTTCAACGACACGACCAATTCGGTTTCCGACTCCTACCCGGTGTACCGCCTGCCGACCTCGAGCGCCAACTGGGCGGTCTCCATGGACGAGACCAACCACCTGGGCGCGTCCTACCGCAACGTCTCCACGGCCGACGGCGTCCGCTTCAAGCTCGGCACGTCGACGAGCAATCCTCTCGCGGAGCTTTCGTCGCTCTCGCGCTTCTCGATGTCGATGTGGGCCAAGCCCACGAACACGACCACGCCCAGCGTGCGGCTCTTCTCGAACAAGGAGGCCCACGGCGACAACGGGTTCGAGTACCTGGCCATCAGCGGAAGCGGTCTCATGCTGCGCGGCAACGGGACCGGCAACCAGTGCGGCTACTGGGCGGGCGGCTACCAGGCGCTGAAGGACAAGTCCTGGGCGCACCAGGCGTTCAAGATCGACGGCACGTCCGCGACGATCTTCTCAAACGGCGAGTCCTATTCCGGCACCGTCGCCGCGCCGACCGTTGCCGGGGCGTACGGGGTCGCCGTGGGCGGCTTCCCGCACGACACCAACAAGTACACGTCCCTCGTCGGCTTTGCGGACGAGGTGCGGATCTACAACGGTGTTCCGGCGGACGAGTATCTCGTGGCCGAATACGCGCAGGTCGCGACGTCCGGCTACGTCGAATACGGGGAGGTCCAGGACTTCGCCTCGGACGTTGCCTTCGTGTCGGCCGACTCGGCCGTCGCGGCGGACGAAGGCTTCACGGCGTACGGACGCCTGACGGAGATCGGCTCGACCAGTCCGGAGGTGTTCCTCGACTGGAGCGCGGACGGCGGGCAGACGTGGTCGTCCGCCTCCCTCGGCTCCTTCTCGGCGACGGGCCCGCTTTCGCATACGGTCGGGGGACTGTCCGCCGCCGCGACCTACGCCTGGCGCTTCCGCGCGGTCGGCTCGGCGACGCGGGTCTCCGATACGAAGTTCGTGACGCTCACGGGGCGCCCCGCCCTCGGCGAGCCGACCGCGGCCGTCGACGGCAACGCGGCGACGCTTTCCGTTTCGCTTGTCTCGCCGGGCCTTTCCGGGACGGCTCAGACGACGGTCGAGCTGTGGCTCGCGGAGGCGGGCGGTCCGCTCGCGCTCCGGAAGGCCTTCGCGGGCGTGACGGCCGCCGCGGACTTCTCCGAGACGCTGTCCGGCCTCGACTGGGGCGTCACGTACGACTACGCCTTCCGCGCAACGGTCCCCTACTCCCCCGCGGCGATCGAGTCGTGGACGGCGACGAACGCCTTCAAGATCGCCGGCACGCTTTTGTGGACCGCCGGCGCCGGGACGACCGACTGGCACACGGCGGACAACTGGTCGCCCGCAGTCGTCCCTTCGCCGCTGCTTGACGCGCAGTTCGGCGCGGTTGGCGGCAGCGTGACGGCGGCGGCGGACGGCGAAGTCGCCGTGCTCCGCGTCGACACGCCCGGCGAAGGGGCGGCGTTCGACTTCAACGGCCATTCGCTGACGGGCGGCTACCTTGCCGTCGGAACCGCCTCCGGCGCGGCGCGCGCGACGCTGCTGGACGGCCGCTACGCCTTCGTCTCGAACCGCGTCGGAGAGGTGAACTGCCAGGGGTCGACGCTTGCCGTCGGCGCGGGCGCGGTCCTTTCCGGCAACAGCCTCGTCGTGGGCTTTGACGACGACCTCACGGCCACGTCCAACGCCGTCGTCTTCGCGTCCGGCTCCGCGACGCGGCTCACGGGGGCGCTCCACCTGCGCGCCGCGCGCGGAACGCGGGCCGACGTCGAGCCCGGCGCCTCCCTGACCGTGAACGGACTGCAGCTCATCGCCTGCGGCGACGAGATGGTGGTCGACGGCGGCGCGCTCACGAACAACGGGGCGACGACCCTCTTCTTGTACAACGGGCGCGGGCTGCTGGCGGACACCATGTACCTCGAGCTTCGGAACGGCGCCGTCGCGAAGATGAAGGGGAAGGTCTACGTGAACGCGGGACGCAACAACCCCGGCGAGCGCTGCCACGCCGAGCTCCGCGTCCTCGGCGGTTCGGTCTTCGACGCCACCGACGGCGACCTGCACATCGACTCCAACAGCGCCGAAACCGGACCCAACGCCGACGTCGGAAGCGGGGCCGCGGTCGTCGTGAGCAATTCGACGATGAAGGTCAAGGCGCTCAACGTCTGCGTCGACGACCGCCACACCGGCGACGAACTGCGCATCTACGAGGACCCGGGCGAGGAAGCGGAAGTGTCGGTCGTCTCCGGCTGCCGCATCAGCTCCGGCTCGTGGACGCGCGCGGGGAACTGCAACCGCGGACACAGGATCCTCGTCGAGGGCGGCAAGTTCGCCGTCGGGACGATCCTCCACGTCGGCGACGGCGGGGAGTACTACGAAGCGCACGACGACAACCGCCTCGAGATCCGCCGCGCCAGCGCGCGCGTGACCGCGAAGAACCTGGCCGTCTACGGGAAGGGCTACATCGACGTCAAGATCCCCGAGGGCGGCTTCGCCCAGGTGCCGGTCCAGGTGACGGAGACGGCCGCGTTCGGCGCCGTTCCCGTCACGGGCGACAACAAGGTGCCGATGTACGAGGAGGGGGAGTACACGCCGGCAACGGAAATCCGCGTGGACGTGACGGATTTCCTCGGACGGCAGACGCTCCTGACGGCCGGGTCGATCACGGGCCTGGCGGCCGACCGCGTCGTCGTGACGGCGGGCAAGTCGAAGCGCGCCAAGGTCACGTTGACGGACACGTCGCTGACCGTTTCGGCCTCGCTGTCCGGCCTGTCCGTCATCTTGCGCTAGGAGGGCCGGCGGGCGGGCGGCGCGCGTTCCGGAGGGCCGCATTACACTTTCGGGTAATGTCCCAAGGGCGGGGATGTGCTATACTCCAGCTAGGCCGGGGCGCAGGGCGCCCGGCGAAAGAGCAAGGAGGCATCCCATGAAGACGGCCGTGATTCCGGGGGTTCGCACGTTCACTGCGCTTGCCGCATTCCTCTGCCTCCGCGCCGGGCATGCGGACGTCCTCGTCTACGAGGGGTTCCATCCGGCCGACTACGGCAACGTCGCGGCGGACGGAAACGTCCAGGCGAACACCCCTTTTTCCGCCGGGCACACGATCGGCTTCGCGGCGACCGGGTGGAACGGCATGAACGGAACGCAGGTCCGGGTGTTCGGCGAGAACTACGGCCTTGCGCTTCCGCAGGCGATGACGGACGCCGGATTCGCGGCGACCGGGGGCTCTGTCGGCCTCAATCCCGGCAGCAACAGCTCCGAGATGCGCGCGATGAACCACGCCCTCGCCTCGGACGCGCTGAAGACCAACTCCGCCACCCTTTATTTCCGCATGCTCCTGAACCTCGACTCGGTCGCCGCCGGCAAGCTCTCGGCGTCGTCCGCCCCGTCGAGCGCCGCCGGCAGGTACTTTGGATGCGGATTTACCCAGTCGGACGGCGGCAACTACTACCTGCTCACCAACAAGAAGTCCGCCCTCGCGTTCGTGGTCTGGAAGAACGCCGACGGACAATGCGTCCTCTCCCTGGCGCACACGACCGCCTCCGACGCGACGGCGGCGTTCTATCCGCTCGTCGCCGGCATCGCGCTCGGCAGCACGTACGTCTGCTACGCCGAGGTGCAGGTCGGGGCGGGGGCGGACGGCAAGGAGGTCGTCCGCGCCGGCGCCGTGAAGGCGGACGACTTCGCGGGCGCCGCGCCCTGGGCGGCGATCGGCGGCTCGTCCGATTTCGTCGAGGTGCAGCTGATGACCGATTCCTCCTATCCGACCGTCCTGGCGGTGGCCGGCCCCTACGGGACGAACAACGGCTACTTCCGCGCGGATGAAATCGTCGTCGGAACCGAAAAGGGCGACGTCCTGCCGGTCTCCGGCGTCTTCGCCGTCGCGCCCAGCGGAGCGCCGACGGTCGGGACGGACGCCTTCTCGACGGGCTGGATCCTCGTGGCGGACCAGGGCGTGACGGCGGACGCCGCGATTGTCTGGAGCGCCGACGAAACGTTCTCGACGGCCACGACGAATTCGCTTGGCACGGGCCTTTCGGCCGGAACGCGCACGGCCTCGCTGTCCGGCCTCGAGCCCGACACCGCCTACTGGTGGAAGATTGTCGCGGACAGCGGGACGGCGGTCGCCGAGACGCCCGTCCTCTCGTTCACCACGCCCGGCGCGCCCGTCCTCGGCGCAGCGGCCGTGGCGCTGGACGGCGAGGCCGCCACGTTCTCCGTCGACCTCGCGGAAGCCGCGATGGTGAACACGCTCGCCACGTCCGTCTCCGTCCTCTACGGGACCGACGGCGAAAACTGGACGGAGCTCCGGCTCGGCTCGGCGTCGGCGGCCGAGACGTTTTCCGGCACGGCCACAAACCTTGGCTTTGGCGTGTCGTACCGGTGGTTCGCCCGCGCGGCGGCGACGACGGAGGGCGGCCGCGTCCTTTCGTCCGACTCCCCCGAGGGGTCCTTCACGACGCTCTGGAACGGCGACATGTACGTGGACGCCGCCGCCACGGACGCGGCGCCGCCGTATTCCACGCCGGAAACCGCCGCCGCGACCATCGCCGCCGCGCTGGCCGCCGCCGATGACGGCGCGACGGTCCACGTCGCGCCGGGAGTCTATCCGATCTCGTCCCCCGTCGCGGTCTCGAAGGCGGTCCGCATCCTCGGCGCCGGTCCCGATCCCTCCCGCACGGTCGTGTCGAACACCGTCGACGCCAGCTATTACCGCCAGAACCAGCGCGTCTTCCGGATCGACAACGCCGGGGCGCTTGTCGCGAACCTGACGATGCAGAACGGGAAGTGCTACTCGGACGGCGGCGACTTCTACATCGCCCCCGCGGGCGGCATGGTCTCCAACTGCGTCGTCGAGGCCGGCTACACGCGCGACAACGGCAGGGCCGCCGGCGGCTGGCTCGACGCCGGCGTCGTGACGCACACGGTCTTCCGCAGGAACTGGTCGGGTTCCGCGTCGGTCAACTGGCAGGGCAACCGCCCGGGCCTCCTCCAGCTCAACGGACAGGCCCGCGCCGAGAACTGCCTCTTCGTCGGGAACGACCAGTTCAGGGCGGTCGCGCTGATCGGCATGGCCGGCTCCTCCGTCATGCGCAACTGCACGATCGTCGATACCGGCCTTTCCGTCACGAACGCCTACTGCGAGTCCTGGTCGGCGCTTCGCATCGGCCAGGGCGCGACGGTCCAGAACGTGGTGGTCGCGGGCGTGACGAACACGGTCGACGGCGCGGCGTGCCGCCCGACCGGAAGCCGCGAGAACTTCCTGAACGGCGCACTGGATTCTCCCGTCGAGGGAACGGCCTTCCCTGCGAACACCGTCGTCGGCACGGCGGGGGTGTTCTTCGCGGACGGCGCCGGCGGCGACTACGTGCCGAAGGCGGGCGGGCCGCTCGTGGATGCCGGCGCGGACGGCGACGAAGGGGCGGCGGTCGACCTCGCCGGGAAGAGGCGCAAGGTCGGCAGGCGCGTGGACATTGGATGCTACGAGTGCCAGAAGGGGGGGCATTTCCTCGTCGTCGTGAAATGATATAATATGCGCGATGGCATTCTGTGAACTCTGTCCGCGACGCTGCCGCGCCGACCGCTCCGGCGGCGGCGCGCGCGGCTGGTGCGGCGCGGCGGACCTGCCGCGCGTCTTCCGCTGGGGGCCGCATTTCGGCGAGGAGCCGCCGCTCGTCGCGGGCGGCGGCTCGGGGTGCGTGTTCTTCTCGCGCTGCACGATGAGGTGCCTCTACTGCCAGAACTCGCCGTGGAGCTGGAAGGGCGGCGGGGAGGACAGGACCATCCCCGGGCTGACCGCGATCTTCCGCGAGCTCGCCGTGAAAGACAGGTGCGCGAACTGGAACCTCGTCTCGCCCACGCCGTACCTGCCGTTCATCCGCGCGGCCGTCGCGCCCCTGCTCGCCGAGGGCGTGCGGCTTCCGTTCGTCTGGAACTCGTCCGGCTACGAGCGCGTCGAGACGCTTGAGGAATACAGCGGCCTCTGCGACTGGGCGCTTTTCGACCTTCGCTACTCGCGCAACGAGACGGCGATTGCGGCGAGCGCGGCGCCGGGCTATGTCGAAGCCTCCCGCGCGGCCGTCAAGTGGGCGTGGGGGAAGCGCGGGGGCGAGCGCGCGAGGGGCGAAGCGCGCCAGGGAGGGCTGATCGTTCGGATCCTTGTCCTGCCGGGACACGCCGACGAGGCGGTCGAGAGCCTCGCGTGGCTTGCGGCGGAGGTTTCGAACGAGGTCGCCGTCTCCCTGATGGCGCAGTACACCCCCGCCTACAAGGGGCTCGAGACGCCGCCCTTCGACCGTCCGGTCGCGAAGGAGGAATACGAGTCCGTCGTCGAGGCGGCGGCGGACTTCGGGTTCGAGAACGGCTGGGTCCAGGGCTACGAGGCGAGCGACCCCGGCCTCGCGCTGCTCGGCGAGAACATGCCGGGCGGCCACGGCTCCGTCCGGTAGGCGCCCCGCCGCCGCGTCCGCCGCCGATGGACGCGCGGGCCGTGAAAATGGTAAAATACCCGGTCAAGCGGGATTGGAACCAATGACAGCGATAATCGACTACAGGGCCGGGAACCTGACAAGCGTCAGGAACGCGTTCGCCGCGCTCGGCGCGGAGACGGTCGTGACGGGCGACCCGGCGGCGGTCGCGGCGGCGGACCGCGTCGTCTTCCCGGGCGTGGGCGCCGCGAAAAGCGCGATGGAGAACCTGCGCGCGCTCGGGCTCGTCGAGGCGGTGAAGGCCGCCGCCGCGGCGAAGCCGTTCCTCGGCATCTGCCTCGGGATGCAGATCCTCTTCGAACACAGCGAGGAGGACGGCGGGGTGGATCTCCTCGGCGTCGTGAAGGGCAGGGTGCGGCGGTTCCCCGACGTCCCCGGGTTCAAGGTGCCCGAAATCGGCTGGAACGGGGTCGAGGGGGCCGGCGGCGCCGGAATCGGGGAGTTCTACTTCGTCCACTCCTACTATGCCGAGATCGTGCCGGAGACCGCCTTCTCGACGGAGTACGCGGGCGTCCGGTTCACGGCGATGGTGAAGAGGGGGTCCATGTGGGCCTGCCAGTTCCATCCGGAGAAGTCCGGGCGGGTCGGGCTGAAGCTGCTGAAGGAGTGGATGTCATGCTGACGAAGCGAGTCATACCGTGCCTCGACGTCCGCGCCGGACGCGTGACGAAGGGCGTGAAGTTCAAGAACAACGTCGACCTCGGCGACCCGGTCGAGATGGCGGTCCGCTATTCCGACGGCGGCGCGGACGAGCTCGTGTTCTACGACATCACCGCGTCCGCGGAGCGCCGTCCGATCGACATCGGCATGGTCGGGGCCGTCGCGAAGGCGATCAGGATCCCGTTCGCGGTCGGCGGAGGGATCAGCTCGGTCGCGGACATGGAGCGCGTCATCCTCGCGGGCGCCGAGAAGGTGTCCGTCAACTCGCTCGCCGTCAGGAACCCCGGCATCATCGCCGGGGGCGCGAAGGCGTTCGGCGCGCAGTGCGTCGTCCTCGGGATGGATCCCGTCAGGAGCGGAAAGACGCCGAGCGGATACGAGATCACGACGCGGGGGTTCCGCGAGTTCACCGGAATCGACGCCGTCGAGTGGGCGAAGAGGGCGGCGGACCTCGGGGCCGGCGAGATCGTCGTCAACTCGGTCGACGCGGACGGCACGCGCGAGGGGTTCGAGCTCGACGTCACGCGCCTGGTCGCCGAGGCGGTCGGCGTGCCGGTCGTCGCCTCCGGCGGCGCCGGCAGGCCCGGGCACCTCGTCACCGTCTTCCGCGAGGCGAAGGCCGACGCGGCGATCGTCGCCGGGATGGTCCACTTCGGCGACTACACGATCGCGGACATCAAGGAGGCGATGCGCGCGGGCGGCGTCCCGACCCGCATGAGCTGGTAAGGAAGGAGCGTCCCGCATGTCGTTCAGGAAACTCTCCGCATCTGAGACCGCGCGGCTCGAGGCCGCGGGGTGCACGGCCGAGGACTGGTCGCTCGTCGAGGTGGCCGAGGGGTTCGACGCGTCGCGCGTCGCCGGCACGGCGTTCTCCGGGAGGTGCCGCCTCGGGCGGTTCGAGAAGGCGTTCTCGTTCCCGGGCGGGGTGAGGAAGCCCTCCGGCGTCTACAACGCGACGCTGCACGACGTGACGGTCGGCGACGACGCGCGCATCGCGAACGTCAGGAGCTACATCGCGAACTACGACATCGGGCCCGGCGCCCACGTCGGGAACGTCGACAAGATCTACGTCGAGGGGCGGACGTCGTTCGGCAACGGGGTCGAGGTGGCGGTCCTCAACGAGACGGGCGGGCGCGAGGTCGCGATCCACGAGGGCCTCACCGCGCACGAGGCGTACCTCGAGGCGATGTACCGCCACCGCCCGGCCCTCGTCGCGAAGCTCAAGGACTTCGCCCGCGCCTTCGCCGAGGCGGCGTCGTCCGACCGCGGCGCGATCGGCGCGGGGGCGTCCGTCATGGACACCGGCCTCATCCTCAACGTGCGCATCGGCGACGCGGCCGTCGTGGACGGCGCGGCGCGGCTCACGAACGGGACGCTCGCGAGCCGGGCGGACTCGCCGGTCGTGGTCGGGCGCGGGGTGATCGCGGACGACTTCATCGTGCAGGACGGCTCCAGCGTCGAGGACGCGACGCGCCTCACGCGGTGCTTCGTGGGGCAGTCGTGCGAGCTCGGCCACGGGTACTCGGCGAGCGACTCGCTCTTCTTCTGCAACTGCCAGGAGGAGAACGGGGAGGCGTGCGCCGTGTTCGCGGGGCCCTTCACCGTGACGCACCACAAGTCGACGCTGCTGATCGCGGGGATGTTCAGCTTCATGAACGCGGGCTCGGGCTCCAACCAGTCCAACCACATGTACAAGCTGGGGCCCATCCACCAGGGCGCGCTCGAGCGCGGGTCGAAGACGTCGAGCGACTCGTACGTCCTCTGGCCGGCGCGCATCGGCGCGTTCTCGCTCGTGATGGGGCGCCACACGACGCATCCCGACACCTCGGCGCTCCCGTTCTCGTACCTCATCGAGTCGAAGGGCGAGACGTACCTCGTGCCCGGCGTGAACCTCCGCTCGGTCGGGACGATCCGCGACGTCCAGAAGTGGCCGAAGCGCGACCGCCGCGCGAAGGAGGGACGCCTCGACAAGGTGAACTTCAACCTGCTCTCGCCGTATACGATCGACAAGATGGTGCGCGGGATCGGCGTCCTGGAGGACCTCCGCCGGCTTTCCGGCGCGACGAGCGACACCTACGCCTACCAGAGCGCGCGCATCACGGCGTCCGCGCTCGAGAAGGGCCTCGGCTTCTACCGGATGGCGATCGACAAGTTCCTCGGGAACTCGCTCATCTCGCGCCTCGAGAAGTTCGACGGGGACTACCTTGCGCACCTGAAGCCGGAGGACGGCACGGGGCTTGGCAAGTGGGTGGACCTCTCCGGGCTGATCGCCCCGCTCTCGTGCGTAACGGCGATACAGGACGAGATAGAGTCCGGCGCGATCTCGTCCTGCGCCGAGCTCGACCGCCGCTTCGAGGAGCTGCACGCGAAGTACTACGACTACGAGTGGGCCTGGGCGTACGACCTGATGCTCAGGTACTACGGCCTCGACGAGGCGACGCTCGGCTACCGCGACCTCGTCATGATCCTCCGCCGCTGGCGCGACTCCGTGCTGCGCCTGGACCGGATGCTGTACGAGGACGCGAAGAAGGAGTTCTCGCTCTCGGCCAAGACGGGGTTCGGGTTCGACGGGGACGGCTCCACGGCGGACGCGGACTTCGAGGGCGTCAGGGGCGCCTTCGAGACGAACCCGTTCGTCGCCGCGACGACCGAGCACATGAGGCGCAAGAGCGACCTCGGCAGCCTCTGGATCGACCGGCTCAACGCCCTTGCCGGGCTTTAGGGCCGGCCGTGGACGTCGACCGCCACGTTCCGCCGACTTCCCGCCGGCGGGCGCGGCCGTTGCGCCCGGGGTCCCGAAATTATGCTATAATGGGGGCACGGGGGGAGGGGGACATGAAAAGAACGCTTATCGTCAATGCGCACGTGGTCTCGCCCGGCGTCGATCTCGAGGGGGCGGCGGTCGTGGTCGAGGGGAGGCGGATCCGCGCCGTCCTGCCGGAGGGGGCGAAGGCCGCGAAGCCGGACGCCGGGACGACGGTCGTCGACGCGCGCGGGCAGTATGTCATGCCGGGGTTCGTCGACGTCCATGCCCACGGCGCGTGCGGCTACGACTTCTGCGACGCCGACCCGAAGGCCGTCTTCGCGTTCGCGAAGGCGAAGCTCGAGGAGGGGGTGACGACGGTCCTGCCGACGACGCTTACCGTCTCGCACGGCGAGCTCGTCGCCGCCGCGAAGAACGCGAGGGCCTACGCCGAGGCGGGGATGCCGTACGCGAAGGTCCCGGGCATCCATCTCGAGGGCCCGTTCATCAACGCGTCGTGCTGCGGCGCGCAGAACCCGAGGCACGTCCGGCGGCCCGACATCCGGGAGGTGAAGGCGATCGCGGAGGTCTACCCCGTGAAGCTCGTCACGTACGCCGTGGAGGCCGAGGGCGGGGCGAGGTTCGCGAAGGAGTGCCTCGGGATCGGCGTCGTGCCGAGCTGCGGGCACACGGCCGCGACGTTCGCGGACCTCGTGCCGGCCTACAGGAACGGGCTTCGGCACATGACGCACTTCTGCAACCAGATGACGGGGCTCCACCACCGCGAGATCGGCATGGTCGGCGCGGGGCTTCTCGTCGAGGACCTGAACACCGAGGTCATCTGCGACAAGATCCACCTCTGCCCCGACATGCTGAGGCTCGTCTTCGCCCGCCGCAGCCTCGCGCACGTCCAGCTCGTCACCGACTCGATCAGGTGCTCGCACTGCGGGGACGGCTACGCGTTCGAGATGGGCGGGCGCGAGGTCCGCCTCGAGGGCGGCGAGGCGCGTCTCGTCGAGGGCGGCAACCTCGCGGGCTCGACGCTCTGGATGGGAAGGGGCCTCGGGAACGTGCGCGACGTCACCGGGCTGCCGCTCAAGGACCTCGTCCGCACGACCTCCTGGAACCAGGCGCTCGAGCTCGGCTGGGGCGGGCGGCTCGGCAAGGTCGCGAGGGGCTACACGGCCGACCTCGTCGTGCTCAACCCGCGCAGCTGGCGCCCGTCGGCCGTCTTCGTTGACGGCGAGCGCCGCATTTGATACAATACCGGCCACGATTTGGAGAGATGGCCGAGTGGCTGAAGGCAACGGTTTGCTAAATCGTCGTACGGGTTAATTTCCGTACCGAGGGTTCGAATCCCTCTCTCTCCGCCATTCCCCCTCCCTGGATTTTGGTATAATAGGGGGGTGGAGTCCTCCATCGCCATCGTCGGCCTGTCGTGCCGATTCGCCGGCTGTCCGACGCCGGCCGCGTTTTGGGGCGCCGTGACGGCGCGCCGGTGCTGCCTGACGCCGCTTGGCCCGGACGCGGAGATCCCCTTCGGCCAGCGCAACGTCTTCGCGCGGCCGTATCCGGTGCGGATGGGCCAGCTCGGGCCGCTCTTCTCCTGCGTCCCCTCGATGCAGAACTTCCCGCGCCAGGTGAACGCGGGCGAGAACCAGGACCTGTACTTCGCGACGCAGCTCGCGTTCGACGCGCTCGCCGACGCGGGCATGCGGCCGCATTCGCCGACGCCCGTCCGCGGCAGCGTGCGCGTCGGCTACGCGCCGCCGTTCAACGCCTCGACGGTGAACTGGCTGCAGCACACGGCGTTCCTCGACCAGACGATGGACATCATCCGCCGCTTCTTCCCGCACGCGCCCGAGGAGTCGCTCGACGCCGTGAAGGAGAAGCTCGTCGAGTCGCTTCCGGCGCCGAACGCGTCGTCCTTCCTCCTTGGCACCGGCTACCGCTTTGCCTCGTGGATCGCGCGCGAGTGCGCGTTCGCGGGCGTGGCGACGACGATGGACGCGGGGCTGCTCACGGGCGCGGCGATGCTGCAGGACGCGGTCGCGGACCTTCTCGCCGGGCGGGCGGACGTCGCCCTCGCGGGCACGTTCACGCCGCCGATCCCGCGCGCGTACCTCGAGGGGCTTTCGGGCGAGGTGCCGTTCTCCGTGCGCACCGAGCTGCAGCCGTTCTCGCAGGACCAGGACGGGACGATCCCCGGCGAGGGGGGCGCGTTCTTCGTCCTCAAGCGCCGCGCGGACGCGCTTCGCGACCACGACCGCATCTACGCGCTCGTCCGCTCCGTCGCGATCGGGCACAACCCGGAGGACGACCCGTCGGCCATCTTCGCGCAGGCGACGGAGGGGAGCGGCATCCCGGCGAAGACGATCGGCCTCGTCGAGGCGGACGGCTCGGGCATCGCCGTCGCCGAGCGCCGCGAGATCGAGGCCGTGCAGCGCCTCTGGGGCGAGCACCGTCCGGGCGGGCCGCTCGTCGCGGTCGGCTCGGTGAAGGGGAACGTCGGGCACACGCTCCGCGCGGCGATGGCGGCGGGCGTCCTGAAGGCGGCGCTGGCGCTCCACCGCCGCGTCCTGCCGCCGCAGGTCGCGCCGGAGCATCCGCACGAGGCCCTGTCGAACCTCGGTTCGAGCGCCTATCTCCTCGACGAGGCGCGCCCCTGGATATCGGGCGACAGCTCGAGCCCCCGCCGCGCCGCGGTCCTGGGGGCGAACTTCGACGCGATCGACCCCGTCGGGAGCGCGGCGAGGGGCGGGCGCGCGGCGGCGATCGTCCTCGAGGAGGAGCCGGAGGACCGTCTGTGAGCGCGGCGCCGTCAGCCCAGGGGGGGGCCGAGCTCGTCCTCGTCTCGGCCGCGGACGACGCGGCGCTCGTGGACGAGGTCTCCCGTCTCGCCACCTTCCTCGACCGCGTGCCGGACGTGTCGCTCCTCGACGTCGCCTACACGTGCTCGTCCGTCCGCGGGAGCGCGGTCCTCGCGCTTGTCGTCTCGAGCGTGCGCGAGCTCCGCGAGCGCCTCGTCTCGGCGCGCTCGCGCCTGCTGACGGGCGCGCGGCGCATCCGCGACCGGAGCGGCACCTACTACTTCCGCGACCACCTCCTCGGCGGGGGGCGCGGGCGGCTTGCGTTCGTCTATCCGGGCGTGATGAGCTTCTATCCGGACATGATGCGCGACATCGCGATCCTCTATCCCGAGTGCCGCTCGGCGTTCGACGAGCTCGAGGAGGCCGTCTCGGACGACCCCGAGTTCACGCCGTCGAGCTTCATCTTCCCGCCGGCGCCGTACTACCGGCACGACGCGGACATCTTCAGCAGCGGCGCGTACGCGCAGGCGTTCGTCGCGTCGTTCGCGGGGTGCGTCGCGATGACGCGGCTCGTCGAGCTCTTCGGCCTCCGCCCCGACGGCGTCGTCGGGTGCGTCGGCGGCGACCTCGCGGCCGTGATGCGCTCGGGCGCGGCGGGGACCGACAACCCGCGCCACGTGCGGATCCGCGCGATCCGCGAGATCTACCGCATCGTCGACAAGGCGGTGGACCACTCGGGGCTTCCCAAGACGGCGATGATCTCGGTCCTCCTCAAGCACGAGGGCGAGGCGGACGAGGTCGTGAAGGGGTTGCCGGCGGACAAGATCGCGCTTGCGCTCGACTTCTCGCCGCGCCAGCGCACCTATGCGGTCGCCCCGGAATTCGAGGAGGCCGCGCTCAGGGCGTTCGCGGAGGCGGGGATCCGCACGATGAAGCTCGCGCTGGAGCGCCCCTTCAACACGCCGAAGTGCAAGCCGATCGTGGCGGGCGTGCGGAAGTTCGCGGGCGACTGGATGAAGCACGAGGCCGTCTGCGACGTCTATTCGTGCGCCCAGGCCGCGAAGCTGCCGCGCAAGGCGCGCCCCGCGCGCAACGACACGGCGGACCGCTGGGCGCAGCCGGTCAGGTTCCGCGAGACGATCCGCGCGATGCACGCCGACGGCTACCGCGTGTTCCTCGAGGTCGGCCCGCGCGGGCTGATGACGACGGCGGTCGACGAGACGCTGAAGGACGAGGAGCACGCCGCCGTCGCGATGAACTCGATCCACCGGCGCGGCCTCCTGCAGGTGCTCCACGCGTTCGGCCAGCTCGCCGCGCTCGGCGCGGAGCTCGACTTCTCGCGGGCCTTCGCCCGGCGCCGCGCGCGCCGGCTCGACCTGGACGCCGCGCTCTCGCTCGAGGTGAGCCGCGACGCCGAGATGCGACTCTCCCGCGCGTTCCCGCGCCTCACGCTCCTCGGCGACGAGGCGTTCCTCCAGGGCGCGAGCTTCCTCGCGGAGCCGACGGGGCGCGGCGCGAAGGCCGCGCAGCGCGCGGCCGCGGTCGCCGCGAAGGCGCGCCGCCAGCGCCAGTTCGACTTCGGCGCGGCGAACCCGCTCGTCTCCGACGCGGACGTGGTCCAGCAGAGCCCCGGCGTCTCGGTCGAGATCGCCAAGACCTTCCGCGTCTCCGACGCGCCGTTCCTCGCGGACTTCGCGCTCGGGTCGAGCCAGCTCTCCTACGCGGACCCGAACCTGAAGGGACTCGTCACGCTGACGATCCCCGCCGGGGCGGAGATCATGGCCGAGGTCGCGCGGATGGTCGTGCCGAACCGGACGCTCGTGGCGGTCGAGGACGTCAACAGCCGGCGCATGGTCCAGTTCTCGGGGGGCGAGCTGCGGCTCTGCGTCCGCGCCGAGCGCGTCGCGGCGGGCGACCCGAAGCTGGCGGCCGTGAAGGTGCAGATCCGCGACGACGCGCCGAACGCGGCCTACACGTGGCCCGTGATGGACTGCGTGTGCGTCCTGGCCGCCGACCTCCCCCCGGCCGTCCCCGCGGCCGCCGCGCCGATGTTCAAGCCGCGGAACGTCCACTGGACGGGGCGCGACATCTACCCGACGCGCCTCTGCTGCGGGCGCCGCCTGCGCGGGATCCGCTTCGTCGAGGCGTGGAGCGAGTCGGGGCTCGACTACGAGGTCGACGCCCCGGCGCTCTCGGACGCCGTTTCGTTCACGCGCTTCCCGCTCTGGGTCGTCAACCCGCTCCTCCTCGGCGTCGTGACGAGCGGCTTCGCGCTCTGGCGCAGCCACGAGAGGTTCACGGGCGCGTTCTCGTTCCCGTTCCGCCTGCGCCGGGTCGAGCTTCTCGGGCCGTTCCCGCACGAGGGCTCGCGCCTCAAGTGCTACCTCCGCCTCACGGGCGTCACGCCGAAGTCGCACCTCTGCGACATCACGGTGACGGACGGCAACGGCGCGGCGATCATGTCCGTCTCCGGGTGGGAGGAGATCACCGAGCGCGTGCCCGTCGAGTACCGCGAGCTCGTCCACCAGCCGGCGACCGCGTTCCTCACCCGGCCCGTCTCGTCCGAGATGATCGGCGACCCGGCGACGGACGTCGCGACCGCGTTCCTCACGGACGTCCCGTACCCGATCTTCGAGCGCAACGAGGAGCTCTGGCTCAAGACGCTCTCCCACGTCATCCTCGGCGCGCAGGAGCGCGACGAGTTCCGCGGGATGTCCGGCTCGGCCTCGCGGCGGACGGAGTGGCTGTTCGGGCGCGTCGCCGCGAAGGAGGCGGTGCGCCGCTACCTCAAGGACTACCACCAGGCGCGCTGGAGCGACGCGGACGTCCAGATCTGGCGCGACGACTTCGGCAAGCCCCACGCCATCGGCGCGTGGGCCGACTACCTCACGGCGAGGATCGACATCGCCATCGCCCACACCGCCCAGTTCGTGATCGCGCTCGCGGCGGCGAACGCGCGCGTCGGCGTGGACGTCGAGTCCGCCGAGCGCGACCTCTCCAAGGAGTTCGCCGAGGGCGTGTTCACGGCGGAGGAGCTCGAGCTTGCGGCGAACGCGGCGAACGCCTCCCAGGCGGTCATCCGCTTCTGGTGCGCGAAGGAGGCGGTCTCGAAGGCGCTCGGCACGGGCATCCGCTACAGTCCGCGCGAGATGCTCGTCGTCGGCTACCAGCCCGACAGCGGCAAGCTCGTCGTCCACCTCGAGGGCGCGTGGCTCGAGGCGTTCAAGAAGTTCCGCGGGCGCGACATCGCCGTCACCACCCGCGTCATGCGCGAGCACGCCCTTGCGTTCTGCTTCATACCGGCGACCCTTTTCGATGAAGAGTAGCAGGGATCCGTTCGGGGAGCTCGCGCCGCGCCGTTCGCTTCCCCCGGGGCTGAAGCGGCGCTTCCCCGACCGCGTGCTCGTCATGACGACCGACCGCTGCTTCGGCTCCTGCGCGCACTGCACGCGGAAGTTCGTCCTCGGGAAAGTCCCCCTCGCCGACACGCCCGAACGCCTCGCCGCGTGCGTCGACTACGTGAAGCGCCACCCGGAGGTGCGCGACGTCCTCCTCTCCGGGGGGGACGTCCTCGCGCTTCCCGACGCGCAGGTCGCCCGTCTCGTCGACGCGTTCGCCTCGCTCCGCCAGGTGGAGGTCGTGCGCGTCTGCACGCGCGCGCCCGTGTCGAACCCGGCGCGGATCACCGACCGCCTCGCGCGCCTGCTCAGGCGCGCCGGCAGGGGAAAGGCCTGGGCGAACGTCCACGTCAACACGGCGGCGGAGGCGGAGCGCGCCCGCGAGGCGGCGGCGCGGCTCGTCGACCGCGGCATCCCCGTCTCGTCGCAGACCGTCCTCCTGAGGGGCGTCAACGACACGCCGCGCAAGATGCTCGCGCTCCTCCGCGCGCTCTCGGCGGCGCGGATACGTCCGTACTACGTCTTCCAGTGCGACCCGGTCGAGGGGCTCGTCGAGCGCTTCGGCGTGCCGCTCGCCCGCGCGAAGGAGATCGAGGCGTACTGCGCCGAGCGCATCGGCGGGCTCGCGCTGCCGCGCTTCGTCGCGGACCTCCCCGGTTCGCGCCGCAAGACGCCGCTCGATATGCTATAATACGTCGACACGGCGCCGGAGTGGTGGAATGGCAGACACCAGGGACTTAAAATCCCTTGCCAAGTCTTTGGCGTGCGGGTTCGAGTCCCGCCTCCGGCACGCCCCGGGGAAGCCCCCCCCGCGGGCGGCCAAAATTTCCCTAAATACCCCCTTGCGCGGGGCGGGGCGGATATGCTATACTTTTAACCACTTTTCGGAGAAACGGGGTTGTGGCGCAATTGGTTAGCGCACTGGACTGTCGATCCGGGGGTTGCGGGTTCGAGCCCCGTCGACCCCGCCAATTCGAGAAGAAGGGCGTTTGCCTCGTGGTGTAATGGTAGCACTACAGATTCTGATTCTGTCTGTTGGGGTTCGAGTCCCTGCGAGGCAACCAATGCACGGAGATGGGGACCGCGGCCGGAGGCCGGGTCTTTTTTTCGTCAGGGCTCCTGTTCCATGAACGTTCTCATCACAGGCGCGAGCTCGGGGATCGGCGAGGCGCTCGCGCGGGCGTGCGCGGCGCGCGGCGACCGGCTTTTCCTCTGCGGGCGCGACCGCGCGCGGCTCGAGGCCGTGGCGGACGCCTGCCGCGCGGCGGGCGCGACCGTCCGCGCCGACGTCGTGGACGTCGCGGACGAGGGGGCGATGCGCGGCTGGATCGCGTCGTGCGACGCGGAGTCGCCGCTGGGGCGCGTGTTCGCGAACGCGGGCGTCGGGACGGGCGTCGAGGACGAGGCGAACGTCCGGCGCACGTTCGCGACGAACGTCGGCGGCGTGGTGAACACCGTCCTCCCGGCCGTCGAGGCCTTTCGCCGGCGGGGCGCGGGCGGGCAGGTCGTGATCACCTCGTCCATCGCCGGGTACGGCCCCCTGGAGAGCTGTCCCTCGTACTCCGCGACAAAGGCGTGCGTCAGGACATGGGGGCTCGCGCTGCGCGGCATGCTGCGTCCGGAGGGCATCGGGGTCTCCGTCGTCTGCCCGGGGTTCGTCCGCTCGCGCATCACCGACCGCAACACGTGTCCGATGCCGTTCTTCATGGAGGCGGACAGGGCCGCGCGGATCATCCTGGGGCGGGCCGACCGGAACGTCGGGCTCATCGCGTTCCCCTGGCCGATGCGCCTGGCGACGTGGGCGCTTTCGGCCCTTCCGTTCCGCCTGAACGAGTGGGTCAACCGCCTCCTGCCCGCGAAAGTCGCCGCCGGGCGTCCGAAGGTCGTCTAGCCGCCCTTCGCCGTCCAAGGCGCGGCATTTTTGCTATAATTCCGAACCGTGAAGTACGCGATCATCTCCGACATCCACGCGAACGAGGTGGCGCTTCGCGCCGTTCTCGAGGACGCGCGGCGCCATGGCGTCGAGAAGGTCGTCTGCCTTGGCGACGTCGTCGGCTACGGGCCGCTTCCGTCCGAGGCCGTCGCGCTCGTCCGGCGGGAGTGCTTCGTCACGCTCGCCGGCAACCACGACGACGCGGTGTCGGGCCGCGGCGACGCCTCGACGTTCATCGACCTCGCGAAGGAGGCGGTCGAGCGGCACCGCGCGGCGCTGTCGGAGGACGACCTCGCCTGGCTCGGGTCGCTTCCCTACACGTGCACGCTCGACCGCGCGGTTGCCGCGCACGGCGACATGTTCGACCCGCCGAAGTTCTACTACGTCCTCGACGAGAAGGGCGCGGAGGCGAACTTCGCGAAGTGCGACGCGCGGCTCGTCTTCGTCGGGCACACCCACGAGCCGGCGATCTTCGTCACGGGGCGCTCGGGCGCGGTGTACAAGACGGACGCGCAGGACTTCACGGTCGAGGACCACAAGCGCTACATCGTCAACCCCGGCTCGGTCGGCTATCCGCGCGAAGCCGGCGGGCAGTGCCGTTCGTCCTACGTGCTCTACGACTCGTCCGAGCGGACGGTCTCGTTCCGCTACCTGCCGTTCCAGGTCTCGAGCGTGATGCAGCGCGGCGAGGCGAGGAAGGGCCTCCCGCGCCGCGCCGCCGCGGCGGCCGCGGCCGGCGCCGCGCTTGCCGCCGCGCTTCTCGCCTGGGCGCTCGTCCCGCGCGCGCCCGAGGTCGCCGACGACCCGGCGCTCGTCGTGGCGGAGAGGTCGCTGCCGCTCGACCCGGACCTTCGGAGCGTCAGCGCGAACATCACGCTCGGGAAGGGCTCGGCCCCGGTCCAGCTGCGCATCGTGTTCGAGTCGCCCTCCGGGGAGGCCGTCGGCATGGAGTCGCTGACGGTCCGGCAGTCGTCGCGGAAGGGCTTCCGGATCCCCGCCGGCGCCGCGCGCGCCCGCTTCACCGCGGTCAAGGCGCGCCGCGGGGACGCGCCGTCCGTCCTCTTCTTCGCCCCCGCCGCGTCCGTCAAGTGACGGCCCGCCCGCCGCGCCGCGGCGGCGGCCCGCCCGCCTCGCGGTCCTGCGAATTTCCCGTCATGGGCGCGGCGATTTTGGTATAATATCCTCCCGATTGCGAATTTCCACCCTTTGAAAGGCGATTGACATGAAACGCGCTGACATCGACAAGGTCCTGATCATCGGCTCCGGCCCCATCGTGATCGGGCAGGCCTGCGAATTCGACTACTCGGGCACCCAGGCGTGCAAGGCCCTCAGGGCCTGCGGATACAAGGTCGTGCTGGTGAACTCGAACCCCGCGACCATCATGACGGACCCGGTGATGGCGGACGCGACGTACATCGAGCCGCTCAACGAGGCGCGTCTCGAGCAGATCATCGAGAAGGAGCGGCCCGACGCGATCCTCCCCAACCTCGGCGGGCAGACGGGCCTCAACCTCTCCATGTCCCTCGCGAAGAAGGGCGTCCTCGACAAGTACGGCGTGAAGGTCATCGGCGTCAACCTCGGGGCGATCGAGCGCGGCGAGGACCGCGAGATCTTCAAGGAGACGATGCGGAAGCTCGGCATCGAGACGCCGAAGTCGGGCATCGTCCACTCGGTCGAGGCGGCGCTGAACCTCGTCCACGACACGATCGGCTATCCCGTGGTGGTCCGTCCCGCCTACACGATGGGCGGCGCGGGCGGCGGCTTCTGCTACAACGACGAGGAGCTGCAGACGATCTGCGCGCGCGGCCTCGACGCCTCGCTCACGCACCAGTGCCTCATCGAGGAGTCGATCCTCAACTGGGAGGAGCTCGAGGTCGAGGTCGTCCGCGACGCGAAGAACCAGATGATCGCCGTCTGCTTCATCGAGAACATCGACGCGGTCGGCGTGCATACGGGCGACAGCTTCTGCGCGGCGCCGTTCCTCACGATCTCGAAGGACCTCGAGGAGCGCCTGAAGCGCGACGCGTTCAAGATCGTCGAGGCGATCGGCGTCATCGGCGGCACGAACGTGCAGTTCGCGCACGACCCGAAGACCGGCCGCGTCGTGATCATCGAGATCAACCCCCGCACCTCGCGCTCGTCGGCGCTCGCCTCCAAGGCGACGGGCTTCCCGATCGCGCTCGTCTCGGCGAAGCTCGCGTCGGGCATGACGATGGACGAGATCCCCTACTGGCGCGACGGCAGCCTCGAGAAGTACACGCCGGACGGGGACTACGTCGTCCTCAAGTTCGCCCGCTGGGCGTTCGAGAAGTTCCGCGCCGTCGAGGACAAGCTCGGCACGCAGATGAAGGCCGTCGGCGAGGTGATGTCCATCGGCAAGACCTACAAGGAGGCGTTCCAGAAGGCGATCCGCGCGCTCGAGCGCGGCAGGGCTGGCCTCGGCTTCGCCAAGGACTTCCACGACCTCTCGCTCGAAGAGCTTCTCAAGCTCCTCTCCGTCCCGAACTCCGAGCGCCACTTCCAGATGTACGAGGCGCTCAGGAAGGGCGCGACGGACGAGCAGATCTTCGCCCGCACCGGCGTGAAGGCGTACTTCGTCCAGCAGATGCGCGAGCTCGTCGAGGAGGAGGAGGAGATCCTCAGGCACAGGGGCGCGAAGCTTCCCGACGGCCTCCTCGTCCAGGCGAAGAAGGACGGCTTCAGCGACAAGTACCTCGCGCAGCTCCTCGGCATCGCGGAGAAGGAGATCCGCGACCGGCGCAAGGCGCTCGGCTGCAGGGAGCGCTGGTTCGCGGTGCCCGTGTCGGGCGTCGAGGGGCAGGCCTACTACTACTCCACCTACAACGACCCGAAGCCCGGACACGCCGCGTTCGGCGAGGCGCCGGTCAGCTCGAACCCGAAGAAGGTGATGATCCTCGGCGGCGGCCCCAACAGGATCGGACAGGGCATCGAGTTCGACTACTGCTGCTGCCACGCCGCGATGGCGATGCGCAAGATGGGCTACGAGACGATCATCGTCAACTGCAACCCCGAGACGGTGTCGACGGACTACGACACGTCCGACAAGCTCTACTTCGAGCCCGTCACGGTCGAGGACGTCCTCCAGATCTACGAGGCCGAGAAGCCGATGGGCGTGATCGTCCAGTTCGGCGGGCAGACGCCGCTCAACATCGCGCGCGGGCTCCAGGAGGCCGGCTGCAGGATCCTCGGCACGTCCGTCGACTCCATCGACGACGCGGAGGACCGCGACCTCTTCCACTCCATCATGGACCGCCTCGGCATCCCGATGCCCGAGTCGATGATGGCGAGCGACATCGACGGCGCCCTGAAGTGCGTCGGGAAGCTCGGCTACCCGATCATCATCCGCCCCTCGTTCGTCCTCGGCGGACGCGGCATGGAGGTCATCTACGACGAGTCGGCCCTTCGCGAGTACGTCGCGAAGGCCGTGGGCGTCACGCCCGACCGCCCGCTCTACCTCGACCGCTTCCTCCACCACGCGCTCGAGTGCGAGGCGGACGCGCTCTCGGACGGCAAGGACATCTTCATCCCGGCGATCATGCAGCACGTCGAGCTCGCGGGCATCCACTCCGGCGACTCCGCGTGCGTGCTGCCGCCCGTCTCGATCAGCGACGAGAACAAGGCGACGATCCTCGACTACACGCGCCGCATCGCGACCGAGCTCAAGGTCGTCGGCCTCATGAACATGCAGTTCGCGATCGAGGACGGGAAGGTGTACGTCATCGAGGCGAATCCGCGCGCGAGCCGCACGGTCCCGCTCGTCTCCAAGGTCGGCGGCGTGCAGATGGCCGGCATCGCGACGCACCTCATGCTCGGCGACACGGTGAAGTCGATGGGCCTCGACAAGAAGCACGTCGTCCCGTACTTCGGCGTGAAGGAGGCGGTCCTCCCGTTCGACAAGTTCCCGGAGGTCGACCCCGTCCTCGGGCCGGAGATGCGCTCGACGGGCGAGGTGCTCGGGCTCGCGGACAACTTCGGGCTCGCGTACTTCAAGTCGCAGGAGGCGGCCGGCGCGCCGCTTCCGACGAAGCCCGGCAAGGTGCTCGTCTCGCTCACGCAGAAGCAGGCCGACATCGAGGCGGCGGTGAAGAAGCTCGTGGACCTCGGCTTCACGATCCTCGCGACGGAGGGAACGGCCGCGTGGCTACGGGACCTCGGCATCCCGGCGTACGCCGTCGCGAAGATCGGCGAGGGCCGTCCCGACTGCCTCGACGTCATCAAGAACCGCGAGGTCTCGCTCGTCATCAACACGCCGTCGGTGAAGGCGAACTCCATCGAGCACCTCGGCCGCATCCGCAAGGCGTGCATCAAGTACAAGGTGCCGTACCTCACGACGACCGCGGCCGCCTACGCCGCCGCCGAGGGCATTGCCGCCGCGATGGGCGGGCGGGGCGACGTGAAGTCGCTCCAGGAATACCACGCGGCGATCGGCTAGGCGGGGGCGGACGGACAGGAAAAGGGGAAGGGAGGGAAAGGAATGAAGATTCTCGTCACCGGAGGAGCCGGATTCATCGGCAGCCACACCGTCGTCGAGCTCCAGAACGCCGGCCACGAGGTCGTCGTCGTCGACAACCTCTGCAACAGTTCGAGGAAGTCGCTTTCGCGCGTGAAGAGGATCACGGGGAAGGACGTCGCCTTCTTCAGGGTCGACATCCGCGACGAGAGGCGGCTCTCCGCCGTCCTCGAGAAGGCGGGCCCCTTCGACGCGGCGATCCACTTCGCGGCCCTGAAGGCCGTCGGCGAGTCGACGAAGATCCCGCTCAAGTACTACGCCAACAACCTCGGCGGGACGTTCACGCTCCTCAAGTGCCTCGGCGACCACGGCTGCAGGAACATCGTCTTCTCGAGCTCCGCGACCGTCTACGGCGACCCCAAGTCGGTGCCGATCCGCGAGGACTTCCCGACGCCGGGCTGCACGAACGCCTACGGATGGACGAAGCTCATGATGGAGCAGGTCTTCAAGGACGTCCAGAAGGCCGACCCCTCGTGGAACGTCGTCATCCTCCGGTACTTCAACCCGATCGGCGCGCACAAGTCGGGCCTCATCGGCGAGGACCCGGCCGGCATCCCGAACAACCTCCTTCCGTTCGTCGCGCAGGTCGCGGTCGGTCGCCGCCCCGAGCTCAACGTGTTCGGGAACGACTATCCGACGCCGGACGGGACGGGCGTCAGGGACTACATCCACGTCGTCGACCTTGCGGTCGGGCACGTCAAGGCCATCGAGAAGATCGAGAAGAATCCGAATCTGGGACTCAAGGTCTACAACCTCGGCACGGGAAACGGCTACTCCGTCCTCCAGGTCGTCAAGGCGTTCGAGAAGGCGTCGGGACGCCCCGTTCCCTACAGGATCTGCCCGCGCCGCCCCGGCGACATCGCCGAGTGCTGGGCCGACCCGTCGCTCGCCGCAAGGGAGCTGGGGTGGAGGGCCGAGCGCGGCATCGACGAGATGTGCGCCGACGCCTGGCGCTGGCAGAAGAAGAACCCGTACGGGTACGACAAGCCCAAGTGAGGATTGTTTGAATTGCCTGATTGTTTGATTGGACGATTGGACGATCGAACGGTCCGGCAATCGCAAGGCGGCTGGATGTGACTGCGCTCGACTACATTCTCGACGGACTTGAGGCCGAGCTGGCGCTGGAGCGCGAGCTCGGCGTGAGGACCGTCGAGATCGACAGGGCGTTGCTTGCGCCAATGGCGGACGGCGGCCGGCCTGCGCCAGGCGCCGCGCGGCAGGGGTCAAGCGGTCGGGCACCGGCCCCATCCGGCGCCAAGCCGACCCCACCCGGCGCCAAGCGACCCTTTTCTTTCGCCTTCCTCCATGACGGGCCCCTGTCGCCCGGCGGCGTCGAGATGATGGGCAAGATCGTCGCGGCGATGGGCAAGACGCCCGAGACGGCGCCCGTCGCCTGCGCGGGCGAGAGGCCGTCGGCGAAGGTCTACGTCGTCCTCGGGACGCGCGCGCTGAAGAAGTGGTTTCCGACCCTGCGCGGCGCGCCCGGCCAGTGGCTGAAGGGGCCGGGTGGCGAGCCCGTCCTCGCCACGTATTCGCCGGAGGACATCCTGCGCTTCGGCGCTGTGACGCCGGAACTGACGAAGCTCAAGCGCGCCATGTGGACGAGCCTCAAGGGCGTGATGCAAAGGGTGGGAACATGACTGACGAGAAATGCAAGGTCGTTGAGCACCGCGAGATCGGAAGCGGCTACCGCTTCATCTCGTTCGAAGCCCCGAAGATCGCCGAATCGGCGCAGCCCGGGCAGTTCGTGCACGTTCGCGTGCCCGCCCTCGAGACGAGCGCCCTGCGGCGTCCGTTCTCGATCTTCAACGCACAGGACGGGCGCGTCGAGCTCCTCTACAAGACCGTCGGACGCGGCACGGCGGCGCTCAATGCGGTGAAACCGGGCGACGTCGTCTCCGTCATGGGCCCGCTCGGACACGGCTTCCCGCTGAAGTGCGCGGGCGCGGCGCTGCTCGTCGGCGGCGGCTTCGGCGTCGCGCCGCTCTACTTCCTCGCCCGCCGGCTGATCGAGTCAGGAAATTCAAGCAGTCAAACAGTCAAACAACCAGACAGTTCCATCCATCTCTTCGTCGGCGGCCGGACGAAGGACGACCTCCTCGCGCTCGACCGGTTCGAGGCGCTCGGCGTCGAGATCCACACCGCGACGAACGACGGAAGCGCGGGCGCGAAGGGGCTCGTGACGGATCCGCTCGACGACGAGCTGATCCGTCTCAGGGCCGCGAACGAGAAGTTCGAGCTGTTCGCCTGCGGGCCGGACCCCATGCTCAAGGCCGTCGCCCTGCGCGCGACGGGCACGAAGGCGAAGGGGTGGATCTCGATGGACCGGCACATGGTCTGCGGCGTCGGCGCGTGCTATGCCTGCATCCAGAAGACGGTGCGCGGCAACTCCCGCTGCTGCGTCGAAGGACCGGTCTTCGCGGCGGAAGACCTCGTCTGGTAGCCGCCCGAGCGCGGAACGCGGCGGGCGATGACGCGGGGACGGGGAAAATGGTAGAATATACGCCCATGGACACCATTCTCATTCTCGACTACGGCTCGCAGTACACGCAGCTCATCGCGCGGAGGATCCGCGAGCAGCACGTCTACTCCGAAATCGTCCCGTTCACCGTCAGGGCGGAGGAGATCCGCGCGCGCGCGCCGAAGGGCGTCGTCCTCTCCGGCGGCCCGAACAGCGTGTTCGAGGAGGGCGCGCCCGGAATCGACCGCGGCATCTTCGAGCTCGGCATCCCGGTCCTGGGCGTCTGCTACGGCATGCAGCTCATGAGCCAGGAGCTCGGCGGGAAGGTCCAGCCCGGGGAGCGGCGCGAGTACGGCAAGACCGAGATGGAGGTCGAGCCGGGCAACGAGCTCTTCAAGGGCCTGCCCGACAGGTTCGTCGTCTGGATGAGCCACGGCGACCGCGTCGCGGCGATACCCGGGGGGTTCAAGGTCAGCGCGAAGTCGGCGAACTGCCCGTACGCCGCGGTGCGCGACGAGAAGCGCCGGTTCTTCGGCATCCAGTTCCACCCCGAGGTCGTGCACACGGAGCACGGCAGGCAGATCATCTCGAACTTCGTCTTCAACATCTGCCGCGCGAACGCCGACTGGCGGCTGACGACGTGGATCGAAGACACGGTCGCGAAGCTGAAGGCCCAGGTCGGCGACGACGAGGTGGTGCTCGGGCTCTCCGGCGGCGTCGACTCTTCCGTCGCGGCCGTTCTCCTGCACAAGGCGATCGGGTCGCGGCTTCACTGCATCTTCGTGGACAACGGGCTTCTCCGCTACCGCGAGGCCGAGCAGGTGGAGGAGATGTTCGCCAAGAACCTCGGGCTCGACCTCACCGTCGCGCGCGCGGCGCAGAAGTTCTACGCGGCGCTCAAGGGGCTCGACGAGCCGGAGGCGAAGCGCAAGGCGATCGGGAAGACCTTCATCGACGTGTTTGCCGACGAGGCGCGCAAGTTCAAGCACTGCCGCTTCCTCGGCCAGGGGACGATCTACCCCGACGTCATCGAGTCGTCGCACGCCGTGAAGGGCCCGTCGCAGACGATCAAGTCCCACCACAACGTCGGCGGCCTCCCGCCGGACCTCAAGTTCGAGCTCGTGGAGCCCTTGCGCGACCTCTTCAAGGACGAGGTCCGGGCGGTCGGACGCGTCCTCGGGATGGCCGACGAGCTCCTCGACCGCCAGCCGTTCCCCGGCCCCGGCCTCGGCGTCCGCATCCTCGGCGAGGTGACCGAGGAGAAGGTGAAGCTGCTCCAGCAGGCGGACCTCCGCGTGCAGGAGGAGGTGAGGAAGCTCCCGGACTACAAGTCGATCTGGCAGACGTTCGCCGTGCTGCTGCCGGTGAAGTCCGTCGGCGTGATGGGCGACCAGCGCACGTACGAGTACACGTGCGCGATCCGCTCGGTCGACTCGATCGACGCGATGACCGCGGACTGGACGCGCCTCCCCTACGAGACGCTCGGCGTCATCTCGAACCGCATCATCAACGAAGTCAGGGGCATCAACCGCGTCGTCTACGACATCTCCTCGAAGCCGCCGGCGACGATCGAGTGGGAGTGAGCGCGCCGGCGCGGCGAGACAGCTCCCGCGCCGATATGGTATAATGGGGGACATGAAGAACAACTGCGTTTTCTGCGCGATCGCCGCGGGCGAGATACCGAGCTTCAAGGTCTACGAGGACGACCTCGTCCTCGCCTACCTCGACATCAACCCGTTTTCGAAGGGGCACGTCCTCGTGATCCCGAAGGCGCACACGGAGGGGCTTCTCGACACGCCCGACGAGACCCTCGCCGCGGTCGTCGCGCGCGTGAAGAAGGTCGCCGCGCACGTCAAGGCCGCGCTGCCCTGCGACGGGTTCAACGTCCTCCAGAACAACGGCGAGGCCGCGGGCCAGACCGTGAGGCACGTCCACTTCCACATCGTCCCGCGCTACGGGTCGGAGCCCATCTCGTTCGAGAACCACAAGGGCGACATGGACGAGCTCAAGGCGCTCGCCGAGCGCATCCGCCTCTGATGGCCAATTCCCGCAGAGCGGCGGCGTTCGTCGTCGCGCGTTGGATCGCGACGAAGGACTTCCCCTCGTCGATGCTTCCGGAGGGTCCGGACCGCGCCTTCGTGCAGGACCTCGTCTACACGGCGATCCGCCGCATCAGGCCGCTCCGCAGGGTCCTCGGCGAGCTCTTGAAGCAGTGGCCGAAGGGCGAGCTCGAGGCGCTTCTCTACGTCGGCGCGGCGCAGATCCTCTACATGCCCGACGTCCCGGACTTCGCCGCGGTCAGCGAGACGGTCGAGGCCGCGAAGGCATGCGGCAACCCGTCCGTCGCGAAGGTGGTGAACGGCGTCCTGAGGAACCTCGTCCGGCGCCGGGAGGAGTTCGAGAGGATGGTCGCGTCCGCCCCCCTCGAGGAGCGCGAGAGCTTCCCGACCGCGCTTGTGCGGCGCTGGGAGGGGCGCTTCGGCTCCGAGGGCGCGGCGCGCCTCTGCGCGTGGCACAACGAGCCCGCCGAGACTTTTCTCGCGCGGCGCGACGGCAGCTTCGCGAAGCTCGAGCGCGGACGGCGCGTCGAAGACGTCCCGGGCTATGCCGAGGGCGAGTTCATCGTGCAGGACCCCGGCACGCGGCTTGCGGTCGAGCTGCTGGACCCGAAGCCGGGCGAGCGCGTCCTCGACGCGTGCGCGGCGCCGGGCGGGAAGACGGTCCAGATCGCGTGGCGCGGCGCTTCCGTCGTCGCGTGCGAGGTGAATCCGAAGCGCCGCCGCGTCCTCGAGGCGAACCTCGCGCGGCTGAAGCTTGCCGTCGAGGTCGTCGCCGAACTTCCGCCTCTTCCCGAAAGCCTTCAACCTTCGACTTTCAACCTTGAACTCTTCCACAAGGTGCTTGTCGACGCGCCGTGCTCGAACACGGGCGTGCTGCGCCGCCGTCCCGACGCGCGGTGGAACTGGAGCGAGGAGCGGCTTGCGGCGCTTGTGAAGCTGCAGGCCGAGATCCTCGACGCCTGCGCGTCCCGCGTCGCGCCGGGGGGTGCGCTCGTCTATTCGACGTGTTCGAACGAGCCGGAGGAGAACGACCGGCAGGTCGCGGCGTTCCTCGCGCGCCACCCGGACTTTTCCCTTGCCGCTTCGCGCGAGTCCGTGCCGTCCGAGAGCGGGACGGACGGCGCCTTCGCGGCGAAGCTCGTCCGCGAAGGGGTCCCGCCCGCTCCCTGAGTTTGGTATAATATCCGCCGAGGATTTCAAAAAGAAAACGGAGAAAGAAAAATGTCGCAGATCTATGAGTACACGGGCGTCGTGGAGGACGTCGGCCAGACGATGAGCTTCGGCGCGAGCGGGTTCACGAAGCGCGAGGTGATCGTCGGCAACGACGTCGACTCGACGAGCAAGTACCCCAATCCCGTGAAGTTCACCTTCAAGAAGGACAACTGCTCGCTCCTGGACGGCATCTCGAAGAGCCAGCGCGTGAAGATCCGCTTCGCGATCGACGGACGCCGCTGGGAGGGCCAGAAGGGCGTGCAGTACTTCGTCGACCTGACGGGGCTCAAGATCGAGGTCCTCAACGCCGACGGATCCTCGACGGAGCCCGTTCCCGCGCCGGCCGAGCCCGACTTCCCCGAGGACGCGGGCGCGCTTGACGACATGCCGTTCTGACGGCGGGCGGATCGCGCGGAGAATGGCTGTGCGCGGGAGGACGAGCCGGTGACGTGGGGCGAGACAGTCTCGAAGTCTTCCGCCTTCCTCGGCGCGAAGGGCGTGCCGGACGCGCAGGTCGCCGCGGAGCTTCTCGCGGCCCGGCTGCTCAGGACGGGCCGCGGCGAGCTTGTCCCGCGCCTTCCGCTCGAGGTCGACGAGCGCCATCTCGCGGCGATGCGTCGCGCCCTCGCGCGTCTCGTGAAGGGCGAGCCCCTTCAGTACGTCCTCGGCGAGTGGGATTTCCGCCGGCTGACGCTGAAGTGCGACCGCCGCGCGCTCATCCCCCGTCCCGAGACGGAGGAGCTCGTCACGCGCGTCCTGAAGCACCTCGCGGGCCTTCCCGCGGACGCGAATCCGATTGTCGTCGACGTCGGGACGGGGACGGGCGCGATCGTCCTTTCCCTTGCGCAGGAGTTCGCGGGCGCGGCGGCGTTTCTCGGCACGGACGTCTCGGAGGACGCGATCGCGCTCGCAAGGGAGAACGCCGGGCGGTGCGGGCTCTCGGACCGCGTGCGCTTCGCCGTCGCCGACGGTCTCGACGACTTCGACGAGCCCGAGTGCGTGGACGTGATCGTGTCGAATCCGCCCTACGTCGAAAGCGCCGTCTGCGAAACGCTCGATCCGCGCGTCCGCGACTACGAGCCGCGCCTCGCGCTCGACGGCGGGCCGACGGGGCTCGACTTCTACGACCGCTACCTCGGCGACGCGCTCAACGTCCTGAAGCCGGGCGGCGCGGTCTTCTTCGAGATCGGCGAGAACCAGGGCGCGGCGGTCGCGAAGCTGATGGCGGACTACGGTTTCGCGGAGGTGAAGGTCGAGAGGGACTTCGCCGGTCGCGACCGCTACGCGTCGGGGGTGCTCGCGTGAACGCGCAGGACATGGTCGAGGCCGCACGGCTCGAGCGCGTGCGCGAGCTGCGGACGGCGCTCGAGAGGGCTGCCGCCGAGAACAAGCGGCTGGCGGAGGAGAATGCGGCGCTCTCGGCGCACTTCGACCTCGCCGTCCTCGCCGCGGGCGACCTCGCCGCGCTGCCGCCGGACGGGCGGCTTGTCATCGTCGACGGATGGAACATGATCCTCGGCTCGCCGCGCGAGGCGAAGGACCTGGAGGACCTCCTCGGGCAGGCGCGCGCACACGTCGCGGAGCGTCCGTCCGACTTCGTCTGGATCGTGCTGGACGGACCGCGCGCGTCGACGCGCTGCGAGGGACGCGTGCGCGTCACCTACACGGGCGGCGTCGGCAGCCATCGCGCGGACCGTTTCGTCTGCGACTTCCTCCGGATGGCGCTCTTTCGCGGCGACCTCGCCCGCGTGGAGGTGCGGACAAACGACAAGGACTTCAAGAAGGCGGTCAAGAGGATCTGCGGCCGGTGAACGGCGGAAGGGGGAGGCGATGAACAGCGCGAAGATATTCAGGATCGACGACGGGACGGCGTCCGCGGCGCTCGGGGAGCGCTTCGCGGCGGCGTTCGCGTTCCTTCGGCGCGCGGACCTCGCGGAGCTGCCGCCCGGACGGTACGAGATCGACGGCGACCGCGTGTTCGCGATGGTGTCCGACAACGACCTCAAGCCCGTCGGCGCGCTGCAGCGTCCCGAGTTCCACAGGCGCTACGCCGACGTGCAGGCGCCGCTGTCGGGCGAGGAGCTGTTCGGCCTCCCCGACCTTCCGGAGGCCGTCGCGAAGGGACCGTTCGACGAGGCGCGCGACGTCGGGTTCTTCGACGCGCCCTGTCCGATGCGGGCGGTCCGCCCGGGCGAGTGCATCGTCTTCCCCCCGCTCGTCGCGCACGCGCCCTGCCATGCCGACGACGTGCCGCGCCGCCTGCGCAAGGTCGTGGTCAAGGTGCGCAGCCGCGACGTCTAACCCATGTTCGTCAGTTGCGACGTGGAGGAGGCCGTTGCTCAGGCGCGGCGGTTTCAGATTCCAATGTCGCTGGCGATGTCGAAATACAAGGCCGTTCAGGCCGACTCGGCTGTCAAGCACCCGTCGGGGTTCTTTGTGATGTTTCAGGAGAATCAGCAGCCGCAATGGCATTGGGCGCTTAGCAATGAATACGCGGTGGGGTCTTGGCTAATTTTCGACAAGGACGGGAAGTTGCAGGAGCAGATTAAGTTTGATTGCCCGACGATGATGACGATTGATAAGAAAGGTGAAGGAGACGCAGTGCTGCGACAGCTTGATTGCATTGAGATCGACAGTAACGATGTGCCGTTAGACGATGTCGGCATGACACCAAACTGTGAAATCGAGTGCACTCCTCCTCTTGAAATTGACGAATAAATCCTATGTTCTTGCTCGCGCTACTTCTTCTGGCCATGCAGCCCGCCGTCCCACACCGGATGGTCGAGATGATTCCTGTTTCGGCCGAGGGGGAGCTGGCGAAGGAGCTTGGGCGATACGGAATGACGGCCTGGAGGACGGTGAACAGGGGACCGAAGTTCTCGTGCCTCGCCTACACTCCGCCAAGTGCCGGACGCAAATAGTCAAGGTGCAGGGCATCTCAAGGGGCAGGGCAAATTTCCCCGCTTGATTTCCGCCGGCGAATCGTGGTATAATTAACGCTATGAAAATCAAAAAGCCCATGACCGTGAAGCCCTCCGGCGCCGAAGGGGCCGGCGGCGCCGCGATCGCCGACCGCTTCAAGCTCGACCCGGTCGACGCCAACGCGAACCGCAACGGCACCGTCAGCAAGAAGTCCGCCATGACGGCGCTGATTTTCGGTCTCATCGCCCTTGCGATCACGATCACTCTCACGGTGACGATCTACAAGCACTGGGAATTCCTGATGCCGGCCTGAGGAGGGCCTTCCGCATGAAGGACGTGATGCTCTCCACCCGGGCCCAGGCCGCGGTGCGGCTTGCGCTCGACGAGGACCTGGCCGACGCGTCCGACGCGCGCCGCACGAAGTGGTGCGACGCGACAAGCGAGGCGCTTGTCGACCCCAAGGCCGTCGCGACCGGCGAGATCTACGCGAAGGGGACGGGCTGCGTTGTCGCGGGCGCGACGGTCGCGAAGGCCGTCATGAGGGCGGTCGACCCGAAGATCAAGGTCACGATCCACAGGCCCGACGGTTCCGTCGTGAAGCCGAAGGAGCCGATTCTCTCGTTCCGCGGCAGGGCGCGCTCGATTCTCGCGGCGGAGCGCACCGCCCTCAACTTCATGCAGCGCATGTGCGCGACGGCGACGCTCGCGAGGAAGTTCGTCGACGCGACGAAGCGCTACGGCACGCTCATCCTCGACACGCGCAAGACGACGCCGGGGCTCCGCGTCTTCGAGAAGTACGCCGTCACGTGCGGCGGCGGCGCGAACCACCGCATGGGGATGTACGACCGCGTCCTCGTGAAGGACAACCACCGCCGGCTCTGGAAGGGCGGCGATCCCGACGAGCTCGACCAGGCCGTCGTCGCGGCGCGCAGGAAGTTCCCCAAGCTCGCCGTCGAGGTCGAGGTCGAGAGCCTGAGGGAGTGCGCGAGCGCGCTCAAGGCGAAGCCCGAGTGGATCATGCTCGACAACATGTCCTGCGCGGACATGAAGAAGTGCGTGAAGATGTGCAAGGGGATTTCCAGGACCGAGGCCTCCGGCGGCATTGCGCTGGAGCGCGCGAAAGAGGTCGCGGCGACGGGCGTCACCGCCATTTCGCTCGGCTGCCTCACCCATTCCGCGGGGTCGGTGGACCTCTCGCTCGAGTGGCGCACCGTCTGATGAAGTTCGTCGTCGTAGACGTCGGAAACACCTCCACGGCCGTGGGACTCTGGTCCGACGGCCGCGTCAGTCGCGTGGTCCATTGCGACGGCGGGTTCGACGAGGCGACGGCCCGTGTCCGCAGCCTCGTCCGCGCGGTCCGCGGGCAGTCAAGCAATCGTCCAATCTCCCTCGCCTACGTCTCGGTCGTGCCGAAGGTCGACCGCGCCTGGCGCGCGTTCGCGAAGGCGCGCGGCCTCGCCTTCCGCCAGGTCACGCACAAGTGCTTCGACTTGTCGCACCCGGCACCCGCCGTCGCCAAGGCTGCGGCGCGCAAGCGAACCACGAGCCACGAACCACGAGCCACGCTCTCCCTCGACTACCCCCGGCCCGAGACGATCGGCGCGGACCGGCTTGCCGACGCCGCGGGGGCCGTGTCGCGCTACGGCGCGCCGGTGCTCGTGATGGACTTCGGCACGGCCCTCACGGCGGCGGTCGTGACGGCGGACCGCGTCTGGCGCGGCGGCGTGATCGCGCCCGGCTTCCCGCTGATGCGCGACTACCTCTTCGAGCGGACGGCGAAGCTGCCGCGGATGGAGATCGGCTCGGGCCGGGCGCCGAAGATCGGCCGGTCGACAGAGGAGGCGATGCGTTTCGGCGCGCTCGTCGGCTACCGCGGCATGGTGCGCGAGATCGTGGCCGAGCTGAAAGGGAACTTCAAGACGGACTTCCGCCTCGTCGCGACCGGCGGCTTCGCCAAGTGGGTCCTGAGGGGCCTCGACCTTCCGTTCGTCGTCGACCCGACCCTCACGCTCTACGGCGCGGGGCTTCTCGCGTCGGCGTCGCCCGCGCGCGGCGAGACGCCCTGACCCCGGGATTTCGCCGAAAGTCCCCGCCGCGGGGCGGCGGAATGTGGTATAATCTCGTCATTCATTCAACACACGGAAGGAGAGTCGGCATGCAGGCCATCTGGAGACGCGCGGGCTCGCTGGCGACGGTGCTGGCGCTGCTGTTCGCGGGCGGTTGCGGCCCGTTCTGGGTCAATCCGTACATCACGGTCCGGCAGAGCAACCTGAACTGGGTCGAGATCCACTACTACAACCTCAGCCGCACGCCGACGCGGCGCGTGTCGCTCTACCTGAACGGCGCGGGGCACGTCGAGGTGAAGAAGGGCACGAGCCCGCTCATCTCGGACGACTTCGCGAAGCGCTACGACGAGGACGAGTGGGGCGACATCCGCACCAGCCGCATGGACATCGACCCGCGGCACGTCAACGACGTCTTCCAGAACCTCGTCAACTACGGCGTCCTCGACCGCGAGAAGTGGGGGAAGAAAACCGACAGGGAGGGCGACTTCAAGCGGTTCATCGCCGTCAAGGCCAACATCAACAACGTCACCTACTCCGAGAAGGTGAACGTGTTCGAGGCCGACCCCGACCTCGCCGAGCAGCTTCTCGACACGATCCGACAATTCGAAAACCCCGCAAGCCGATGACAATCCAGGAAACAATCCACGACATGGCCGCGCGCGCCCGCGCGGCCTCCGCGGCGCTCGCGAAGAGGACGACCGCGGAGAAGAACGCCGCCCTCCTCGCCGTCGCCGATTCGCTTGAAAGGGGCCGTGCCGCGATTTCGGCGGCCAACGACGCCGACGTCGCCCGCGCAAAGGAGACCGGGCTCGCGGCCGCGATGGTCGACCGGCTGACGCTCACGCCTTCGCGTTTCGATGCGATGGTCGCCGGCGTCAGGCACGTGGCGACCTTGCCGGATCCCGTCGGCGAGGCGATCTGGACGCGCGAGCGTCCGAGCGGGATAAAGATCCGCAAGGTGCGCGTGCCGCTCGGCGTCGTCGCCGTCGTCTTCGAGTCGCGCCCGAACGTCTTCGTGGACACCGCCGCGCTCTGCCTCAAGACCGGGAACGCCGTGATCTTGCGCGGCGGCAAGGAGGCGATAGGGACGAACAAGGCCCTCGCCGCCGCCGTCCGCGAAGCAGGCGTCGGCGACGCCGTGCAGCTCGTCGAGACGCTCGACCATTCGGCGGTGACCGAGCTCGTCCGCGCCGTGGGGCTTGTCGACGTCGCGATTCCGCGCGGCGGCGAGCGCCTCATCCGCGCGATGTGCGAGGCGGCGCTCGTCCCGGTCCTCAAGCACTACAAGGGCGTCTGCCACGTCTACGTCGACGACAAGGCCGATCTCGCGATGGCGCTGTCGATTCTCGACAACGCGAAGACGCAGCGTCCGGGCGTCTGCAACGCCGCGGAGTGCCTCCTCGTCCACGAGAAGCTCGCGCCGCTCTTCATGCCGATGGTGGAGGCCTGGGCGAAGGACAAGGGCGTGACGCTGCACGAGAACGAGGCGGGGACCGAGTATCTCTCGCTCGACATCAACGTCGCGAAGGTCAGGGACTACCGCGAGGCGATCGACTTCATCAACGCGAACTCGTCGCACCACTCCGACTGCATCGTCACCGCCGACGAGGCGCGCGCGGCCGAGTTCCTGCGCGACGTCGATTCCGCCGCGGTCTACCACAACGTCTCGACGCGCTTCACCGACGGCGGCGAGTTCGGCATGGGCGCCGAGATCGGCATCTCGACCGACAAGCTCCACGCGCGTGGGCCCATGGGCCTCGAAGAGCTCACGACCTACAAGTACACGGTCACCGGAGATGGGGTGATTAGGGGTTAGGGGTCGGGGGGAGTTGGCGTGAAAGTTGGCGACATACCCGAAGTCGACCGTGCGCTGAAGAGGGAGTTCAAGGCCCACTCGGCGCCGATCGTCGAGCTCGTCGAGGCGCAGACGCACGATCCGTTCTGCGTCCTCGTCGGGACGATCCTCTCCGCGCGGACGAAGGACGCCTGCACCGCCGGCGCGGTGCGGCGCCTCTTCGCGGCCGCGGCAAATCCGCCGCGGTTCGCGCCGGAGGACCTCGAGCGCCTGGCGGTGAAGGCGATCGAGAAGCTGATCTTCCCCGTCGGGTTCTACCGCGAAAAGGCGAAGCACCTGAAGGCGCTCCCGGAGGTCCTGCGTGAAAGGTTCCGCGGCGTCCTGCCGAAGACGGTCGAGGAGCTGTGCGAGCTTCCCGGCGTCGGACGCAAGACGGCGAACCTCACCGTCGCCGTCGGCTTCGGCCTTCCGGCGATCTGCGTCGACGTTCATGTCCACCGAATCTGCAACCGCCTCGGGCTTGTCAAGACGAAGACGCCGTTCGAGACGGAGATGGCGCTGCGCAGGATCCTGCCGGTCCGCTACTGGAAGACATGGAACAGCCACCTCGTCTCGTTCGGCCAGACGCGCTGCGCGCCGGTGCGCCCGAAGTGCGAGGGGTGTCCGATCGCGCGCTTCTGCCTCGTGCGGCGCGGCGGCGGGAAGGGCGCGCGATGAAGCCGCGCGTCACGGTCGACGGACGGCTTCCGAAGGCGCTCGGGCTCTCCCGCGCGGACGTGAAGGCGGCGGCCCTCTATTTCGCCGCGCGCTCCTCGGCGCGCGTCGGCGTGCCGTTCCGCGAGGTCGCCGTGATTCTCCAGGACGACGCGTCGTCCGCCGAGGTCCATCTCGCGGTCAACGGCGCCGAAGGTCCGACGGACGCCGTCACGCAGGGGTACGATCCGATGCCGGGCGAGGCGCCTGGCGTCTACGGCGAGGTCTACGTCAACTGCGACCGCGCGCTCCAGGCGGCGCCGGAGCGCGCGGGCTGGTCGCCCGCGAAGGAGCTTCTGCTCTACATCGCGCACGGGATGGACCACCTCTCCGGGGCGGACGACTTCTCGCCGCGGGACTACCGGGCGATGCGGCGCAGGGAACTTTCCTGGCTGCGTGCGCTCGCCGCCCCTTTTTGATATACTTGAACCGCCATGAAGCTCGAGAAGATACTTGCCTGGATCGACGACGCCCTGGAGCCCGGGAAGTTCGACGACGTGGGCAACAACGGACTCCAGATCGCCCGAGAGGGCGACGAGGTCAAGAAGGTGGCCTTTGCCGTGGACGGCAGCGTGGAGAGCGTCCGCCGAGCCGCCGCCGCCGGCGCGCAGCTCCTCGTCGTCCACCACGGCATCAGCTGGGGCGGCGGGATCCGCCGCCTCGTCGGCGGCGAGTACCGCGTCGCGAAGGCGGCGATGGACGCGAACCTCGCGCTCGCGGCCTACCACCTTCCGCTCGACGCGAACAGGAAGTACGGCAACAACTGGGAGCTTGCGCGCTACCTGAAGCTCCGGAGGGTCGCCCCCGCGTTCAGCTACCACGGGAACGTCATCGGCGTCGTCGGCGTCAACGCGCACGGACGGAAGATCGGCGTCTGCTCCGGCGGCGCCGGCGAGTTCGCCGCCGAGGCGAAGCGGCTCGGCTGCGACCTCTACGTCACGGGCGAGGCAAGCTGGGGCGAGCGGGTCGCCGCGCGCAACGTCGAGATGCCGATGGTCTGCGCCGGGCACTACGAGACCGAGACCTTCGGCGTGAAGGCGCTCGCCCGCGGCCTCGCGAAGGCGCTCGGGGTGAAGACGGCGTTCGTCTGACCCGCGCCTTCGTCTCCGTGCGGGCGCGGATGCGCGCGTGCGGCCGCGCCCGAAGCGCATGGGGCGGCGGAGCGGGGGGCAGGGAGAAGGGGAGAAGTGAGGAAAGGCGGGATGGCATGAAGAAGGTAGATGTGGCTGCAGGCGCGGCCGCGGCGCTTTTCGCGGCGCTTGCCCTTGTCGGCGTGCTGCTTGGACGGGACTGGAAGCTGTTGCTCGTTCCCCTTGCCCTGCTTCCCGCGCTGAAGACGTTCGCCACCTGTTCGAAGACGGGGGGCAGATTGCCGGGCGTGATTCCCGCCCCGGCGGTCGCCGCCGTGCAGGAGATCGTGTTCGCGATGGTCGCGACAACGGTGGCGTTCGTGCTCTCCGCCAGGCTTGCCACGGGCAGGTGCCCCTGGTCGGCGGGCGCAATGACGTCGGCCGTTTCCGCGATTTCGGCAATCCGCCCGATCAACGGCTGCCTCCGGTGCCGGGCGTTTTTCGTCTTCTGCATGCTTGCGGCGTCCACGTTCTACGCCGTTGCCGCCTTTGCGACATCGGGCAGCGTGGAGGCGACGGGTTTCGGCGCGGTCTTCGTCTTTCCGGGCTTCGCCGTCGCGAGGTCGTGGCTTGCCGTGCGCGACTGGAGAAAGGGGGCTGCCGCATGAAGGGCCTTGCGTCGATGAGCGAGGCCGAGCGCAACGAGGCCATTCGCCAAATGCGCGGCGTGCTGGCAAAGTCCCGGGCGACGCTCGGATTCTACGTTCAGCTCCTGCTCGTTGCCGCCGCGGTCGTCGCAATCGCCGCCAACGGCGCATGGCGCGTTCTCTGGACGCTCCTTGTTCCGGCGGTCACGATGGTCCTTTTCATCTCGAAGCCCTTCGTATGGGCGTGGACGGAGAAACGGCTCAGGGACGACGCAATCGCCGGCCGCCCCCGCCGGGCGGTGGCCTGGGACTATTTTGCGCACTTTTTCAATTGGCTGGTGACCGTTCTCGGTTTCGCGCTCGCGGCGTTCGCGGCGTTCTTCCTCGCCGAGGGCTATGCCATGCCCTGTCCGCTTCTCTGGATCTGCGTTGGCGGCATGTACGTCGTCCCCCGTGTCTTCATGATGGAGAATCCCCGGGACTACTGGGGGCACTACCTTTTCTTTGTGCAATGGACGCTTCTTGCGACGGTCGCGCTGTCCGCATTCGCGCCCGTGGGGCCATGGCTGGGGGTCGCCGCGCAGGTGGCGGTCGGGTTCGTCTCCGTGCCTCTCGGCTGTCGGTGGAAGAAGGCGTCCATCGTCTCAAAGGTCGATTACTACGCGCGCAGCGCCAAAGCCGCGCCCGGCCGGAACCGCGAGCCGGAGTTGATTCCAAGCGAGTCGCGCATCGAGGAGCTTGCGACGGCCACCTGGGCGGAAGTCCGCGTGCGGCGCGGTCCGTTCGCCGTGTCGCTTCTGTCGCTTGTCGCCGGCGTCGCGTGGATGCTCGTCCATGGAAGGCTTGGACCGCTGCTTCTCGCGTTGGCGGCCCTGCCCCTCGGCTATCTGCAGATGTGCACGACGGACGAGCCTTTCCTGTCCGATTCCGGGGAACTTGCGAAACGGGGCGTCGACAAGGATCTCGTGCGCGGCTCCGCGGAACTTCGCGCCCTGACGCTGACGTTGTCGCTCGCCCTCGCGTCGACGGCGATACTCTGGCTCGGCGGGAGAGACGTGCCGGCTCTTGTCGCGCTTTCCCTCCTTGCGCTCGGATCGTGCACGATAACCCATTTCGTCCGCCTTGGCGAAAGGGAGGAGACGTGCGACCCGTTCGTCCTGGTCGCCTACGCGGCCGCGTTTGCGTCCGTCGTCGCCCTTCGCGCCGCGGGGCTTGCGTGGTGGGAGTGCCTTCTGCCGCTCCCGGCGATCGGCTATGCCTTGCCCGCGCTTCGCCACGTCTTTCCCCGAAGCGGACTTAGGGGCGAGGCGCGCAAGGCGGCGATAGCGGCCGCCGAAGCGTTCGAGAAGGACCCGCGTTCAGATGCCGAGAAGGTCTGCGACGCGAAGAAGGAAAAGCGCCGTCTCCGCAACGAGCGCCGCCTCTCGAACTTCCGCCGCAGCAGGGGCGAAAGATAGCCCGCTCAGCCGCGCGCGGGGGCGGGGAAGGGCGCGAGCGGGCCGGGATATTGGGGCGGACGAATTTTTTTTGCCAGCTTTCCCGTCCTCCGTTCCCCGTTTCCCGTTACCCGAAAAATGGGGACAGACCCAGAGAAAGACAATAAAATCAAGGGTTTTCGCGTTTTCTAGGGACGAGCGTTAGCGAAGCGCGGAAGGCGGGGGCGAAATTTTTCTGAAATTCCCCCTTGACACCCCCTTGCGCGGTTGACGGGAAATGGTGTATAATTGCGTTGTCTTTGGGAGGATTGTAGACTCGCGCGTGCGGGCCGGCTTTCCGAGGACCTCGTGAGAACGAGCGCAGAGGCGAGTCAGTCTGGGAACTGAACGTCGAAGCGCGAAGTCGGGCGGGAAAACAAACTCAATCGGACCGGGTTCCGAGAAAGTAGGTAAAGATGAAGAAGCTCATGATCGTTGCTGCGGCTTCCATTGCGGCTGTCAGCGCGTTCGCAATTGAATCTGCGAACATTGTCGGCTAAAACAAGAGTTTCTTCATTTTACCCAATAAAATCAAGGGTTTTTGCGATTGGTGGGGAAAATACACTGGTTTATACTGGTTTATAAAACGGAAAAGTGGGCGTTTTGGAGGCAATCGGGCTTCTGGAACGCATTTTTTGTACATGGGTGACAACTATTATACAAGAGGTGACAAGGCTTGTTTCCCCTGTGTTCCGTCGGGCTGTGTGCGAAATGCCCCGATATTTCTTCTGTGGTGGAGTTTTTTTTATTGTGGTATTGATAAACCAGTATTCGTTACGGTATAATGTGCGGCGTTAGGAGAGATCAGGTGATGACAGACGAAAACCAAATCACTTTAAATTCCGCTCGAAATGGCATCGAACCGTCGTCGGTGGCTTCAAGCCAGTCCGCCCCGGTGTCGTCGGTGGTGATAGACCAGTCCTCGGTGGCGGCAAGCCAGTCCTGCGAAACACACAACGCCGGTTCGATCCGCCGGAAGGAGACGCGTCCACGGCGCTCCAAGGGGCTCGGCGGGCTCCAGCAGGAGAAGACCGGAATCTGGACGGTGCGCGTACTCAT
>Ga0310690_10000836_pt1 | contig 60928 bp, 40 predicted proteins | sample AusTroGonzalo_MG_2_FD_207661 | JGI IMG/M metagenome (GOLD analysis project Ga0310690, IMG submission 207661) | Bovine rumen microbial communities from tropical cattle in Woodstock, Queensland, Australia - Gonzalo_04 (v2) (version 2) | ecosystem: Host-associated > Mammals > Digestive system >... | reverse complement strand
GGAGCAGGAGGTGTGAGGATGTAGGCACTGTAGTCGGGAATCTCTGTTGATGTCTGTGCGTTGACAGACAATCCGCTGAGGCTGCTGATGAGGACAGCGGCAATGGTGATGATAGACTTTTTCATTTTATTATAATGTTTCACTGAGTTTGTCTTCTCTGAAAATATTAGGAACCGCTTTGTTGTTTTGAATATTCATGCCTTTATAGGAAAATACTTCCCATAGGTGCAGATGCGCCATAACCATTCCAACGGACCGAAACGGAAGTAGCGCAACCACAGACGACTCAATACAATCTGCACAAGGAACACGATGAGTGCTGTTAATTCAATGTGGATAAGACCGAACCAGCCGAAACCAAAGCCAAGACCATAAAAGAGCAGTATTCCGATAAGAGACTGGCTGATATAGTTTGTCAGCGCCATGCACCCCGGTGCTGCCAGCATCATAAAGAAGGCTGATGGCTGACGGTGCTCTGTGTCCTTGACATAAAGCAGACAGAAGGTCGCCACATAGCAGAAGGCTAACGGGATGACACTCACGGCATATAGCAGCGAATGGATGGTGAGACCCCAAGGCTGTCCGTTGGTTGCGCTCCATGCGTAGATGCCAGACAGCAGCAGAGCGGGCAATGTAGCCCAGTGCAGGAACGATGCCAACGGCAGTTCTGTGAGGCAGGCATAAAGACGGCGTTTCCCCATCAGATAACCCAGCATGAAGAGGCCTAGCACTTTTGGCAGACGATGTCCGCTGACGAATTCCCAAATCCGTTCGTAAGCTCCCTGACAGAGAAAGGCATACATCTGAGGATATGAGTCTGCATCCCTGAGCCAGGCGGCAAAGTTCTCTTCTGTGATGCCTTGTGCCGATGCTTCCCTCCACCAAGCTTCATAAAACGGTGCGGCAAAGTCCACACCACAGAACTCCGTCAGGGCATCCAGTCCCACAGGCAGAAGGATGAGTGCTCCTGCCAACCACAGCAGTAAACAGTCTTTGCAGCCGACAAAGAGCGTTAGCAACAGACCGCCAATAGCATACAGCAACAGGATGTCGCCACTCCAAATGAACATCAGATGCAAAGCTCCGATGAGCACTAGTAACACCATCCTCCTGATGAAGCGTTCACGGCTGTGGCGCGACAGGAACAAGGCAAAGCCGATGCCGAAAAGTAAGGAGAAAATCGTGTAGAACTTCCCATCCACCAACATATATTGCAGGAAGCGGATAAAGCGGTCTGCTGCAGCTGTAGGCTGCAACGACTGTTCCTCAATACTGAGGAAAGTCCAAAGGCCGAATTCAGGGAAGTTTGCCAAGGCAATACCCAACAGCGCCAGGCCGCGCAAAGCGTCTAGCACCACATGCCTCTCTCGCCCTTCAGTTGGTCCCGTTGCTATTGACTGGATCATATCATTTGCTCACAATATAGTCGCCATCCCCATAGAACTCCAAGTGGAGTCCGATGGGATTGTCGGGGCAACAGCCGAAGCAATTGTATTCGACATAGTTGCGCCAAGGTTTTATAATCTTCTTCATCATACATATTTCTGTCGTACGGTTTTGGGTAGTTTAGATACAATAAGCTGATGTGATTCTCTGATCCATTCCTGAACCAGTGAATCCTCCAACTGCTCGTAATACACATCGCTCCAGTGTTTCTTATTCCAATGCCAAGCTGGTGTCACAGCCGGGAACCTCTCGCGCAGTTCCTCGTTCCTTTCTGGCGTTAGTTTCAGGGCCAATCTGGGTTGGGAATTCTGCATATCATGCTTGCCACCACCCAGCCATAGGCACACGAAGATTTTTCCCTCCAAGCGGAAGTTCAGAATGTCCTCGCCAAATGCCTGGTCCTCGGTTACTCCCGGGAGCGACAAGGTGTATTCTCTAACTTGTTCGATGTTCATACTATAGTTGTTATTGTGACACAAAGATACGAAAGGATCAGTAATTATTGCCCGACATGGAACCAGCCAAAGTCGGCGACGCCGCCTGTCTGCTGGGTGGCGAAATGGAACAGGGCAAAGCGGTAGCCGCAGAAGTCGGGCCAGTCGTAGTGCATCTGCAGGGTGTCGCCTATCTGATGCCACTGTCGTCCGTTGAAACTATATTCGAAGGTGGCCTTGTCGGTACGGTCGCAGAAGTCGCAGTTCACACGCAGATAAACCTTTGGCTTCGTAATCAGGATGCTCACGATGGCCTTGCCCGCAACGTCGTCTTTCTCCATGGCGTGCTGCATGACGAGAAAGAAGCGGTTATTGTCCTTCTTTACCCCTACAAAGCCGTAGCGGTTCTGGAAGCAGGAGAGGCCGGCATAGTCACCGTTCTTCAGGCCGGAGGCATCGAGCAGCACTTCGCCTTTGCAGGTGGGACCGAAGGTGCGCTGGGTGAGGGTGTTGCGGGCCTCGCGGATGCTCTTCACCACAGAAGTGGTCTTCAGTCGCAGCCAGCCTTTGCGTTCCGTGAGGCTCCAACCGTTCGGGTCGGGGATGTGGTTCCATTGCCATACGGGCTTCAGCCACCCATGAGCCTTGTCACCCAGGATGGACTGCTCGTAGCGGGCTCCGAAACGACTCTCGCTCTTCTTGGGCTGCCATACCTTGAACTCATCGTTCTGCACGATATTGATGCCTTTCGAGGCAGGCAGACTAACACGAAAAGGAGTGGTCATGTTGCGTCCTGCGGGCAACTTGTCGGTAGTGCCGTTTCCTACAACGGGCCAGCCGTCGGCACTCCATGTCATCGGCAACCACATGGGCATACGGCCTACAGAACCGTAGTCCTTGAAGAGGAAGCACCACCACTCGCCCTCGGGTGTCTGAACGATACCGCCCTGACCGATGCCGTTGGTCTGCATTACGATGTTTCCCTGCTCGTCAATCATCTCGCCGCCAAACACCATGCGACCTTCCCATTGCCCATCGAACAGACTTTTGCTGCGCCATACGATTTCCTGACGCTGGCCATCGCAACCCTGAATCATGAAGATATAGTAGTAGTCGCCAATCTTATAGCCATGATAGCCCTCGGCACGAAGTCCGCGGGCCGGGTTCTCCAGCTGGGCATAGTCTATCACCTTGTGGCGCTCGCCTATAGTCACGTTCCAGTCCTTATCAACAGAAATCTCACGCAGATACATGGCGTGGTCGTCGAACGTGTCGGCTGGATGCAGCACATACTTTTTGACTTCCTTGCCTGTGTCCTCAAATAGCAGGCCTGGGTCGTAGCACTTGAACTTCGTTCGAGCCTGCTCACGCTCGGCAGGGCTCAAGCTTGCTTGGTCCTGCCCTCGCTCAATCGCAGCCTTATCCGTCGTAGAGCAGTGCCACTTGCCATTCTCAATGTCATCGGTTACGTAAAAATACGTGCGTCCCGTCGTGTTGCACGTCATAATCATGTAGAACATCTTCTCGTAGGGGTCGTAGCGCAGGTTTGCCGCCCACGAGCCCTGCGAATAGTCATTCTGTCCGTTCAAGAGGCGGAACTTATCACCCTCATCCAACTCGTCGTAGGCATAATTGACGATTTCCCAGTTCACCAGGTCTTTTGACTTCATGATGCCGCAGCCAGGTGCGAAGTGCATCGTGGTAGAGACCATATAATACGTATTGTCTACGCGGATGATGTCCATGTCGGGCACATCGGCAAAGAGAACAGGATTGGTCATCCCCTTCTCATCCGCCGAGGCTTGTGAAAGCATTGCCTGGCTAAAGAGAGCCAACAAAAAGAAGAGTACTTTTTTCATATTCATTTGCTATGGGAATTTGCGTTACTTCACAGGCTCGACAACAAACCCTGCTTCGCGAAGTTGGTTGACGACTCCCTGTGGGCCTGTCAGGTGACCGGCTCCGAGGGCTTTGGCCCTTTTCGCACAAGCTACATCCATCATGTTGCCGTTACGCATGGCAGGATATTTCTGCAAGGACTCCATTTGAACTATCGAGTTGAGCAAGGTTGTAAAAAAGAAAGGCTGATAGTGCAGGTATTCCTGTGCTGCGGAATCGGCCAGATTTATATGTAACGATTCCTTCATCCTTTCTTGCAGGATATTCATGTTCTCTTCACCCAAGATGTTGGAGATGGTCTTACCGTCGGGCAGTGTTACCAACTGTTGGCCTGTGGCTTGTCTGTCTTTTTTATTTTGCGGGTCGGACGTGTCTTCCTCCACATACAGTTGTTGACATTGGTTCTCTGCCTCCAGAAAGGCGGGAATGCTGTCGAGCAGGTCCCCTGACAGTACATGCAACGTACCTAACATATACGAGGGTTTCTCCAGCCCATTGCCACTGATGCGGAAGATGAACTGGGCGTTTGCAGTGATGGTTGCTATGAAAAGCAGTGCAGTGATGATGATGTTCTTGTTCATTTATTATTATAATGTTTCACTGAGTTTATCTTCCCTGATAATCTTAGGAGCCGCTTCACCTACTGGGTGATGAGTTAATAAAACTTGCGACTCTTTTATGGTCGCTTGTATTTTCTGCTAGCATCGTCAATGATGAGCACCCAGTCAAGTTCCTCGCCTGGGTTGGGCGGGATAAAACTGACACGTTCGGCACGCTCCACCCTGCCAATCTTCTGCGACTGGCCGTTACGTGGATTATACCACCAACCGGTGAGCCTGCCTTCACGGATGACGGTGGTGTTCACCTGGAACCTGCGCCCTACGGGAGCATAGACCATCAGATACGTCCCCTCCGTGTCCGCCGTTGCGGCAAAGCGGAAGATGCCTTCGCCTGGCCATGCAGAGGGGATGTCGCTCCCCACAAGAACAATTTCCGTGGCAGGAATACGGGTCAGAAAGGGACGGCTGAGCATGAGACGCTTCGCCCATTGCATCTGTTCCGCACCGGGTTGGTTGATGGCTTCTGACCAGGATAGCAGAGGATTGTTGACGGGATAGGGACTTCTGTCCGGATGCCACATCTGCCACACAGAATGATGGCCGTAGGTGTGTCCGCAAGCCCCGTTGAAAAGGTTCCAATAGAGTGCCCTGCGACAGTCGGCAGCTACGGAGTGCCCCCGTCTTCCTGCATCAAAAGCAACCGGATGGTCCTCGTAGATCGGTTCTCCGTCAAGGACGGGCTTAACGGGATTGGTGCGGTTCCAGTCGTCACGTGTCATCTTGTAAGCCTCTGCCCAATGGTTGTGCCCGTTCTGCCGCATATTGAAATCGAGCCAATCCTCGTCGTGGAAGAACTGTGCGCTGCCACAGAAGCCCGTGGGATGATAGGTGATGAGGTGGGTATGACGGTCGCCTTCGATAAGACCGCGCGCCATTTGACGAATGACCTCTCGCTGTTCGTTGTTCTCAGGGTTACGGTCTCCACCAAGCACCCAGATAATCCTGGCATCCTTATACCTGTCTGCCAGCCATTGTCCATAGATGCGGGCACTCCGGGCATTGAACACAGGGCTGTCACCATCATGCCAATAGCGTCCCCACGTAGGGAGCATCGCCACGTAGAGTCCCTCCTCATTAGCCCTGCGGACGATGTAATCCACATGATCCCAATAATCGTTGTCTGCCCCTTCCCGGATGGCAGGACGTGTGGGGTCCCCGTCCACAAAAGGCAGGTGCCCGTATGCATTGGGAGTGTTGATGCCATCCAGCTCTGCAATGGCCACTGCCTGAATGACGGTGAAACCTTTCCGGGCACGATCCTTGAGATAGACATCTGCTTCCTCGCGACCGAGGCGGTGGAAGAGTTCCCAAGCCGTATCGGCCAAATAGAAGAAAGGCCGCCCCTGCTTATCGACCAGATAGTGCCGATTCGCGGAGAGGACGATGCGCTCGGGCATCTTCCCTACGGTTGTCTTGGCAGACACACACAGGGCATTGCAAACCAGAACAGAAAGGATGACGAGCGCTTTCATTTTATCAGATACTTTTGATACGTTTCAAATTCCGCCCAATTCCTGCAGGTTGATGTCGTCGCTGGAGACGAGCTTCTGAGGCTGGGCTTTCTGACCTTCCCAAGTGGATGGTACTGTTCCATTGATTTGACCAAGTACGGATTCTGCCCGTCTTTCCAACACGAGACGGAGCGTCTGTTTGGCTTTTTGGAATTGCTCGTTGGAATAGAAGGCATTGGCTTCCGTTCCTGCAAATTCTCCTATCTCGTTTTCGATGATGGAAAGCGTTTTGGCAAATCCGCCCTCCTTAATGTATTCGTTACACAGGACCTTCAGATAATGATAGTATCGTGCCTTATATGTCTCATTGGCAAGTAGCTTCATAAAGAAGGTGCGCTGGGAGAGTTCCTCGGAGAAAGGCGTGTTGATGGGGAAGTTCACAATCCTGCAGGTTTCCTCCTTGCTACGCATCCCTGCATTCGTGGGAAGCCTTGTCTCCTCCGACTGCTCCAAAAGGTCTTCGCCTTCCATGTCCTCGTCCTCAGGATAACCGCCCCAAGCAAGGTTGTAGTCCCAAGGAATGAGGCTGATCTTGCCGTCGGCTTCGCGCAGATAGTAGTTCTGTGCATTATGTCCTGTCATGCAGTCGAAGTTGACCACGATGGTCTGCAAGGCCATATATTTCATCATGCTTTCAATGTCGATATGCTCGTCGATGTCCTTCCCTTCTTCCACACTCTTTAGCGCGTCTATCACCCGTTGCATGGAAGCCTCGCCGCCCCTCACCTTCGCAAAGTCCGCAATGTCGGCATAGTCTTTCATCTTCTCACCTGTATAAGCCAGATTGTGATAGGGCTTGTAAATGTTGCTGACTTCATAGGGCCAGTTGCGACGGCAGAAGGTCTTATCCACAGGCTCCACAAGCAGGTAGCATCCAAAGAACTTTCCATTCAGCGAAATCTTTGCATAGTTTGTCAGCGGTGCGGGAAGTCCGATGAAGCGGCACATGTCATAAACGATAGCATCTTTCATCTGTGTGGCATCCCAGATATTGTTGTTCAGCAAGAGTTTCGAGAGTCCGTGATAGTCCTGTCCCTTTTCGTACTTGTTTAGCTTCAGCATGAAGCTGTAACGGTCGGACTTCATCAGTGCCACATCGTCCAAGCTACTGGCTCCCTTAGTGCGGATAGCTATATTGTCGAAACGCCTCCCATTAATGGTGACGGAGCAATCGTAATACGCTTTGTCCGAAGCCTTCATAACGATTTTCTGCCACGTCTCTTCGGGCATCTCCAACTCAACTTCGGCAAGTTCTCCAAGTGTAAAAAGCACCTCAGAATAGTCTTTCTCTTCCGGTGTCACCTCTTTATCTATGCTACACGAAGAGAGGGAAAGACATACTGCAAATGTTATCAGTAGTGCTTTTCTTTCTAATGCAATATACTTCATCATCCCGTTTTCATTTATTCATTCTTTTCTCAAACTTGAAGAGGCCGTCATCTTTAGTTCCACATGAGAATGTATGAAGCTGTTCGCCCATCACGCTCTTCATTACTTCAAACACTTTGTCGCCTGTGCAATGGCTGGTGTAGAACTGTGTGTTGGGATAGGCTCCTGCCAGTCTGTTTGCAAGCTCGGTAAGTTCTTCTTTTGTCTCGTGGTCATCAAGCAGATGGAATCCTCCGACAACGGTCTTGACAGGATAGGGACATGCAGAAAGAATGTTCTCCAAGCCACTATGAGCACAACCCGTGAAGAGCAGGCCGTCTGTGTATAGAGCCAATTCGTGACGAAAATCATCGTTCACATAGTTTCCCTCGGCATTCTCCACAAACAGATGCCGATTCCCTTTTGGCATTGGATGGCTCTGAGGGATATGGGCAATGACGTGAAGACCTTCGGCTACCTCGCAAGTCTTGTCAATCATTAAACACCTCTCTTTACTACCCTTTGGCCACTCAGTCATGATACTATGCAGATAATGCCTTTGGGAATAGAACTTACCTCTGACGGCATCGGGCGATAAGATGAATAGTGCCTTATCGTTTATCTTCATCAGATGTTTCAATCCTCCCGCATGGTCGCTGTGTCCGTGAGAGATAAACACATAGTCCACCATACTGAGGTCGATACCCATCTTCTCTGCATTGAGGATAAACACATCACTGGCTCCAGTATCGAGCAAGATGCGATGTTTATCTGTTTCTAACAGAATAGACAACCCATGCTCCGTCTGGAGCTGGTCGTCATTTGTGCGATTGTCTGATAGTACTGTCCACGTCATAACATTCTTTGATAAGCAAGCCTTTCATCTCCATTGGCAAGGTAGATGATTCCACAATAGGTAAAACCGTGCTTCTCGATGTTGTGCTGCACGATGAAGTTATCCTTGTGGGTATCGATGCGGATGTTTGCATCACGCGAGAAACAGAAATCCATGATGTCGCTGAAGATACCATGAACATCCGGGTAACTGGCGATGCGATGTACGACATGATAGGAATGCACGTCATCAAGCCACTCACCATTATATATCTTTGAGTAGGTAGGCTCTGGGGAAGGCAAGAATGCAAAGTAGCCGACAATACTCCCTTCATCCTTAACAACAAAGCCACTATGCCCTTCCATATCGCTGGAAATGACTGCCTCTGACGGGTAGTCATCCCCCCATTGATGCATATTTCCTGAAGACCGCATAATCTTCTTTGCGGCTTCCATCACCTGCATAATATCGGTGATGTCTGTAGGTCTTGCTTCCCTGATATTTCTATTCATTTTACCCCTCTACTTCACAATACTGGAATCCCATTTCCCTGGCTTTCTCCTGATTCATCAGGAAATAGATGGCCTCGCCTTCGTTGCAGAGTTCTCCCTTCGAGTTAACAATCTCTGCATTGATATACGCCAAGTTACGTACCTGTTTCGAGACTTTAGCTCGTATCGTCAGCTCTGGCTCAGTCGTCGGAATGGCTTTCTTGAACTTCACATTCAGCTGTACCGTATAGCCACTGGTCTGTAGTTTGCGGGTGACTACCCATCCACATACCTCATCTATCAGCGTACTCAGGATGCCGCCGTGCATGGTGTTCACCCATCCCTGATAATTGTGCTGTGGATTCCACTTACTTACGATATAGTCGCCATCCTCATAGAATTCCAAATGAAGTCCGATAGGATTGTCGGGGCTACAGCCAAAACAATTGTATTCTGGATAGTTACGCCAAGGATTAATAATCTTCTTCATTTTTGTTTTACCTTAATATTGTTCTTCCTAAAATCATTATTATTACCAATTGAGCAATCAGTATCAACGGCAGGCCATACACAAACTTTTCGTGCTTTGTCTTATGATGCCAAACTCTCATGCCTATCAAAGCCCCTATGCTGCCTCCAATTATGGCTAACCACAACAGCGAAGCCTCCGACACGCGCCATTTACCGTGTGCCGCCCTGAACTTATCAACACCATAGACAATGAAAGTCAGGATGTTGATGCCAAAGAGTAGATAAATTACAGCATCCATTCTGTTATTTTTCCCGCTTCTTAATCATCGGGAAGTTTATTTCATTATTCGTGTTTGTGATATCTGTTTCTGAGAATACTCTCTAATAGGGAATTGTCTTCTGGAAGTCTTTCAACACGTTCTCTATTTTGCTGGGGGCATCGGTGAGTGTCAGCAGCAGGTTCTTGTATCTGCCGTTTCCTACCATGTGTTGTATCAGCGAATAGGCTGGTACGTCGTTTGTCCAAAAACTCTTGTCCCAGAAAATCATCGGGCTGGCAAAGCCGAACGACAGGTAGTGGTTCTGCACTGCATTCTGGAAAATTTCCTGCAGGGTGCCGGCACTGCCGGGTGTGTAGATAATGCCGCCAAAGGCAACGGTGAGAATGGTGTCCTCGCGAACGCTGTTCACAAAGTATTTGGCGATATGTGTGGCAAAGGGCGTGGAGGGCTCATGGCCATAGAGCCACGTGGGGATGCCCAGACTCACGTATTTGGTTTGGGGATAGCGCCTTATCACTTCAAGAGCCGAAGACACCCAGCGTCTGTCCTTGAATGATGTTGCAGTCGCAGTGAGGAATTGTATAGCCTCCTCTGCCTCTTCATCTGTACGCCCTGCCATCCAAGCGCCCAGGTGTGTGGCCTCCATGGCTCCCGGACCTCCACCGCTCACCATGAAGAAGCCATCCTCTGTGAGCCGCTTGCTCAACATTGCTATGGAGGCAAACATGGGGTCGGTACGCAGTATAGCATGCCCGCCCATGATGCCGATGCACCGTCTGGGGTCATGCTGTTTTAGAAACTCTTTCAGTGCTGTGTGGATGCCATGATCGTGGAACGTGCGTGCCACCGACTCGTACAGATTGAATGCAATTTTGCCCTGAGCTATGAAGTGTTGGTAAACGCGGCTGTCGTAGCTGTTTGCGAACGATGCCCTGTCCGCAGCTTCGTCGTCCGATGGCTCATACCCCCGATATAGTTCTTCGGCTGTGTAGAGGCGTCCTTGCCGGCGCACTTCATACGGCACGGCTCTCAGCCATTCGAGCATCTCTTCTTGTTTCTCAAATTCTGGTCCGGAAATCATAAGGCTATATATCAATAAGAGTTATATTCGACGCAAATATACAATTTTTTCGTTTTCATTCAAAAGTACTAGGGTAAATTGACGAAAAAGATGTCAATTTCTGTATGAATAATAACTTGGCGGCAGAATCGGCAGTTACAATTGTATAGGAAAACGAAACTTCTTGTACTGATATAAATGTCATCTCATGAAATTGTTGTATTTTTGTGGTCGTTAGCATATAGATTATCATGCAAAGACGAGATTTCATTCTGACACTTGGTGCGACAGCCGGCATACTCATGATGCCACAGCTGGCAGGTGAAGTTTTGGCGCGCAGCAAGGCCCAGCCGGAGCGGTGGCGTGGCTTCAACTTGTTGAACTACTTCGCGGCAGGTCATCCGGAGCCCTTCCGAGAGGAGGAATTCCAGTGGATGGCCGACTGGGGGTTCAACTTCGTGCGACTGCCGCTGAGTTACTGGAACTGGAGCCGGCCGGGCGAATACTACGAGATGGACGAAAGGGTGCTGGAGGACTTGGATCATGCCGTGGAATGGGGCAGGAAGTATCACATCCATGTCTGCATGAACCTGCATCGCGCTCCCGGCTATTGCGTCAACCCGCCAGCCGAGCCGCAAGACCTCTTCCGCGACCAGGAAGCGCTGGACGGCTGCGCCTACCAGTGGGGCGTACTGGCCCGACGATACAAGAGGGTGAAGAGTAAGCATCTGAGCTTCAACCTGCTGAACGAAGTGGCGAAGATTAAGGACGAGGACTACGAGCGGGTGGTGCGCCGCCTCGTCAGTGAGATACGCAGTCACTCGCCCCACCGCCTTATCCTCATCGACGGGCTGGAATGGGGCGGACGCCCGCTGCTCTCCATTCCCGACCTGAAGGATATCATCCAGTGCGGACGCGGCTATCAGCCCATGCTTGTCTCGCACTACGGCGCTTCGTGGGTTTTTGGAAACGGCCCCATGTCCTTCCCCAAAGAGAAGCTGGCATGGCCTTTGGACGCCGACGGGCAGCACTACGACCGCCAATGGCTTCTGGACATGCAGCAACGCAGCTGGACACCCCTGTTCCGCCAGGGCGGACGGATCTTCATAGGCGAGTTCGGATGCCATAACCAGACGCCACATGCCGTAGCCCTCAAGTGGCTCCGGGACAACCTGAGTGTTTTCCGACAGATGGGCCTAGGATGGGCGCTGTGGAACCTGCGAGGCTCCTTCGGCATTCTGGACAGCTATCGTAGCGATATGGACTACGAGGATTTCCACGGCCACAAACTGGATCGCCAAATGCTCAATGTTTTATTAGAGAACTGAAAGCCCTTGATATCAATACTGTCCCTAACGCAATGGATAAGCATCAAATGAAATATGCCCTGTTCTTTGATATAGACGGGACGCTGGTGAGCTTCAAGACACACGAAATCCCACCATCAACGGTATTCGCCCTCATCCAAGCCAAGGCCAATGGTCATAAGGTGTTCGTCTCCACTGGCCGTCCTCCGCTGATAATAACCAATCTTGGAGCCATCGGGCATCTGATAGATGGTTATGTGACCATCAACGGAGCATTGTGCTTTGTCGGTGAGGAGGTGGTCAGATGCATAGATATTCCCAAAGATGCCGTTCAGTTGCTTGTGAAGGATGCACAGGAGAAAAACTACGGGCTGATTGTGGTGGGAGAGAAAGATATGGCTGTGCTTGATCCAAAGGGAGAAGCAGAACAGTTGTTCCGTAATGAGATAGACGTGGAGATTGCCAGCAAGGCACAACCGATGGATGTTGTCCTCGGACAGAGAATCCTTCAGCTGACACCATTCTTCCCGGAAGCGTATGAACGTGAACTGATGAAGCGTATTCCCAGTTGTACCTCCGGCCGATGGCATCCTGCCTTTACCGACATTACGGCAAAAGGTGCTGACAAGGGGGAGGGAATCAGGACTATGGCAGAACATCTGGGACTTGACTTTCAAAACACAATAGCTTTTGGAGACGGAGGCAACGACAGTTCCATGATAAAGGCCGCAGGAATTGGCGTAGCGATGGGGAATGCACTGGAATCACTAAAAGCAGAGGCAGACTATACGACCACTTCCGTTGACAATGATGGCATCATGAATGCATTACGTCATTTGGGTTTGATATAAATTTGACATAAAGTAAAAAATACTAATCTAATAAAATGTTATGAGGCTTAAGGTCACCCTCGTTCTATTATGGTGCGTCTGCTGTATGCAGGCACAGGAAAAAGTGATGATGCTTGTTGGCACTTATACCGGTGGTGGCAGCAAGGGTATCTATTCTTTCCGTTTCAACCAAGAGTCTGGAGAGGCTGAGGCACTAAACTCGCTGGCGTTGAAGAATCCGTCGTATCTGACTGTTTCGCGAGATGGACGACTGGTATATGCTGTCAGTGAAACAAACGACGATAAGGCTTCGCTCAATACTATCCGCCTGAATCCCAAAACTGGAGATATGCAACTTCTTATGTCTGCTGATGTGATGGGCGGAGACCCTTGTTACGTAGCTACTAACGGTAAGACAGTGCTTACGGCTAACTATTCGGGCGGCTCGATGAGCGTGTTCAGTTTGAACCAGCAGGGAACAAAGCCGGAACTCTTCACCCGATATCTTGGGACGACAGGCGGCCCGGATCTGACACGTCAGAATACGCCCCATGTACATTGTGCCTGTTTCACACCCGATGGAAAGTACGCGCTGGCTACGGATTTCAGTGCAGACAGAATCTTGTCATATCGACTGATAGGACGAAAGGTAGTTGCCAACGGTGTGGCAGCCAGCGTCAGTGCTGACTCAGGGCCGCGTCATCTGGTGTTCAGCAAGAATGACCGTTATGCCTACCTGATGAGTGAACTTTCTGGCAAGGTGACTGTCTTTCGTTACACGGAGGGACGGCTGGAAAGACTTCAAGAAATTGTTTCCGACAGCGTTGGAGCACGGGGTGGGGCAGATATCCATCTGAGCCCAGACGGGCAGTTTCTCTATTCCAGCAATCGTCTGAAAGTCGAGGGCATAGCTATCTTTGCTGTTGACACTCAGACAGGGCTATTAACGCGAATTGGTTATCAGCCAACAGCAGTCCACCCTCGCCAATTTAACATTACGCCCAATGGGCAGTACCTGCTCTGTTGCTGCCGTGACAGTAATAAGATTCAGGTATTTCGGCGTGATATGCAAACGGGGTTGCTGACCGATACTCACAATGACATTCCCGTCAGCAAAGCTGTCTGTGTTCAGTTTATAAACCAATAACTTTTTTTACCTGCTTGGTGTCATTCGGCCAAATTTGAACGCTCATAATTACCAGGATGTTAATCTTGAGTAACAAAACGAAAAAGAGCGTCACTCCATCTTGTGGTGTGACGCTCTGATTCTCCAAGTTTAACTTTGCGGTGCGGACGGGACTCGAACCCGCGACCCCTAGCGTGACAGGCTAGTATTCTAACCAGCTGAACTACCGCACCAAAATATTTAACGACTTTGTTCGCGAGAATCGATATTTTAAGAACCTTGAGTTCGTCTCGCTCTAAGAGCGGAAAACGAGACTCGAACTCGCGACCCCAACCTTGGCAAGGTTGTGCTCTACCAACTGAGCTATTTCCGCATTATTGTGGGCAGGGACAGATTCGAACTGCCGAAGCCGTGAGGCAACAGATTTACAGTCTGCCCGTTTTAACCACTTACCTACCTACCCAGTCCACTGACTTTTGCCAGAAATGTGACTCCTGCGGGATTCAAACCCACAACCTTTTGATCCGTAGTCAAATGCTCTATTCAGTTGAGCTAAGGAGCCATCCTCCAGGTGGGCGCTGAGGGATTCGAACCCCCGACCCTCTGCTTGTAAGGCAGACGCTCTGAACCAGCTGAGCTAAGCGCCCAATTCGTTGCTTTAAAGGACCTCGCTAGGTGCCTCTTTCCCGAATTGCGATGCAAAGATACGGCAATTTCCGAAACTGGCAAAACTTTTTAGAGTTTTTTTTCGCACAAAGCGTAATTTTGGCCCTAATACATTATTTATTATTTGTATTTCGTACCTTTGTGTAGGAAATTATTCCATTTGGCATCAAAAATGAATTAAAGAAATAGAATGAACAGTTGGGATATGGTGAGACGGTGGATGTTGTTTACACTTGTGGTTTTCCAAACATTTTTCCTGCGGGCACAGGTGACGGACACTATATTGAACAGGGTTGGTGACAAGCCATTCTACTTTTCTGTGCCTGGCAAGGACGGGAATTACAGGGTGACAGTTACCCTCGGTGCCAAGGATAAGGCCAGTAAGACTGTTGTGAGGGCCGAATCACGGAGGCTGATGGTGGAGAACTGCACGACGAAGAGGGGGCAGTTCGAGACCTACACCTTTATAGTTAACAAACGCACGGCGGAGATTGGTAGGGGAAAGAAGGTGAGTCTGAAACCTCGCGAACTTGACTATCTGAATTGGGACAACCTGTTGACGCTCGAGTTCAACGGCTCAGCTCCAGCCGTGCAGTCCATCCGCATAGAGCCCGACACCACGACTACCACCATTTTCCTCTGCGGCAATTCGACCGTGGTAGATCAGGAGGCGGAACCCTATGCCAGCTGGGGACAGATGATTCCACGTTGGTTTACGGACAAAGTGGCTATCTCGAACCATGCTGAGAGCGGACTGACAGCCCGCACCTTCATCGCGGGGCACCGGCTGGAGAAAGTGCTATCGATGCTGAAAAAGGGCGACTACGTTTTCTGCGAGTTTGGCCATAACGATCAGAAAGAGCATCAGCCGGGCGATGGCGCTTGGTATCACTTCCAGTATCAGTTAAAGCAGTTCGTTGACCAAGTACGCAAGGCTGGGGGCAACCTGATTTTCGTTACTCCCACTCAGCGCAGACGCTTTGACGATGCCACCCACACAAAGATTCTGGAGACACACGATGACTATCCCGATGCCATGCGCGATGTGGCCAAGAGGGAGGGAATACCCGTGATTGAGCTGCATGAGATGACCCGCATTTTTTTTGAGACTTTGGGCTTCGAGGGCAGTAAAAAAGCGCTGGTACATTATCCGGCCAATACCTTCCCGGGGCAGGAGAAGGCCTTGGAAGATAATACCCACTTCAATCCTTACGGTGCCTATGAGGTGGCAAAAATGGTGGTAATGGAGATGAAGCAGTTGGGTCTGCCCCTCGTTCAGCATTTGCGTAAGGATTGGCAGGATTTCGACCCTCGCCATCCTGATAATCCCGAAACTTTCCAATGGTATCCTGCCGACAGACAAGACGCGACAAGACCCGACGGAGACACGGAGAAGTCGGCAGAACAACCAACCAGTTCCATCCCAAAAGTGACATGGGACCAGCAGAGCCTTATCATCGACGGGCGGCGCGTAGTACCTGCTATGGGTGAAGTTCACTACTCGCGCATCCCTGCTCCGGAATGGGAGCGAGCTGTACAGCAGATAAAGGAAGGCGGCATCACCATGCTGGCCTGTTATGTGTTCTGGAACCATATCGAGGAGATAGAGGGACAGTTCGATTGGAGCGGACAGCGCAGCCTGCGCCGTTTCCTGGAAGTCTGCAAAGCCGGAAATATGCCCGTTGTGCTGCGTATCGGTCCCTATTGTCACGGCGAAGTACGTGGTGGCGGCATACCTGACTGGGTAGTAAAGACAGGATGTAAGCTACGTACCCAGGACAAGGTGTTTTTGGGGCTTGTCGAGAAACTATACCGGCAAATATTCACCCAGGTGCAGGGCTTACAATGGAAAGACGGCGGTCCTGTCATCGCTGCACAATTCGACAATGAATATGGCGGTGACGGTGTATACCTGATGACCCTCAAGGGTATGGCGAAAAGCATCGGCTTCGATTTGCCCTTCTATACCTTCACAGGTTGGCCTGGACTTAGGAAACCTGTTCCCTATGGCGAGATGCTGCCCCTCTATGGTGACTATGCCGATGGTTTTTGGGATCGTGGCATCGAGGAGGGATGCGGCAAATACTACAAGGCATTCAATTTCCGTAGCCTCTTTCAACGCCCTCAGGGGGGAGAGGCAATGGGTGCTTTGGATTCAGCACAGAACTCTTCCCCCAAGGGGGAGGCTGGGAAGGGGCTTTATCCTTACTTTACCTGCGAATTGGGCGGCGGCATGATGACTTCCTATCATCGCCGCATCTACACCTACCCGGAGGATGCTTACGCTATGGCTGTTGTCAAGCTGGGTAGCAACAGCAACCTGCTTGGCTACTACATGTATCACGGCGGCACCAACCCCGAAGGAAAGCTTGGTGTGACCCTCAACGAGCAACAACGCACGCTGAGCACCAACTGGAACGACCTGCCTGCTATGACCTATGACTTCCAGGCTCCGCTGAACGAATTCGGTCAGCGCAACCCTCATTTTTATATGCTTCGTAAGCTGCATCTTTTCATGCAAGACTACGGTGAGGTGCTAGCACCAATGACTGCCACCTATCCCTGCGAACAAGACATCAAGCAGGGCGATGACTCGCACCTGAGATGGAGCTACAGAAGCCAAGAAGGAGCTGCTTTTGTCTTCATCAACAACTACGAACGCTTTGCGAACCTAACTGCCAAGGAGAACGTACAGTTTGATGTCTGTGGCGTGAAGTTCCCGCAGAAGCCCATGACAATTCCGGGCTCTACGTCGTGTATCTTCCCCGTAAACATCGATGGTATCCGTTACGCCACAGCCCAGCTCATTGCCCATCGAGATGGCAAGATATACCTGGAACAAATTTCTGGTGTCCCCACGGAGATTGCTATTGACGGAAAGGTGCTGCGTAACCTGAAGGCATACGGCCCCACCAAGCCCGTCTATAAGAACATCTATCTGCTCACGTCGGAACAAGCCGGACATCTTTTCCTTGAAGAAAAAGCACACGTAGATGTCGCTTACGTTCCTCCTGTTGTTAAAAAGATTCGCGAGGCTGGCACACCCCGACAGATTACTATTGGTGTGGCCAAAGTAGCCGAAGAACCCGTAGATGCCGATTTCGAACAAGCCGCTGTCTATCAGATTGCCTTGCCATCAGATTCTTCACTTTACACTCCCCACTCTTCACTTTTAGAGATAAAGTATCGCGGTGACGTGGCTCGTCTGTATGCTAATGGTCGTCTCATCGACGACAACTTCTACAACGGCCGTCCATTCCAATATGCCCTCTGGCGATTGCCCAAAGGCTGCCGACAGCTGGAGCTCCGCATCCTTCCCCTACAGAAGGACATGCCCGTATATTTCCCGCGCGAAGCAGACTTTCAAACTCCGGGCGAAGAGGTGAAGTCCGTAACCATTCAACCCTTACACCAATGACGGGACACCCATGAAGAAAGTCTCAAAACTCATATCCGCAATATTCATTCTTGCGGGACTCGCACTCCCTTCGGGTGCCCAGAATGCAGATGACGTGCTGGAAGTGGCGCGTCGTGTGAACAATTACTTCGTCCAGAAGTGGCCCGACCCTACCAAAGACACCTTTGTGGGCAGGCGGCGCCCCAGCTCCCTTTGGACGCGAGGGGTTTATTACGAGGGACTGATGGCACTTTACGGCATAGACCCTCAACCCTCCTATATTAAATATGTAGACGATTGGGGCAATTACCACAAGTGGACACCACGTAACGGCACCAAGACAACGAATGCCGATGACCAGTGCTGCATGCAGACATACCTGGAACGCTATGCGTTAATGGACGATGGACGATGGACGATGGACAGTTGCCGGGTGAACATGGAGAAGCAGATGGCGCAGGGACGCGTTGATTACTGGACATGGATAGATGCCATTCAGATGGCTATGCCGGCATTCGCGAAGATGTATCAGGTTACTGGCGACGTGCGCTATATACGCTTTGCCCGTGACTGCTACGAATGGTCGCGCAACAAGTGTGGTGGAGGGCTTTGGAATCCCCAGGAAGGCTTGTGGTGGCGCGATGCTGACTTTTTTCCCCCATACAAGGAGAGCGACGGGAATAACTGCTATTGGAGCCGAGGCAACGGCTGGGTAGTAGCAGCACTTGTGAGGACAATTGACAGCCTCACCCCAACCCTCTCCAACGGAGAGGGAGTGGAAGTGCGCGCTTTCCTTGAAGAACTGAAAGCTGATTACAAGGCCATGATGCAGGCTTTGCTGAAATGTCAGCGTGAGGATGGTTTCTGGAATGTCAGCCTGATGTCGCCTGCCACGTTCGGTGGGCCCGAGACATCGGGTACTGCCCTCTTCCTAATGGGAATGGCGTGGGGCATTCGTAACGGATTGCTCCCTGCGGAAGAGTATCGGGCAGCAACAGACAAGGCTTGGAAAGCTATCGCTTCGGCAGTTCATCCCAATGGTTTCATCGGCTATTTACAGGGTACAGGTAAGGAACCGAAGGATGGCCAGCCTGTCACCTACACCAGTGTTCCTGACTTTGAGGACTACGGGGCGGGTTGCGTGTTATTGGGAGCTGTGGAGTACTACAAACTGATTAAAAATGAAAAATTAAAAACGGGTTACTCTGAGGCAAAGGCTGGTGCCCGGTGGTGGTGGTTGGGTTCTGCCGTCACGGAGCCCGGACTGACTTGGCAGATGGAACAGATGGCGTCACACGGCATAGGAACCCTAGAGATAACGCCTCTGTACGGTGTTCAGGGTAATGATGCTAACAATATCTCCTTCCTCTCGCCCGAGTGGATGAAAATGCTGGGATACACCATCAGCGAGGGTAACCGTCTTGGCATACAGATAGACATGAACTTGGGAACAGGTTGGCCGTTCGGTTCGCCTGAGACGCCTATCTCGGAAGCTGCCTGTAAGCTGCTGGTAGTTGATTCTCTGGTTGACAGCAAGTTGGCAAAAAACATCACACTGCCAGCGCCACAGAAGGAACAGAAGTTTGCCCGCCTGATAGTCCAAAAGAATTTCAAAAGCCGCATAAAAGGCAAGCGTCGTGTGATAGCGCTCTACGAAAGCCGTACGCGTCAGATGGTCAAACGAGCTGCTCCTGGCGGAGAAGGATATGTGATTGACCATTTCGACTCTACCGCTGTGGCGCATTATCTGTCGCGGTTTGATCGAGTTTTTCAGTCTTCCGGTGCACCCATGCCGGCAACGTTCTTCAATGACTCATACGAGGTATTCGGTGCTGACTGGACGCCCACATTGCCAAGGGAGTTCGAGGCACGTCGCGGATACCGGTTGGAAGATAAATTGCAGGAGTTTGTCGATGGCGATGCGCAGGTGATCAGCGATTATCGCGAAACGCTTTCCGACCTCCTCTTGGAAAATTTTACGGAGCAGTGGGTAAAGTGGAGTCATGAACGTGGCGTGAAGGTGCGCAATCAGGCTCACGGTTCGCCCGCTAACCTTATTGATATCTATGCAGCGGTTGACATCCCTGAGATAGAGGGTTTCGGACTTTCCGAGTTCGGCATCAAAGGCTTGCGCACAGATCCGGGTATGACCCGAAAAAACTACTCTGACTTCTCGATGCTGAAATATGCCTCCTCTGCAGCTCACATCACAGGCAAACCGCTTGTATCAAGCGAGACATTCACATGGCTGACTGAACATTTCCGGACTTCCCTGTCGCAAATGAAGCCCGATCTCGACCTGATGTTCTGTTCCGGCGTAAACCGAATGTTCTTCCATGGAGCATGTTACTCCCCGAAAGACGACCCATGGCCCGGATGGCGATTCTACGCTTCGGTGGATATGTCGCCCACCAACTCCATTTGGCGCGATGCATCGATGTTGACCGGCTACATCGACTTCTGCCAGCAGCGGTTGCAGGAAGGAGAGCCGGACAACGATTTCCTTGTGCTTTTGCCTGTAAGGAATATGTGGAGAACTAACATCGACAAACGTCTGATGTTGTTCGAAATCAATTCTATGGACAAGAAAGCCCCCGAGTTCATTTCCACCATCCTGAGGATTGACTCGCTGGGTTACGACTGCGACTATATATCAGAGAAATACCTGCGTACCACGTCCTATGTTGATGGCAAACTGCAGACAGCGGCTGGTACGCGTTACGCAGCGCTCATACTGCCACCTGGGTGCATATTCAGCAAAGCGCTGAAGCAGCACATCGAGGCTCTGAAACATCAGGGAGCACACATTGTTTATAACATAAGTGCCGATGAATTGGGCAAATTTGCAAAGCCGGAAGAACTGCGCACCCAGCTTCACATGAAGATGATACGTCGCCGCGTAGGTGATGGGTACCGTTACTTTGTATCGAACCTAACCCCTAACGATGTACAGCGAAAAGTCAGTCTTGCTTCTACAGGCGCTAATACCATTGTCTCACTACGCAGCGGTGAGAGTTGTTTCATCGATGCTTTGGCCGATGGCAAGGCCAATGTTTCTTATCCTGTTGATGCCCTTCAGCCAAGTAACTTTCATTCTTCACTCTTCACTCTTCACTCTTTACTTCTCAAAGACCTTACCAATAACAAATGGACGCTCAATTTTATAGAATCACAACCTGCTATCAATCAAGAGATAACCATCGACGGGCTTAAGACATGGGAAGTGCTACCTGTCGACAGCCTCAACGAATTGATGGGTACAGGCGTTTATGAGACCACCTTTGACCTCTCCCCCTCGAGGGAGTTGGAGGGGAGCCACTATCGAATTGACCTAGGTGATGTCCGGGAGTCGGCGCGCGTGTATATCAACGATACCTACGTGGGTTGTGCCTGGTGCGTACCTTTTACATTGGATTTTGACGACATCCTGCACGAGGGTGAAAACACCATTCGCATAGAAGTAACCAATCTGCCTGCCAACCGCATTGCAGCATACGACCGGCGAGGCGTGAAGTGGCGCAAGTTTAACGAAATAAACGTGGTGGATATCAACTACAAACGCACCACTTACGACGGCTGGACACCTGTGCCCTCAGGACTTAACTCGCATGTGAAGATTATAAAAATTATAAAATGATAGCATTATAAAATTATGATAATAAGAAATCCCTCTAGGCGCCTAATTTCTATTTTTCTAATTTTCGCAATATTTGCTATTTCTACGTTGGGAGGCAATGCAAGAACCAAATTGTGGCCCGACGGCACCGCGATGGATGCTTTCTTCAGTAACACCACAAAAGTGGACATTAAGGCATTGGGCAAACAATACGTCATCACAGATTATGGAGTGAAGAATGACTCTATGCTGATGCAGACAGCTGAGATACAGGCCGTAATAGACCGCTGTGCCAGCGAGGGTGGCGGCATGATAGTCATCCCAAAGGGTACGTTCCTCACAGGGTCGCTGTTCTTCAAGCAGGGAACACACCTCTATGTAAAGGGACGATTAAAGGGCTCGGACCGCATAAGGGATTTCCGACTGATGGAGACACGTATTGAGGGACAGACCTTGCAATATTTCGCTGCACTCATTAATGCCGATGGATTGGACAGTTTTTGCATCTTGGGTGATGGTGCAAAGTTGGATTGGGAAGAAACGCCCAACGAACTAGGCTTCACCACGCAGCAGAGTTGCATCGACGGCAATGGCTATATCTATTGGGAGGAGTTCTGGTATAGGCGCATGTACAACCGGGCTTGCACCAATCTGGAAGCGATGCGTCCCAGACTTGTGTATCTCTCAAATTGCAAAAATGTGACCGTTCAGGATGTCAATCTCATCAATTCGCCTTTTTGGACGAATCACTTATATCGTTGCGAGCACGTACGTTACCTAGACAATTTTATCTATGCACCTACGAAAGGCGTTGTGCCTCCAGGCGACACGAGGCAGCATGGTGCGCCATCCAGTGATGCGATAGACCTGGATGTCTGCCACGATGTATTGGTGCACGGCTGTTATATGCAGGTGAACGACGATGCCGTGGTGATAAAGGGCGGCAAGGGCACATGGGCAGACAAAGACCCCAACAATGGTCCTGTGTATAACGTGCTGGTCAGCAGTTGCCGCTACGGCAAGGCGCACGGCTGCATCACCCTGGGTTCGGAGTCTATTCACGACTGGAATATCGTGCTCTCCGACATAAAAATCAACAATGTTAACCGTGTGCTTTGGTTGAAAATGAGGCCCGACACCCCTCAGCACTATGAGAAAATACGTGTAGAGAATGTCAGAGGCACGTGCACCTCGTTCCTTGTGGTTCGTCCCTGGACTCAGTTCTTCCAGCCCGGCGACCGTCCCGATATGCCGCTGTCCCAATGCAACGACATCACCTTTCGGGATATTAATGTAGATACGCAGAACTTTTTCGACGTAGGCACTTCGGACAAATACCGGCTGATTGACTTCACCTTCGAGAATTGTACGGTTCGCGACAAGAAGCAATCCTTCGACCCCACAATGATAGAAGGCTGCGTAGTAAAGGATTTATCCATCAATGGTGTCACCAAATTCTAGATGAACGAAGAAAAACGATTGTTGCGACGCAAGCGGCTGATGGACAACAGAGCCTACCAAATAATGTGTGGCCTGACGCGCTACATGGATCGCTATTATCTGGATGCACTCATCGGCATCATTCCCGGATGGGGTGATGCCATAGCGATGTTTAGCGTTGTACCTTTCATCTACTTTTCGTCGCGTGTCATTCGAAGTGTCCCTCTGACGCTGGCAATCCTGAATAATGCTCTGCGTGATGTACTACTGGGTATGATTCCGTTCTTTGTAGGTGATGTGATTGACGTCTTCTACCGCGCCAACATGAGGAATATGGTGATGGTTCAGGGATTCGTGGACGGAGATGAGACCATCATTAGGCAGGTGAACCACCGGGCACTGCAATCAGCAGTTGTTCTCATCGGTCTATTGCTGCTTATCGGCCTCATGATTTGGCTATTGATATCTTTCGGTAGTTATCTGTATTCACTCGTGTTAACATAAAAAATGGGGTATTTATGGTATGAATGTGTATAAGGTGTAATTTTAGTAATTAACATAAACTTCAAACAACTATGAAAAGACGATTATTTATGATGGCGGTCCTGGGTATCGCCGCATGGTGTGCCTCTGCACAGGCACAAGAGAAGAAGGATTATCCGCAACCCGAGGCTATGCGGCCCGGAATGTCGGAGTATTGGACACCACAGCCTAAGGTGGTTACACCAGGCGACATTAAGACCAACACGGCTCCGAGCGATGCCATTGTGCTCTTCGATGGGAAAGACCTCTCGGCTTGGATGAATCCCAATGGAGAAAAAGCCGAATGGACAGTAAAGAACGGAGTGATGACGGTGGACAAGTCGAAGGGTGACATTGTAACCCGCCAGAAGTTTGGCAGCTACCAACTGCATTTGGAATGGTGCGTTCCCGTAGGCATTACGGGCGAGAGCCAGTCGAGGGGCAACAGTGGCGTCTATATGCAGGATATGTACGAGGTGCAGATTCTGGATTGCTTCGAGAATGAGACCTATGTGAACGGCATGACGGGAAGCATATACAAGCAGACACCGCCGCTGGTGAATGCAATGCGCAAGCCTGGCGAATGGAACGTCTATGACATCATCTACACGGCTCCCGTCTTCAAGGAGGACGGCACATACCTCTACCGGCCCTTCGTGACGGTGATACAGAACGGCGTTGTCCTCCAGAACCATACGGAGATTCAGGGCACCACAGAATATATCGGTTTCCCGCGCACCGTAAAGCACGGCGATGGCCCGATACGTCTCCAATCTCACGGCGATCCCAGTCAGCCAATCAGCTTCCGCAACATCTGGATAAGACCATTATAAGTGAAGAGTGAAGAATGAAGAGTGAAGAATTAACAAGAAGAGCTTTCCTGCGGCAATCTGCTACGGCTTTGGCAGCAGGAATCCTGATACCCCGCTCGCTTTATGCCATAGCACCGAAGAAAGTTGCTGCCAGCGACCGCCTGAATGTAGCCCTGGTGGGCTGTCGCTCTATGGGCTGGTACGACCTCTCCGATATCATGAGATATCCGGGCACCAGTTGTGTGGCACTATGCGATATTGACAGCGGCATCCTGTCGAATCGTGCTGCAGAGGCAGAGAAGAACTGGGGCAAGCGGCCTGCAACCTATGGTGACTACCGCCGCATACTGGAGCGTGACGATGTGGATATCATCGTTGTTGGTACCCCCGACCATTGGCACTGCAAGATAACGACCGATGCCTGCTCGGCTGGCAAGGATGTCTATGTGGAGAAACCCCTAGCCAACAGTATTGCGGAGTGTGATGCTATGGTGGCTGCGGCCCAGCGCTATGGGCGCGTCGTCCAGGTGGGACAGCAACAGCGAAGTGCCAACCTCTGGCACAGCATGAAAGAATATATCGACAGTGGCGAACTGGGACATATCGGTCGCGTCAATGTCTGGGCGAACTTTGCATACGCCGCTCTGTTGAACCCTGCAAAGGATGGCCCTGTTCCCGATGGCGTTGACTTCGACATGTGGCTCGGCCCTGCTCCGAAGCGCACCTTCAACGCCTCGCGCTTTCATGGTTCCTGGCGCATGTTCTGGGACTATGGCGGTGGCTTGCTGACCGACTGGGGTGTGCATCTGCTCGATATGGCTTTGTGGGGTATGGACGTCAAGGGTATGCCGCAGCGTGTTGTTGCTGCTGGCGGCAATCATGCCTATCCCGAGAATTTCTCAGAGACATTCGACACACTGAGCGTCACCTATCAGTTCCCCGAGTTCCTCATCCAGTGGTCGAACCTTGCCATCGAATCAGGCCCTTATGGTCGCAACTACGGGCTTGAGTTCAAGGGCACCAAAGGTACCCTCATCGCCAATCGCGAGAGTTGGGAGGTTATTCCTGAGGGCGACAAGGTTGAGGCGAAGCTGGTGAAGCCGTCGAACAACGACCACCTGGACCATACCAACAATTTCATGGATTGCGTGAAGCGGCGGGACATGCAGACGTCGTGCCCCATCACGAACGGCAGCTTCTGCGCCAAGTATGCACACATCGGCAACATTGCTGCGCGAACGCACGAGGCATTGACCTATGACGATGCGAAGCATACCTTCAACAATCCGGAGGCTGACAGTTTCATCATCCCTGTTTATCGCAAACCTTGGAAACTCTAAGGGTTCCTATGGTGGCATTCTATGCTGTATGGCTTCATTGGAGCGATATGAAACTATCTGTTATAAAAACAATGAAATGTACAAAGAGAATATGAATGTTGACGTTATGGCTTTCCCTTTTATGTGTCATCCCTGTAAGAAGAGAACGTTTCGTCAACGACTCGCTAAAGATTGACAGAGTGTAACAGCAATTTGCAATGCTTTTGCCTAATGGTTTAAAAGCAGATGCACCGCTCGTTTTCGTGCTGCACGGACACGGCGGAGGAATATGAAAAAAATCCCATGTCTGCTCCCGCCAGAAAACATGGTTTTGCACTCTGCATCCCACGGGGATGAAGGACTCCCCCCCAAAAAAAACAGTTGGAATGTGGATTATCCGTTTCAGAAGGTATGGAAACTTGACGATGTGAAGACCTTATGCTGGATGGCTCGCTATGTTCAGAAACGATACGCATTAAGCAAGTCGAATACATTCTTGACAGGTATGTCGAACGGCGGGGAAATGTGCTATCTGATAGCTTTCTCCAAACAAAAGACGTTCAAGGCGGTAGCGCCAATCGCAGGACTTACGATGGAAGGGATGTATCGTGAGCTGGAAGTAGAGAAGCCTATCCCGCTGATGGAAGTTCACAGTACTGAGGATCGCGTTTCGGAATGGACGGGTGACCTCGAGAACAAAGGAGGTTGGGGCGCCTACATGCCTGTGCCGGTAGTTGTGGAATATTGGGTGGCCAAATACCGCTGCACGCATGAGGTTGTCGAACGTGTGGAGAGTTTAAAAGGAAAGGGCGGCCACGAGGTTATCAAACACCTTTTCACGGGTAGTCCTTGGGGCTACGACGTGTGGTTGTACGAAGTGGTCGGGGGTGGTCACACTTGGGCTACAGATGACATAGACACTGGCGAAGAAGTTTGGAAGTTTTTTCAGCATGTACTTGGAATGCTCCCTTTTCTTACAGCGTCACTCCGTTCTTCCAGATGGAGATTTCCGATGTGCCGGCCTGCTCCGCATGGACCGGGTGGCCGTTGGCTACATCAATAATCAGTTGACAGAAGTCATGCAGGGTCTCATCCATTGTCTGCTTCTCCAGGAGCACTCCGGCATCAAAGTCTATCCATTGGGGCTTGCGTTTGGCCAGGTCGCTGTTCGTCGAGACTTTCAGCGTTGGCACGAAAGTGGAGAAGGGAGTGCCGCGACCGGTGGTGAAGAGGACCATCTGGCAACCGGCAGCTGCGAGCGCTGTTGAGGCTACAAGGTCATTGCCGGGGGCGCAGAGGAGGTGGAGACCATATGATTCTGAGGTGAGGGTCTCCCCATATTTCAAAACACCACAAACGGGCGATGTACCGCTCTTCTGGGTGCAGCCGAGGGCTTTCTCCTCGAGGGTGGAGATACCGCCAGCCTTGTTGCCGGGCGATGGGTTCTCGCCGACGGGTTGGCCATGGCTGAGGTAGTACTCCTTGAAGTCGTTGATGAGGCGGATGGTGTCTTGCAGGACATCGTCGGAGATGGCGCGACGCATGAGCAGATGTTCTGCACCGAACATCTCAGGAACCTCTGTCAGGATGGTGGTGCCGCCCTGAGCACATAGCCAATCGGAGAAAGCACCGAGAAGCGGATTTGCTGTGATGCCGGAGAAACCGTCGGAACCGCCGCACTTCAGGCCTACACGCAGTTTACTAATCGGTACAGACACGCGCTCATCCTTTTGTGCTTGCTCATAGAGTTCCTTGACAATCTTCACGCCGGCTTCCACTTCGTCGCCTTCCACTTCCTGACAGATAAGGAAACGGATGCGCTGGCGGTCGTAGTCGCCCAGCATCTTCTCGAACTCGCGGGGCTGGTTGTTCTCACAGCCAAGGCCCACGACGAGCACGCCGCCAGCATTGGGGTGCAGCACGATATCGCGCAGTATGAGCCGCGTGTTCTCGTGGTCATCGCCAAGTTGCGAGCAGCCGTAATTGTGGGGGAAGTAGTTAATTGATAATTGACAATTGACAATTGATAATTGAGAGGTAGCCTGCTCAACGATTTGACGGCAAATACCATTGACGCAGCCAACAGTCGGGATGATCCAAATGTCGTTACGGATGCCGACCTGTCCGTTGGGACGAGGAAAGCCGAGGAAAGTAATAGTGCAGTGTGAAGGAGAAATTTTGAATTGTGAATTATGAGTTGTGAATTGAGAGTAGTCCAACGTGCCGCTAAGGTTGGTGGCGATGTTATGATGATCCACGAGTTCACCTTTGCGGATATCACGAGTGGCATGACCGATGGGATTGCCGTACTTGATGATGTCCTCTCCGGCGGCGATGTCGCGGAGGGCAAACTTATGGCCAGCTGGAATGCCGGGCAGGTCTTGCAGGGCCACAGCTACCGTATCGGCGGGATTGATTTGAAGAAACTGCTTCATGACGCCATCAGTCGTGAAACGGTTGTCATCATGCCGCGATCCAAGATGCTCTGGATGCTCTCGGTCAGGAGGTCGGTGAGGCCCGGGATAGCGTTGAGGTCACCGTGTTCGTGCCAGATAAGGTCCTGAGCGGCGAGAACACCTTCGGCAACCTTTCGGGTATCACCCGTTGCCCACAGGTCTGCGAGCAGTTGCATGATGCGCGGATTGTCGTTGGGCTGAATGGGAGTGCCATCAGCACGCTGTCCGCCACGATAATAGACACAGATAGCAGCCAAGCCAAGGACGATGCCTTTCGGCAGTGTGCCCTTGCGCTGAAGGTAAGTCTTCAGACCGGGCAGGTCGCGCGTCTGGAACTTGGGCAGGCTGTTGAGCATAATGCTCGTCAGTTGGTGATCCACGAAGGGGTTGCAGAAGCGCTCCATCACGTCGTCAGCAAAGCGGCGCAACTCATCTTCGGGAAGATTCAGCGTTGGCAGCAGTTCCTCATACATCACGCGACGGATGAACGGGCCGATGACCTCGTGCTGACAGGCATCGCGTACAATGTTCAGTCCAGCCAGGAAGGCTACAGGCGAGAGCACGGTGTGCGGGCCGTTGAGCAGTGTCACCTTACGCTCATGGTAGGGCGACTCGTCGTGCGTGAGTACCACATGCAGCCCAGCTTTATCAGCAGGGAACTCGCGGGCCAGTTGCTCCAGCGACAGATTGGGTGCGGTCTCGATGACCCATAGATGGAAGGCTTCTGCCTGAACCACCATTTGGTCTGCATAGCCCACCTTCTGTTGAATGGCATCGATATCTTTGCGAGGGAAGCCCGGCACGATGCGATCCACGAGCGTGGTGCAGACGTAGCATGTCTGCTCAAACCACTGACGGAATTCTTCATAGTTGGCACCCAACTCGTCCTTCCACAACTCAATGTATTTACGGATGCAATCCACGAGGTGATGACCGTTCTGGAAGATGAGTTCGCAGGGGAAGATGATGAGTCCTTTCGTCACATCGCCATTAAAGGCGCGAAAGCGGTGGTAGAGCAGTTGTGTGAGCTTGGCAGGATAAGAAGATGGCGGTGCATCGTTCAGACGACAGGTTGGATCGAAGGCAATGCCGGCCTCAGTAGTGTTGGAGATGACAAAGCGGATATCCGGCTGTGCGGCCAGCGCCAGAAAGGCAGCATGGTTAGTGTAGGGATTTACGGTTCGGCTGACGCTGTCGATAAGTTCCAGGGAGTTCACAGGCTGGCCGTCAATAAGGCCCTGCAAATTGACATGGTAGAGGCAGTCCTGGGCCTGTAAACGGTCAGCCATGCCTTGTGCGATAGGCTGCACGATGACAACGGAAGCGTCGAAGTCGGTGCGCTGATCCATCTGCCATACAATCCAATCGATGAATGCGCGAAGGAAGTTGCCTTCGCCGAATTGTATAATGCGCTCGGGGCGCTGTGCCTTAGCGGCGGTAGTGGAGTTGAGGGGAAGCATAGTTTAATTGAAAATGGAGCTAATGGGGCCTATGGGCCTATGGGCCTAATGGGCCTTATAAAAATTTACTAAGATTCTAAACACTTTGCCAGGGGCAGCGTCCCAGTCGGCCATTGCCTGTGCGGCCTTCTCTGGTGGAACGATGTTGGAAATCAATCTGTCGGTGGGACAATCACCGCGACGCAAGTAACGGATGACGGCGCGGAAGTCGTCGGGCAGGGCATTGCGAGAACCGCGGATGTCCAATTCCTTCTGCACAAAGAACTTGGTAGCAAGGGTTACATCTGTCGGTGCGTAGCCGATGCAGACGATGCGACCTGTGAAGGCCACCTCGTTGACAGCGGTAGCATAAGTTACAGCGGCACCAACGGCTTCGATGACCACATCTGGTCCGGCACCGTCGGTCAACTCCTGGAGGCGGGCGTGGACATCGTCTGTGCCACTGTTCACGGTGGCAGAAGCACCGAGTTCACGTGCCAATGCCAGCTTTTCGTCATCTAAGTCCATAGCGATGACGGTTGCGCCTCGCAAGCTGGCTCGAACGATGGCACCCACACCAATCATGCCACAGCCAATGACCAGCACGGTGTCGCTGTCCGTCACCTGCCCACGATCCACAGCGTGAAAGCCCACACTCATTGGCTCAATCAGCGCCACATCCTGTGGGGCCAGACCTTCGGCGGGAATCACCTTCTGCCAGGGAACACAGATGAATTCACGCATGGCACCATGACGCTGTACGCCAAGCGTCTCGTTGTGCTGGCATGCATTGAAGCGGCGACGGCGACAACTTGGGCAGTTGCCACAAGCCGTATATGGGTCAACGGTTACCACTTGTCCTGTTTGAAACTTTGCCGGCACTCCCTCGCCCACACACTTTATTGTGGCACTGATTTCGTGACCAGGGATGACAGGCTTCAGAGCCAGAACGTTACGGCCGCGGAATGTGTTAAGGTCCGATCCGCAGAAACCTACATAATTGATTTGCAGCAGCACCTCGCCGACAGCGGGCTTTGGCGTCGGCTGGTCGATGACCTCTAAGACATGTGTGTCTGTTATTTGTATTGTTTTCATTGTCTATTCGTATAGATAAAAAATCCTATCCATCATTTGCCATTTCTCATTGCTAGTAGCCTCCTTGCGACAGTCCTGGAACATTGCCATATATTCCTCCCATTCCTGCTGTCGAGGTAGTGTGGCAAGTCGGGTCATAGCGCTGTTCCAGTCGAAGTCGAGGGGAGTGTCGACGACCATCACGATGCGTGTGCCGTGGAGATAGACCTCCATTTCGAGGATGCCGACTTGGCGAATGCCCTCGCGAATCTCGCGCCATGCTTCTTCGCGGCTGTGGCGGCGGCGGTATTCAGCTATAAGAGCGGGATCGTCTTTCAAGTCCATCGTTTGGACATAGCGTTTCACGGGCACTCCATGCTGTTTCTGAACAAAACCCTGTAACATCTTATGATTAATTAAATTAAGCGGTTTTACGATTTTATTCCTACTTTAAATGTCTGGTAGCCGTAGATGGTGATTAGTACGAAGCAGATGAAGGGTAGGATAAAGGAGATATTGACGGCGGGCCAGCCGAAGATGACCTGTTGGTCGATGAGATGACCCTGCAGTGGCGGCATCAAGGCTCCACCCACGATGGCCATTACCAGGAATGCGGCACCCAGTGATGTGTCTTCGGCCGATACGTTTTCAAGGGCGATACCGTAGATGCTGGGGAACATGATGGACATGAAAAAGCTGATGCAGACGAGGCTGTAGAGGCCCATTATGCCTTCGATGCAGATGGTTCCGAGGGTACAAATCGATGCGCCGACGCCGAAGATGGCCAGCAAGCGGCGTTGGTTGACGTACTTCATCATATAGGTTCCGGCGAAGCGTCCCACAAGGTTCAGGGACATGGCGCAGATATTGTAGCGTTGGGCTGTTGCCTTGTCGATGCCCATGTGGTCGGCATATTGGATGATGAAGGTCCACACCATGATTTGGGCTGCCACATACAGCACCTGAGCCAGCACACCATTGCGATAGATGCGGTTGTGCCACAAGTGGGAGAGAGTGGTGCCCGCACTGGTCTGAGCGTCATTCTCTCCTTTCAGGGAGGGCATTTTGGTGAGGGCGATGATGACGAACATCACGAGCACCACCAGACCGATGGCCACATAGGGGTCGCGGATGACGGCGAGGTCATGCAGTCGGATGTTGGCTTTCTCCGCATCGGAGAGGGAACCAAAGATAATCTGACCGGCAGCATCGCGTTTGTCGGAGATGAGGTTAGGCAATACGATGAACGAGGCGACAGCCATGCCCGAAAGTGAGCCGACGGGATTGAAGGCCTGTGCCAAGTTCAGGCGGCGGGTACTGTTCTCTTTCGGCCCCAGCGAGAGGATGAATGGATTGGCGCTGGTTTCGAGGAAAGCGAGGCCGAAGGTGAGGATGTAGAGCGATACGCAGAAGAAGGCGAACTCCTGGAACTGTGCTGCGGGGATGAACAGGAATGCCCCCACGGCATAGAGTCCGAGGCCGATGAGCACACCCACCTTGTACGAGTATTTGCGGATGAACAAAGCGGCTGGCACAGCCATTGTGGCGTAACCGCCGTAAAAGGCGAACTGCACCATCGATGCCTTGGCTGCCGAGATTTCCATCAGCGTCTGGAACGCTGCCACCATCGGGTTTGTGATGTCGTTGGCGAAACCCCACAGCGCGAACAGTGCCGTGATGAGGATGAAGGTGAAGAGGTACTTCTTCTCGACCAGTTTTTTCTTTTCCATAGACATATATTATAATGTGTTATTCTGACATGTTTTTGATGTAGGGCAGGTCGGGCAGATTCGCGAAACCGTAGAAGCGTTTGGCATTTTCGCCCAGGAAGGCCGCTTTCTTTTCGGCAGTCAGTTCCCGGGACTTGCTGATGAAGTCGTAGGACATGCGATAGGTGATGGCGGTGATGGTGCGAGGGTAGTCCGAGCCCCACATCAGCTTGTCCCAGCCTACCAGGTCTGCTGCTTCGCGGATAGCGCGAATGGCACTGGGATAGGGGTAGAACTCGGGGTTGTAGAGCCACGTGATGCCACCGCTTTCTATCATCACGTTCTCGTGCCTTGCCAGAAGAATCTGCCTGCGCCAGCATTCGTTTTCCCAAGGAGGAGAAGTGGGCTGGTCGGCCATACCCAGGTGCCCGATGGCTATCTTCAGACGCGGACATTCGCCGATGACTTCTTCCAGCTCTCCAGTCTGCCTGTCACCATCGGCCAAACACATAGAGACAATCATACCGCGCTGTTCCATCATCTTGAACACAGGCATGAGTGTCAGCAGCGACTCCTGCATGCGGTGACCGGGGAAGGCGATTCCCTTCAATCCCGCTTTGGCGACGGCCTGAGCCTCTTCGAGGTTCCAAGCCATTCCCATACAGAAGAACCGGTTGGGGTATTGTTTCTGCACCTGCTCCAGATACGCATTCTGGCAGCCGTCTATCACCTCCTGAACGACAACGGCGGCACCCACCTGAGCATAGTCCATGTTGCTGAGAAACACCTCGGCTGTGTTCTGCCCGTCAATCATGAACGGAGGCAGCATCTGCACCTCCTCGCCCATGAATATGCTGCGCCCGTTCCGGAGCGAGAGGATGCGTTTCCCATCGACTGTGGTATCCTGCCGCAACCAAAGGTGGGAGTGAGCGTCAATCAATTCATAATTCATAATTCACAATTCACAATTCTTGGATGTTTTAGCACCAAGGCGCGCCGCTAAGGCGCGGAACATAATTCACAATTATCATGTGTTAGCCCATGTCAGTCGCATGGCCGGCCCGATGATGTCCTGCACCTCCTTCACCAACTGCCAGTCGATGGGTTCCGCGATGTATCGGAGGTTGCGGCGGACATTGTCGGGGTTGGCCGAAGAGAATAGGGTGGAGGGGATGCGGGGATTGCTGACCGAGAACTGCATGGCGAGCTTCTCGATGGGATAGTTCTTCCCCTTGCAGTACAAGGCCGCGCGCTTGCAGGCCTCCACCAGAGGCTTCGGAGCCGGGTGCCAGTCGGGGATGCCACGTTCGGAAAGCAAGCCCATCGACAGCGGCGAGGCGTTGATGAGCCCTATACCACGACTCTCGAAGTAGTCGAGGCCAGCGGCAAGGGCATCGTCGCAGAGACAATAGTGGCAGAAGTTCAGCACCGTCTCCACCATACCTGCGGGACTATGGTCGATGACCCAGCGCAGATTCTCTATCTGCAGGTCCGTGATGCCGACATGACCGACAAGCCCCTTCTCCTTCAGCTCCACAAGGGCCGGCAGTGTCTCCTCGACGACCAGCCCGAGACCACCAGGCAGCGAAGCCTGGAACTCGATGTCGTGGACGTGAATCAGGTCGATGTACTCCACACCTAGGCGCTCCATGCTCTCATAGACACTCTCCTGAGCCCGTCTGGCGGAGTAGTCCCACGTGTTCACACCGTCCCTGCCATAGCGACCCACCTTTGTGGAGAGGATGTAGCGGTCGCGTGGAATCTGCCGCAGCGCCTTGCCCAACACCGTCTCCGCCTTGTAGTGGCCATAATAGGGCGACACGTCAATCAGGTTCATGCCCCCGTCCAGAGCAGTGAAAACCGCCTCCATGGCCCGCCCCTCGTCGATGCTGTGGAAAACACCCCCCAGCGACGAGGCGCCAAAGCTCAGCGCCGATACCCGCAAGCCCGTTTTTCCAAGAGTTCTGTATTCCATAATCAAGATTCTTTGTGTTAACAGCCTACAAAGTTACGATTAAGTAAGCAAAAAGCCAAATATATTTGAGCTTTTTCGAGCCAAAGTCCCCCTGCTGTGCCTCCCAGAGCCCCTGTGAAGAACTACGACGCATGTCAAAGTTATGAAAAAAAGAAGAATGAAGAGTGAAGAATAGAAAAAAAAATCGTAATTTTGCCTCCAAATATCAAAACGCAATGACAATAGAAGAAGCAATAAAAGCACGGCATACGGTTAGGGTGTACAAGAATCAGCCTTTAGCAGAGGAAATGGTGAATGCATTGGAAACAAAGATTGCAGAACTGAATCGCGTAGGGCAGTTGCATATGCAGCTGGTGGTGAACGAACCGAAGGCGTTCCTGGGAACGCTAGCAAAATATGGCAGGTTCCGCGGCGTAAAGAACTATGTCGTCATAGCTGGAAAGAAGACTGTCGATCTGGACGAGCGCGTCGGCTATTATGGTGAGCATCTAGTGTTGTTTGCCCAGATGTTGGGGCTGAACACTTGTTGGGTGGGACTTAGCTATTCTAAGGTGCCGGGAACGTATGTGCTAAATGAGGGTGAAAAGATTGCCTGCTACATAGCCATCGGCTATGGTGAGACGCTGGGCTCAGGGCATAAAATAAAGACCGTTGAACAAGTAAGCAATGCTAGTGAAGCAACCCCGACTTGGTTCAGGAAGGGCGTCGAAACTGCTTTGCTGGCTCCAACTGCTGTGAACCAACAGAAATTCTCGTTCGAGTACCTGGGTACGAAGGATGGTCGACATCAGGTACAAGCTCATAAGGGTTTTTCCCTAATTGGCTTCACCCAGATGGACTTGGGCATTGCCAAGTATCATTTCGAAATCGGTGCTGGGAAGGATTACTTCGAGTGGGTTTAACCTGCCGCCAATCGCAGAGAATTAAAGCTTAAGCCGATAGGTGCGGATACCGAAACGGGGCATCTGTACGGTGAGTCGATGATTACTGAACGGCGGGTGGAATATTTCGTTGCCTCGCAAATCTATCTCGCTGACCTCTGTTATCGGCAGGTCTAAATGGATGTTGTGTGGAAGGTCGTCGCCATCGGCATTATACAGCCGCAAGAGCACACTGCCGTCTGCATCTACGGTCAGGGAACTGAGCTGATAGCCCGTTCTATCCAGTGAGAGCAGAGAATGGTTCCCTTCGTTACCGCCTTTTGCTTGTATGACGGGGCGATTCCATGCCTCGCTGATGTCGCTGATGTGGGCATCGTCCCAATGTCCGCAGTGCGGCACGAGAGCATAGTGCAACTCTGTTTTTCCTGTAATCTTATGATCACGTCCCCATAGTCCTCCGCCTGAATACTGTATAGTCAGAGCCAGCGGATAGTCGTGGGCATAGGAGTAGGAGGTTGTATGGTCGCTCAGCAGGGCAAGTCCCGATTCCTTGTCTGCTACATCGACCCACGAGAGAATAATGTTGTGACGGATGTCGGTCCAACAGTCGAAGAATGTGCTATCAAGTTGGCTCTCGCAAACGTCGTAGGGCGCATCCTTCCATAGCTTAGGCTGCTCAAGATTGGTCGGAAAGAAGATGTTGAGGTCATACTTTGTGTTATAGAATGGGACGGTGGGGTCACCCTTTTCACGTTTTTGGTGATTGCCAATGTGAATGTTTTGTTTCCAGTCAATGACAAGTTTGACGTCAATCTGTGGCTCGTCTTTCTTGAGGGTGTAGGTCTGGGTGAACGGAACGCCGGCAATTTCTCCTTTGATACAGAGACTCTGTACAAAGGTATTATCTTTCACTATCTCGGCTATCGTGGGTGTCTCTGTAGAAGAACGGAAGCGGTCGTCACGTTCGAAGAAACCGCGTAATTCACCAAAGCCGTAAGTATTGGCCTTGTCAACTATTTCACGGCGCTGCTGCTTGTCGTATAGCGAGGTCAGTACGCCACCGCGCTTCAGGTCAAACACCAGTTTGTATTGTTCGTTCTCCATTGTTGCAGAGCTATTGGAGAGTTTGACGTTTTTTCCGGTTTGGGGTAACTTCACCTGATAGATATCAACAACCACCCAACCGAAAGGAGGCAGTTCCACCTGAAAGTCTATTACGCCTCTGTTGCCTTGCTTGCTCGTTACGATGGCTTTTCGCGTCTTACCTGTCGTATTATAGAATGCAATTCCGTCGCCATCTCCAGTTGTGGCTGTAGCGAGAGCTTGACAGGCTATATTGCAGGTCTTATCTGTCCATAGGGTGATATTGTCGGCCCATGTTCCCTGTTCGTTCAGACGGTTATAGGGAACAATCCACGAGTCGTGGTGCTGAGCTAGCATCAGCGTGCGCCATGCTTCGTCCAGATTATGCTGGTTAGGGCGACATCCTGTCATGAGGTAATGCATCGACGTCAGCCGCTCAGCTTCCAGTAGCAGGTGTTCTGCATGACGTACCTGCCAGGCTATGCGCTGCATCACCTGCGAACCCCATACCAGAGCAGGTAGCACATGTTCCTGCGGCATCCGATAGTCTGCAGACGAGGCTTGGTCGGCAATCTGTTCGATATAATCGGTCCAGCGTATGTACTGCGATTGCTGGTTCTTACCCAACCACGGCCCATACCTCCAGCCGGCATCCTGATAGCACATGCCGACAGGATGCTCAATACCCGCCTCGCGACAGGCTCGTAGGTAGTCGTTCGAATTTTTCCAAGCCTTCGTCTGCCACACGGTGCTGTCTTCTAGAGCCTCACAGGCATAGCGCGGAACCGACAGGAGCGATGTGCCGTCTGGTCCTATCCAGTTCACCAACTCGCCACCGAATGCTTTTGTATATCCGCCCCAGCAGGTATCGGGACATTTTAGTACACCGTGACGGAAACCTAGCCCAGATAGAATCTGCGGCAGACAACTCGTGAAGCAAGGCTCCTCCGTTGCATAGGTCGTGAAAGACATTGTGGGGAAGTGCTCATGCAACTTGCGGATGCCGTATTGCAGTTGACGGATGATGCTCTCGCCCAGAATGTTATACATATATGGTTGGGCGTAGGCAGGATTGGTGTATTCTACTTGCGGCCCTACCACCACTTGTTGCCATCGACTATATGCATCCGGCGTGCGCACCTTCACAGAGTCCCATGTTTCAGGCTCTATTTCCAAACCGATACGCCATTCAGGGTTTCTGTCCAGTTGCTCCATCATGTAATCAGTGAACGTGCCCAACGGATAGTGCCCATACACGCCTCCGTGAAATCCATCGGCAAAATAAGACGCATGGTGAGCTTGGCTAGTAGCCGTCATTGCCATCATCAGGGCCGCACAAAGTATAGCCATCTTCTTCATGATGAGCATTGTATACATGATATTCTTCATTGCGCAGATAGTTTTACGACCACAAAGATACGAATATGTAAGCACATATACGATGGTTTCCCTCATCTTTTCCGGAAACCTCGTGAAAAAACATAGGCAAATATTCGGAGAATTGCGAATTAATTACTAACTTTGCATCCGTTAAAGGATAATAACACACATATCAATCTATGAAGAAGTCTTTTTTGTCTTCGTTATTCCTGCTGATATTACCATTCGTCCTGACAGCCCAGACATGTGACTGGAGCAACCTTATTGGCAAGAAGGTTGTTTTGTACAGGTGGGGCCTGTTGGAAGACGGATGGTTCCGCGAGTCCCGCTTCACTAATCCGGCTGGAGAGATGCCAATGGAACAGTTTACTCTCAGGGATTCCACACACTTTGAATGGCGGTACGCTTTGACCGGTGACTTTGACCGCGAGTGCCACATCGACGGCGATGTCATGAGCGTGAATCCTCCTTTCTTCGAGAATCGCCATCTCAAGATTATACGTTTTCATTATATATCTTAAAGGATTAATCCTCTATGAAATCAAGATTGTTCTCTCTGATAATGCTTGCAATGTTAGGGATTCCTGGCAGTGCCTATGCATCCCCCCTTTCACTCTTAATACATTTGGCGGATGGCACTGAGATAGTGTGCGCTTTGGACAGGGAACCGCAGATGCTGTTTGGCGAGAAGACCATAACCCTGATTTCCCTCTCAGGTACAGTTGGGCAATGGGACTTTGTCGATGTAGAGTCGTGGTTTTTTTCTGACGTTGAAGATCCCGACGCTATTGATAATGTGAAAGAGGGAAATGCCCGGATTAGGATTGACAATGGGCATATTTTCATTGCCAGCAGACAAGTTGCCATCTATGATATAAACGGACGATTGGTTACTCCTTCACCGGGGACTGTCGACGGGATAACAACTATTGGCCTGAACGGATTTGCCAAAGGCACTTACCTGCTGAAAACAGGCAACACATGCGTTAAATTTTTGGTGAAGTGAAGGATTAATGACTAAAGGTTCATGTTTCTTGGTTATTGGGCTCCTGTTTGCAGCAAGCAGCAGTCGGGCGCAACATAATGTATATATCAACGAGGACTTCAACGGCTACAATCGGGTGCGCATCGTAAGCGGCGTGGACAAAATTGATTTCGCGTCGGATGGCGCGACGCTATGGAGCGGCGAGACCGCCAGTAGCTTCGATGCATCTGCGGTAGGGACGATGAGTCTTGCCGAGAAAGACCCGTGGCGGACGAAAGTGATGCCGGAGCGCTACCTTGCCGACTTCGACTATGACATCGCTTTCGAGGATGCCGACAAGGAGCGCGTGAAAGCAGAGCCGGAGGTGACGGATGAGACCAGCAAATTCTACGATGACTTCCTAACTCACAGCAGATGGACCAAGACGGTCAGTATCGTATTCGACGGAACCGACGTGACTGTAACGGGCGATACCGACTCTCTGTCATTGACTCAGGAGGGCGCTCATCTCACAATTGAGACGGCTGCCGCCGGACTGAGATACATCGTCTCAGGCAGCAGCGAAGATGCATTCATCAAACTCTACAGCAGCCATAAAGCCTGTCTGGTGCTGAACGGCGTGAACCTCACCAATCCACGAGGCCCGGTCATCAATAGTCAACTGAAGAAGCGGTTGTTTATTGATTTGGCAGATAATACAGTGAATACCCTGACGGATGGCTCTAAATACACAAAGGTGAAAGACGAAGACCAACGTGGCTGCATCTTTGCCGAGGGCAAGATCTGCATCTCGGGACTCGGACAGTTGTATGTGAATGGTAATAAAAAGTGTGGCATTGCTTCCGATGATTACGTTCATTTTCTTGGTGGCTTTGTCCATGTTAATGCTTATGCGCAGAAAGGAAAGGCCGTCTATGGCAAGGACAATGTCATCATAGGTGGTGGTATGCTGAGAGCTTACTGCGACGGTGCGGCAGGCAAAGGAGTCGCTTCCGACTCGCTGCTCTGTATAACAGGCGGTGTCATCAAGACCATTACTAAGGGCGATGCCGTATGGGATGACGATGAAGAGGACTACAGCTCGTGCTGTGGCATCAAGAGTGCGTGGAACATGTCTATCAGTGGAGGTGAGATTTACTGCCTTTCTACTGGGACAGGCGGGAAGGGCATCAGCGCGGGCCACTATCTGGAGACTACCGTAAATGACAAAACGAAGAAATACTACAACGGTGGTCTCACTATTGCCAATGCCGATATCTATGTCCGTACCAGCGGCATGCGTATCCCTGAGAAAAAGGAAGAGGATGGTCACGGACACAAAGTGGGTGCCTCGGCATCGCCTAAGTGCATCAAGTGTATCAATAATATGGTCATTAACTCGGGAAATATCTATGTCCGAGGCTCTGGCGGCGGTGCGGCCGAGGGTTTGGAATCCAAGAAACATATTGATATCTATAGCGGTAAGATACGCAGCTACTGCACAGATGATGGCATGAACTGCTCAGGCTGTGTGATATATGACGGAGATATTTTTGTTTGCAGTTCCGAGAACGACGGTCTTGATGCAAGCAGCCTGAAAATATTTGCCGGTACGCTATATGGTGTGGGTAGCGGTGACCAACAGATGGGTATTGATACCGATGGAAAGACCTTCGAGATATATGGAGGTGAGATCATAGGTGTGGGTGCACGTAGTTGTACCCCTCATGGAACTTGCTCCCAGGCTAGTGTTTGTTTCTATTTGCCCGATACTTATTGTAGTGGTGTGGCTGTGGCAGATGCTGAGGGGAATATCATCATGCAGTTCCCTACGCCCAACACATATCCTGTCCTCTGCCTTCTCGTTTCTAACGATCAAATTCAAGTGGGTAAAAGATATAAGATTCTCAGTTACAAAGATTCATTCAATGATGTCCCTGTGGTCGAGTATGATTTCTCTATGGAAGAAGAATACCTTGAAAAGATAGAAGAAAAATTCATCACACTGGGTAGCAAAAAGAGTAAGGATTAGGGATATGAAGAAATTATTACTCATCGTTTGTGTTGTTTTGCTTCGTGGATTTTCCGCGACAGCACAGCGTAGCTGTGGACTATGGCTCAACGAGGTGCCCCTTGTTGCCGACACAGTCGGAGGCACCATTTATGCTACCATCGAGCCAGGCGTCAGTCATGCTCTTAGGGGCACATTGCGTTGGGATGAGAGCATGTACCAAGGCGTAAAGTTGGACGATGTCCCTCTAGCAAACGGCAAACAGGGTAATTTGGTTGTTACGGATTGGTCGATGAATGCGACCTACATGTTTACTGTCGAAAACGATGAGAACAGACAATGGACACTCCGGTTCAGCACCTTGCCATTCGTCGTGATAGATTGCCCTCTGAAAGAGATGAAGAGCACATACTCCATGACAAAGGGAACCGAAGGCCATAACAAAAAGTTCCAGGGCTATATTAGTGTTATCGATGCACGATGCAGGACAAAGTTGAAAGACTCAGACCCTATGGGCATAGCATGCTTCAATTCCGAAATCAGGACGCGTCTCAGAGGGGCAACTACCGGCTCTCAACCCAAGCAGAGCCTCAATATAGAACTTGTAAAAGATGGGGAGAGCAATGATGCTCATCTTCTTGGTTATCGGAAAGACGATGACTGGATATTGTCGGCAGAATATCTTGATTTCAGTCGTATGCGCAATCGAGTGCTGATGGATTTGTGGACCATTGTCGACAGACTTCCGTATGATACAGACAATAAATATCAGTGCAACGGAACACAGGGCGAGTTTGTTGAGGTCTTTATAAATGGCGAGTATTATGGCATGTACTGCTTCACGGACAAGATAGATCGCAAGAAACTGAACCTCAAAAAGACAAAGGAAGCCACTGAAACGACATCGGAGGTGAAGCGGGGACTGTTATGGAAGGCTAACTGGGAATGTAGTGAGACATACCTGGGAGGGTATGACACCCTTCCCGCCAACGACTCTTTCCTGTGGCCATACAAGGAATCGAAGGGGACATACGGATGGGAGCAGAAGTATCCCGGTGACACAATCACTCAGGCTTTCTTCAATCCTATCTGCGACATTATTGATTTCTTTGATTCCAAAGAATTCGAGACCAAATATCAGGATTGGCTGTACGAACAGAATGTTATTGATTTCATTCTTTTTATTCAGGCGTTCCAACTTGTTGATAATCAAAAGAAGAACTATTACCTAAGTGTGCGGAATTACGACAAGGAGGAGAAGTTTCTGTTTACGCTTTGGGACCTCGATGGTTCTATTGGTCGCTTGGCAGGAGGCAGTGTTGCCAGCAAAGACCCCAAACAGATGGCATGGGGCGAGAAGCTGGGATACCATCACATGATACACATGTTCAAGACCAAGAAGCTACGTCCCGATGGTTTTTCCACAAAGATGAACAACCGCTGGCAATACCTCACGACTCACGAGTTGTCACTCCAAAATATCAGAGCATTGATGGAGAAATACGCCAGTCTGTTTGTCACTTCCGGGGCATGGGAAAGAGAGAAAGCCCGCTGGGTTCCGACTTACAAGAAGGATAATATAAAAATCTCCGACACACCTCAGGAAGAAGTAGAGTTCATGATGTCATTCCTGGAGGAGAACTATGCCATCTTCGACCAGAAAATGGCTTCCGACAACTGGACTCACGATGAATACAGCGAGGACGGGTATGTCAGGGAGAACAGCCCCAAGGCTCTGTATATAATAGGTAATGATGTGACGTCGAAACACGAGGACTGCACTGTGACAATGACTGGTCCTGTCCGGCAGGAACTTGTGGAAGGCATCTCCAATATCGACTACAGGGATGGCCGGATGACTGTTGTCCGCGAGGATGGAGTACAAGACTACGCTATGGATGACATTAAGGTAGTCAAAACGACTCATTCCGGCATCTATCCAACTCCGGCCTTTGTGCCAGACAGCCTGAAGCATGTCTTTGATTTCGACACCCGCTATGCCCCTGTCACCTCGTCTCTCCCCCTGGATGAGGCCGTGGGTTCTTCATCTTTTGATGTCCAGCGTACCATCCAAATCATCTTTGACGGGGCAGAGGCTTCTGTTAAAGGTAATTTGGAGGGTTTTGCTGCTGCAGTTGATGGCGCGTGTGTTTCTCTCGTAACTGAATTGGAGGGTGTGGAGATTCTTCTCGACGGTCGTTCCGAGGAAGGTAAGGTCTGTATTGAAAGCTTGTATCCTTGCAAAATAGCCGCCACTGAAGGTGGTACCATGCTTTCCTGTATCATTGCCAATTGCGACTTGACAATCAATACGCCGTATGCTCTGAATTTCTATAATGGAGAGTTCGACGGGAAATGCATTTATACAACTGGCGATGTCACCATAGAGGATGGTAGTCTCTATTTCCTGATGACAGGCAGTGGTACTCTCACAGATGCTTCATTCCCCAAAAATCCAGAGCTGGGTGCTCGTGCCGTCTTGGCTAACAATATCATCGTCGATGGCGGCAATTTATACATTAAGACTCTCGGTCATAATGGTGCCGTTGGTTTGGCTGCAGTCAAAAAACTGACTATTAACGGCGGCCACAACTACATTGCCACCTACGATGACCCTATGAAGATTGGCTCGGATCTGACTGTCAATGGCGGTTTTACTTTTACATCGAGTCTGACGAACGATGGCACCGATTCTAAGGGTAGTATCCACATGAACGACGGCTTCATCTGCTCATGCGGTCCTGAGGGCGCAGAGGCGGCATTTGATGTAAAGAACTTCACCTGCAATGGCGGAACAGTTATTGGTATGGGCTTCAAGAGCGACCAGCCCAAGGCAGATAAGTCAAAGCAGGCTTTCTTCCGTCTGGACCATTATAAAGGCGTGAAACGATATGTTAAGATTCTTGATGCAGACGGTAATGAGTTGAGAGTGCTTGAGACGCAGGCCTATGATACACAGACTATTCTCTATTCATCTCCTCTGCTTCAAAAGGGCAGCACCTACACACTTCTGACGGGCGACACCCTCGATGCTTTGGAAGAGTTGACCACCATCACTGCTGAATAAGGACTTTCTTGCCGCCTCGGATATAGATACCCTTTGGTAACATTGACCATTGACCATTGACCATTGACCATTTTCTGCCGCAGAGGTCGTAGATGGTGTCATCATTCTTTATTCTTAATTCTTCACTCTTAATTTCATCGATGCCGTCAGTGTCTGTAAAACCGAAATAGGCATCCATTTCATATATTCGATCAACGTACCAAGCCTCGATGCATTCAATTTCGTGTGCCAGGTCGGAGACATATTTCGGTTTGCTGCTCTGGGCATCAAAGTGATCTACCATACGCTGCCATGCACCGCTCTTCAGGAACAGGTCGCGGTAACCTTCCAGCTTCGATTTGAGGGAAGCCGGGGAGAAGGCACCCTTGCGGCCCTCCATCCAACGTCGTTTCAGTATTTCCTGGTATTCCGCATCCCCACTTACAGCCGAGATGGGGTAGAGTGCATTCTTGCCGATGTCGGCGACGGGCCAGTCGGCATAGTGCCCGTCGTAGTACCTGCCGTCGTAACCGCCTCCCAGACTGGTGTCAAGGTCCCACGGCGTGATGACAAAGCGTCGGCGCCAGGCTTGTGTGATGTCCGGGTCGTCGATGTTCTTGTTGATGTTGCGTATGGAAAGGAAATGGTTCTTGTTGCCCCAGTTGTCACCGATGGAGAGAGCCATCACGTGTATCTGGTAGTCGGCCAGGTTCTCAAGATAGCAGTACTTCTTCACGTAGTCGGATGTCTTGCCCACAGCGAAAGCATCCAGCAGCGGTTGCCAGGCAACCATTCCTCCGTAGTCGTCGGGATATGACAGCTCCCAAGCGTTGTGCCACGAGACGACGCAGGCTGTTGAATCCTCGTTAAAGCCGGGCTCGTTTTGGTTGGAAATGCCTTTCGTCCCGCTTTTGTAGAGAACACCGCGCACGAGCACAGAACCGTCATCTTCGTCTTCCTGCACCTTTTTTAGGTTCAGCAGTTTACGGTTGATACGGTCGGACATGCAGTATATGCCGTAGTACTTGTCGTTGATGTACACCTCGAGGAAGCGTCCTTCGGTTCCGTTTCGCCCATCGAATTCCGTATCGTATGGTAGTCGCGAGAATTCATTCCAAATATCAAAAGCCACACGATTGCGCATGCAAATGCGGTCGATGGCCATAGCATCCAGAATCCACGATGAACAAGAACGCATACCCAGCAGCGCGGAGTCAACCTCTTCGGAGTCGTCTGCTGTACGCAGTTTCATGTTGAACGACGGCTTCATCATATAGGACATGGCTGTAGCCCCGCGTGTCTTGAACTTGGCTGGCATTTCAATGACAGTCCCGTCGGTATTGGTCAACTGCATCTGGCCAAAAACATAGTCCATTCCCTTTTTGAACTTTCCTTCGAAGTTGACCCTTAGTACGGGCATACTTCCCGTTTCCCCAGCCTGTAGTCCAGCTGTGATAGTCGTCAATAGCAGGAAAAATACAATCTTTTTATTCATTATAGCTTGAAATGGACGAGGATTGGACAGTGGTCGGATGGATGCCAGAAATTGGAGATGTTCTGCGGGTTGCGAACGGGTGTGGTGTAATCGTCGTGGATGACAGAGGCATCACGAATACACTTTCGCAGAGCGGGCGTGACATATAGGAAGTCGATGCGCGACTTGCTGCCTGTTGTGCTGATGAACTGCCGGGGATGGGTGTCGTGGATGAGGTCGATGTATGGCGTCTGCCCGAGGATGAAGTCGTGAACAAGGAAACGAGTGGAGCTGTCGGGCAGTTGATATGTGGCGTTGTCCACACGGGAGATGGAGTTGAAGTCGCCCATCATGGCCCATAGTTCCTCACTCGCCTTGGGATGCGAAAGTACGGTTTCCTTGCAGATATATTCCATTTCCACACGCCTGAAGAGGTCGCCCTCATGGCGGGCACGGCTGGCTTCGCGTTCCGCCTGGGGTACTTTGTAGCCAAAGCCTTGCGGCCAGGTATGCAGGGTGACGATGTTCAGGGTCTTGCGCCCTTTCTGTAGTTTGTACCATGATGCTCCATGACAGACGATGGTGTCGGCATTACCGGAGATGAGTTTCTCTGCCTCCAACGGGAAACGCGAGGTGATGAGCTGTGGATAATGGTCGGGATGGGCGCTGAGATAGACGTAAGTGTGTCCATAACGTTCTGCCAGTCTCTTCCAACGTGTCAGGCATTCTCCTTCTGTCTCCACTTCCGACTTGGCGGTGCCCGTGACGTAGAGCTTCTGTGCCTCGCACCATACGCAGATGTCAGGATTCTGTGCCTTCACCCACGATGTGAACCGCAGGTAGTCGTCGGCTTGTCCGTCCCACATGCCGTTCTGTATGTTCCAGTAGAGCAGGCAGACTTCCTGCTTCGACCGACGTGCCTCGCTGGTCTGGATGCCGACGGCAGCGAACAATAGCAGAAGCCATAATTTTATTATAAATCTGAGACTTTTCATACGTATATCTTGTAGAATCCGATACAAAGATATGAAGAAAAAGTGAAAAAGTTGAGAATTGAAAAATAAAAGATAAAAGTAACACTTGATTTTGCAGTTGAGCCTCGTAATTATATGTTTTCTGGCAGGTTTTGTGCTCAAAAATCAGTTTCTTTATCTTTTTTACAAAAAAAATCACGAAATGTTTAGGTCAATTAGAAATTTCTTCATACCTTTGCTGGCGAAATCGGTAGTGAAACCGATACATTAGGTTTGGAATGGGTGCGATTCCCGTCCTCACCACGAAGCAAAAGTGTTTTTCATGGTATTAGATTTTTAAGGTTAAGATTCTTAGTCGTGAGATTAGGAATCTTTTTTTTATTGTTTTTGCTCAATCAGTTTGTTATCACGGTCAAAACATCCGATGGCATGGAGTTGTGCCTCGGGACTCACATGAATAGGCGTGTCGGCTTTGTATCCCTGCATGCGGCAACCGGTCATGATGACTGTGGCGCTGCCGGTGACGGTGATAAAGTCCCACGATGCGCCGAGAGTCGTTAGCGCTGGATTGCCACCCGAGAAACACTCGACGTTCGTCAGTGAGGTGTGACCCATGCCTTCTATCAGGATGGGATGCACATCCTCCAATTTTTTACCTACATTGGCGATGATAGAACCTTGGGCTATTTGCCAGTTGCGGTTCTTCCATTGGCTGCCCAGTTTGTGGATGCCAACGCCTACGCAGTCGAAGTTGAAGTTGGTGAGCTGTCCATACGTCTCGCTGCCAAGGTAGATGCCCCCATAGACACCGAAAGTGAAAAGGTCCATCAACTGGGCATTGTCCGTGTGGTCTATCCAGTAGGAGTAGGTTCCCATATGCACTACGGAGTCGATGACAGCCGGAGTGAACGTGCGTCGGAACTCCCTCATGTTGGCTGGATTGATATGGCAGTGCAGAATGCGCGGCACGTCGTAGCAACGGTCAATGGCAATGAACTGTCCGCCCAAGGGATAGCCGTAGCAGTGCTCGAAAAGAATTTGTTCGCAGATGTATGGCGCCTTGGCTCTGAAGTCCATCGCCATATACTCGCCATAGAACGTTAGGCAGCTCAGCGTCACGCCCTGCACCGCCTCGTCTGGCGACATACGGATGGTTGGCGGATAGGTGATAATTTCGCTAGGGTCTTTCCAAGTCTGTTCAGGGTAGTAGAACTGGATGCCGCGCACTTGTGTGGCCGATTCCACTGTGAGAAAAGGCTGCTCGCGGTCCCTGATGACGAATAGCGAGCCTGTTGGTCCCGAGCGGTCAGGTAGGGCAGTGCCCCTGCCTGTGGGACCATGTGCGCCTTGCAGTGTCACATTGCGGCGTAGTATGATGCCCCCCTGCATCGGATAGCCACCCTCGGTGGGTTCCACATAAAGCATGCCACCTGCGGCGCTCATCTTGTCGATGGCAGCTTGCAGGTTGCGGCTGTTCTCCTCTGCCGTATTGCTGGGCAGCACCCCTGCAGCCTGAATCGAGAGGAACCCCTGAGCCTCTGCCATCAAAACTCTCAGAAGCAGGGCAAGTAGCGCGATGTATCGATTTGCGCAGTTCGCCTTCATACACTTCTTCTTATTCTTATAGCCGCATGCGGGTGCCGGTGCGGGCCTCGACAACGTTGACTACATAGTCGCCCAACTTCTCGCAGGCATTGATGAGGTCCATGTATATCGTACCGACGGCATAGGTGTATGCGTGGTTGTTGATGTCGATGATATTCTGGGACTTCAGCTGGTCGCGGAAGTTGTTTATCTCGTTCTCGATGTTGTAGCTGCGGTGTACGTCGAAGTTGTCCTTTCGGCCGCCTATCAGCTGGTTCATCTGCGTCAGGGCTTGGTCGGTGAGGCTCATCATCTGGTGCAGGTGGTTATACTGAGCCTCGTTGAAGTGGTCTTCCTTACCCTGATACTTGCGGCTGATTGTGCGTGCCATGTTGTAGCAGGAGTCGCCAATACTCTCCAATTCGGAAATCTCACGCAACATGGCTCGTATCTTAGCCTTGGTGTCGTCGGAGAGGTGGGCATCGCTCACTTGGTCCAGGTAGTTTGCAATCTCCAACTCCAGATTATCGGAGATGTTCTCGTATTTCTCAATACGCGAAAACAGCTTGTTGAACTCCGTTTCCTGGTCGTTCTTTTTCTTGCCTGTGGAGGTGGAGGAAAGTATCAGCAATTCGTGTACCATCGCGAACATACGTTGCATACGAACGGAGAATGCCTGTATCTCTTTCTGAGCCTCCAGCACGGAGAGCTCGGGAGTCTTCATGATGCCCGAGGTGATGAAATGCAGGCGGAAGTCTTCCTCCTCGTCCACCTTCTTGGGCTTAATCAACATGCATACCAGTTTCTCTATGTAGGGGATAAACCAGATAAGGATGAATGTGTTTACCACGTTGAAGCATGTATGGAACGCTGCCAGTACGAAGTTCAGCTTGCCAGCATTGGCCAGGAATGCCGCAACGCCAGCCGATTCCTTTGTCATCTCCACGTCGTAGCCTACGAATCCGCATACGCCATCGACGAACGGACGGAACACGAACAGAATCCAGAACACGCCGAAGAAGTTGAAGAACATGTGAGAGAGGGCTGCACGACGGGCCTGTGTGTTCGCGCTGAGAGCCACGATGTTAGAGGTAATGGTTGTGCCGATGTTCTCGCCCATCACCAATGCTATGCCCTGATAAATGGGGAGGGCGCCGCTGGAGCACAGAATCATCGTGATAGCCATCACAGCTGCCGAGGATTGTACGCAGAATGTCAGCACACCGCCCAAAAGCAGGAATATCAGCGTGGTGGAGAATGATGTGGGGTTGAAGGATGAGAAGAAATCCAGTACCGTCTGATTCTCACCCAGATGCATCTCCATGCCCGTGGCGCGCAAGGTGCCTAAGCCTAAAAGTAGGAACGACAGGCCGAAGAGGAAGTCGCCTATGTAGCGGTATCTCTTCAGGTATATCAGGACGATGCCCACCAAGAACGCAGGATAGACGGCGCTTGTGATGTCAAATGACATACCTGCCGACATAATCCACGCTGTCAGCGTCGTTCCGATATTGGCACCCATGATGACCGATATGGCCTGTGCCAGCGTCAGCAGACCGGCATTAACGAACGACACCGTCATAACGGTGGTGGCTGTAGATGACTGTACGGAGGCTGTGACCAGCATACCTGTGAGGACACCTGTGAAACGGTTTGTGGTCATTGCACCAAGCACATGACGCAACTGAGGACCAGCCATTTTCTGCAGCGCTTCGCTCATGGCCTTCATACCGAACATGAGTAGTGCTAAAGAGCCCAGTAACTTAAAGACAATAAGAAAAGACATGGTGTTATGGGGTGTTAGGATGTGAAAAAAGTTAAAGAGTTAAAATATTGAAGAGTTAATCTCGATGCAAATTTAATTATTTCTTGGGCTTTCGCCAAATAAATGTGCTTTTTTATTTCTTAATTGTGGCTTATTTGTCTATGGAAAAGACGCGGAGATTAGCACCGGAATCTATGGCTGATTTTATGTCCTTGCCGCCGCTCTGAACCTTGCAGAGGCTAATGTCTTCGCCTTCTACTTCCTCGATTTTCAGTTTGCCAATTTGTGACTTGGCTTCGCGCTCGGCAACGGTCTTGACAATAAATACACCCATTTGTAGACCCTTGAAGGCACCCTCGCTGCTACCCAGGTCGATGTACACCTCTTTCTGTTTGTCTTTCTTGGTGGTAGAACCCTCGATAATGTTGGCCTGCAGGGGCTTAAACTGGTTCAGCCAGGCTGTGACGCGACTCGCTAATTTGTTGATAGCATCGCGAATAGCTTGGTCGGTAGTGGAATATTTGGCGGAGCCGGAGCCATAACCGCCCACTGTTGGGTTGGCTATTACCTCACCCGTCTTTGCGTCCTTCAACGTGAGCATCGCTTCGACAACGCCCGTGTACCAGGTAGAGACCTGCACCTTGTCGTTCTTGTCCTTCCATGTGCTGGAGCTCGACTTTGCTTGGATGTTGGTGATGAGAGCTTCGACCACAAGACTGCCGTCTTCGGTGGAATTATCCGAACGCAGCCCATCGTTGTATAGGAAACGGTAAGCACCAGACAGTCCCTTGATGATGGCGGCCTTCACGTCTTCTTCGTATTTTGTAGCCTGGACCGAGGTCTGTCCGGTCAGCACACCGGTGACTATTTTGCCTACAGCTTCTCCAGCCGACATTTTCTCCCCATGGTGAGGGTAGTCCACCTTTCCAAGTGTTATATAATACTTCTGATTCCTGTCGGTCTGAACCTCCTGCGCCCAGATAGTTGTCGTAATAAACAACATGACCATTGAAAAAAGAAAATGTTTTGTCCTCATAATTGTTTATTATTGTTTGAAAGTTGTTGTGAATTGAATTGAATATAATTCTTGTTATTTCTGCGACAAAGATAATACTTTTTAAGAAAAAACGTGTATTCTTGACAGTAAATAGCATTGTAAATTGCAAGTTTTTTAGGCAGAATAGCATGAGAAGGATTCTTTTCTCTTCTATCTTTCTGCTTTTTCTCTTTTTGTGTATGTCGGCAGAAATAGACTTGCTGTATAAATCAGAACCATTGGCTAATGACCAATGGTCAGATATCACATGGAGGACGCAGTCTTATCTTGTCAGCGAGAACTTCATTGTCATGCCGAAGTCCTGTGTGATGGTGGGATAACTGCTGCTGGAGAGGAGTGGCTCCGAACGCTGGCGGTCGTAGAAGAGACTCAGGGTGACCATTCTGCTCATGGTATAATCTACTTGAGCACTTGTTTTAATAGCCATATTGCCGCTGGTTGCTTCGCAGAGGTTTGTCTGCAGGTCACGTTTGATGGCGCTCTGGTTACGGATGCTGAAGTCGAAGCGCAAGTTCAGGTCATGGGCAATCTTTTGCTTGGAGCCGCTTCGGCTACTTTGTGTGGAGGTGTTGCTATTTTCGCCATTGTTTCTCTGAGAGTTCGGAGTCTTGTTCCTCGCATTGGTGTTCTTTGCCACTTGCTCGCTGGCCTTCTTGCTACGGAAGAGGCTGAACATGTCGAAGTCGTTGATCTTGTAGCCCCAGCCGATGACGAAGTCTTTGGAGCCTGTCTCGGTGAGCTGGGCGCTGGTCATGCTCAGGTTGAGCACACGTGTTGTCTTGTACTCCAACTTGAAAGTCATGTTGTTGTTGAGGGTGGCGTTGAGACCGATGAGGGGCGCGAAGCTTTCGTTGATGCTGACGGCGCTGACGTCGTACAGGCTGTTGGGTGAGTAGGTCCCGGACGTGGTATTCTGTATGAAGCCGAGACCGCCTGTCCCCATACATTCTACCCAGGAGCTGTATGAATGGTAGGAGCCGACAGCATAGACGCTCTTGTAGGCGTGGGTGAGGTTAACACTCTTGAAGTGGTCGCGTACCCAAGGCAGGGTGCTCAGGCCTTTGTAGTTTATGCTCCAGTTTGGTAGCATCTTGAGGAGCGATGGGAAGATGTCGAGTGAACCGCTGGTTCCTCCGCCTGTATATGCGGCAAGGAATGCAGGCACCATGACGTCGGCACTATACTTGTTGACGGTTCCGTTCTCCGGGTTAAACGTGCCACTCATGCCTGTTCCTTCGGGATATCGTACACCCTGATAGCGGGATTCTACGCGCTGCTGGTATACGTCGAGATAATCGCGGAACTTCTGGAATGTCTTGTTGTAATATCCGTTCCCAGCATTTCCCGGGCTGGCAAAGGCAGAGCCGATACTGATGGTAGTCATGTTGAACGAACCGCTGTGTGTGGGCGGCGTTCCGTACATGTACTGGATGCTCTTGTTGCGGTTGTCGGTACGGCTCATGTTGAGGTCAATCTTAAAGTCGGAGAATGGCTCCAACGTCATCTTTATCTGCACATCTTCTGTTTGGGCAATAGTGGCTGGTGTAGCAACACTATCGCTTCCAAGGAGCCACCCACGTTCCTTTGCGCGATCCAGATACGAATCGTTGACGAAACCGAATGCGAAGTCAACGCCAGGGGTAAACATGCCGTCCAAACGCTTCTGTCCGAGCATGTCGCCAATTTCGGGCAGGAAGCCAGGTACAGAGAGATTGTAGGTGTTGCGGTAGCTGATGCTGACGTTGCGCACCATCATGAGGAAGCGTGCTGCGGTTTGTGCAAGGTCGTACCATTTCTGCTCCGATAACTTGGGAAGTGCCACTACGTTCAGACGCACCTTTGTCGTATCGACGGGTGTTTTGACAATGCGAATCTGGTTTTCATCCACTTTCTTGAATTTGATGTTGTAGGCGAAGCCGCTGCTGTCTCGGGCTGTGACGCGGATACGCTTGGACTTCTGGCCGTGGGCTATGACGAGGTCGGAGTCGGGGAAGAGTGTTATCTCCTGTACGAAACCCTTGTTCTCGGGTTTCTTCTTTGTGGTGATACCGGCGGCATTGCTTTGTTTGTTTTGCATGTTCTGTCCTTTTGCCAGAATGCTGTCAACGGGTTCGCCTGTCTCCATCGATTGTTGCTCTGCCTTTTTGCGAGCATCCTTCTCCTTCTCTTTGGCGGTCTTCTTGGCCTTATCCTCCCTTTCCTTCTCCGCACGTTTCTGGTTGGCTCCGGCGCGGGCATTCGCTGCTGAGAAACGTTTGTTGGCTTCCCGCAGGAAAGGACTGTGATTGTAGAGTTTCTCCATGTCGAGTTTGCCGTTCACATTGATGTTGCGCTGCGTGCCGATGGTATTGCCGAGGGAAGGACGGCCGATACGTTCTGCGCCGCGTTTCCAAGTGTAGTTGGAGGTATAAGAAATGTCGCTGGAAGCCCAATCGAGAGCAGGAATCTTCTCCAGAGGAATCTTATAGCTGATTTGTACGTTCTGGCTATAATCGAGGGGACGTCCGAAATGGAGCAGGCTATGTTTCACGGAGTCCTTCCAGGCCTGATAGCGGTCGGGATAGAGGTCTTTGTTGACCTGCGTGTAGGGTTCTTCTATCTCGGCCCTTGTGCCACTTTGGAAGGAGAAGTGCAGCGCCTTGAATATATCCCACTTGAGCGAGAAACTTCGGTTCCAGGTCCAGTTTTGGCTGAATGAAGCTGGCAGGGTGGAGAGGTCGCCAGGGTTCTCCAGGTCGCGTTCTTGCAACTCGTAGTAGTTGCGGTTCATGTCGGTGGAGAACGTAATGCTCTGTGGAGCGAATGCGAGGTTCTGTGCCTTGATGATATCCAGCCACTTGCTCTTTCCCTTGAGGTTCTTGAATGGTTCCCAGGATTTCCAGTTCGGACTCCAGGAATAGTTTATGTTGGCCTTCCAGTTCAGTTCGTGTTCGTAAACGGTTGTTTCGCCCTCGGTGGATTGTGTGGATCGGCTGTATCCAAACGTGAAGTTGGCCGGGTCGTAGGGCATTGGATGCTTGGGGGTGCTGATGTTGAGCCGGACACCACTGAAGGAAAGGTTCTTGCTAGTTTCTGTGTGTGTGGTAAGGCTGCGCAGCGAGTCGCGCTGATGCTCGTCGGCGAGAGCTTCGAGGGCATCGTCCAGGAGCATATCCGTATCGAAGGGATTGTACTTTGGCGAAATTTTTTCCTTGCTGTAGCTATAGTACATCGGGAAAGTGAGCTTTGCTTTTTCGGGGAGTAGGCGTCCCAGGTCGAGGTTGGTAGTGATGGAGTAGTTCAGGTTGTCCTCATTCTTGCGTTGCGCCACGCTCTGTTCGATACCGCCGAAGCCGGCGGTGATAATCTTGGCCGAAGCATTGACTGAGCCCAGATCGCTGAGTTGAACCTGCAGGTTGCCTTGTGCTGCCCAACCGCCGCTGTTGCTGAATTCCTGCAGTCGGAGCTCGTTGGCCCAAACTTCTATGCTCTTCGTTCTGCCGCTGTTGTTGCGCACGCCTATCATGATTGTCTTCACCTCTCCCAGAGTGGGGTTACCCATGATGGAGACGCGGTTGTTGGGATGATTGTCGTCGTAACTCGAGAAGAGACGGTTCATCGCAGCAACACCGATGCTTGCCTGGGAATTGCGTTGCTTCTTGAGGGAGGTAAAGAGGTCGAAGTTGATGTCAATCATATTCTCCGAAGGCCATACAGCCAGACAACCATTTGCGCTGTAGGTGTCGTAGTATCCTTCCGGCGTAATCTTCAAAGGCACTTCATACTCGTAGTAGTTGCTCTTGTAGTCTGAGCCGAGTCGTATGAAGACACTGCATTCGCCGTCGATAGTGTTTGTGATGTTTTCTGCGAGGGCATTTGCGTGGACGTACATCTGCAAGTGCTTGTACTGTCGCATGTCATAGTTGCAGTTCTTATAGACGGCTTTCGATTCGTTCCCGGCGAGGTTGCGAGCCACCATGCACATGGCCTGTTCGTTTGCTTCCACGAGCTGGGCTTGCGACGGGTCTGTGATTCGGCTGATGCCAGGAGGCAGGACGTAGTTGACGGGTTTCTTGTCGTTGTTCTCCTCGATACAGACGGTGCTTACTTCCAGGGTTCCGCTTTCGCCCGAAGGTGCTTCGCCTGAGTAAAGCGGTTGTTGGTAGGTGCGCCAGTTGCCTTGTACCAGGTCGAGTGTGGCAAATCGCAAGATGGCCTCTTCGCGGAAGCCCGTCATGAAGATACGCATGAAACGAATACTTGTGAAGTCGCGGATGTTACCCTCTTTGCTCTCATATTCCTCCAGGGGAATACGGAAGAGATACCATGTACACTCCTCTGTATTTCCGTTGCGCAGTTTGACGCTTGCTGTGCGCATATCAGCGATGTGATTGCGGCCGACAACCATATCTTCGGGACGAATGCTGACGTGATACTGATAGTATTTCTCGTATTCATTCAGGGTGTAGTCCTGATTGATATCTTCGACGTCGGGCGTTACCTTCCAAGCGGTTTCGTAGGCTTCCGGTCTTGTGTCGGAGTCGGCACTGTTGCCTTGCGGCATGTTGATACGCTTATAGCGGTTCAAAATTGACATCTGGAGGTTGTCGAAGTCTGTGCCGCGATAGTAGTGGTAGTTATCGTTGGCCGGGTCGCTATAAATACTGTCGAAGACGGCCTGCGAGACCTTTCCCTGCATCTGCTGTATGTAGTTGGCATAGAGCCCGAAATTGCGTTCTTCTTCGTCGTTGAGACCGTTCAGGCCGACATCCTGTTTTGCGCGCGCTCCGCCTTCGTTATTAAAGGCATAGGTCACGCTGCTGCTGTTGGGAATGCGGCCCCAATATCCCTCGGTGTAGTATTGTGGGTTGCCATCCACTGGCATTCCGCTCTCAAAGAATTTCTTGCCGTCCTTGAGGATGTCCTCCGACACTTCGCCCAGGTTGAAATATAGGTCGCCTCCATGATCACCCGGCAGGTTGCGCTTGTAGATGAAGGGGTCCATCATCCAGAACTCGATGTACTCGATGTTCTGTGCCTCGAAGTCTGTATTGTCGAGTTTGCGCATCATGCCGCCCCACGACTCTTCGGGGTGCAGGAGGTGACCGTTTTGGTCAACGTCTGTGGTGAGGTTGTAGGCGCCTCGTTCCTGCGGATAGAAAGCAATGTTCAGAACATTGAGGGAGGTGGTGCTTGTGTAGGTGTTCAAAGACTTCTGTGGGTAAAGCTCGCGTTCATAGACCTCGCGGACATAGTGGTTGGATAGCTGTTCTAGGTCGCTTTTGATGTGCGGAGGCGTGAGTGTGCTGCTGCGGCGAGTGAAGATGGGGTCCACATAGTACCATGCCATCAGCGAACGGTTGTATCCGTATGTGGCATCGGCTGTCAGCTTGCTTTCGGCAAACATGCTTGGTGTGCTGGAGATGCTCCAGTATGTGGGTTGCGTCAGGCTGCTCTTGATGCTGCTGCTCTCGAAGTCATCCAGGTAGGAAGCGCTGCCCTGTACGCTATGGTTTTGTCCTGCAAGGAGTTGGGCGAATTCGCCGTTGAAGGAGATGAAGCTGGGTTGCGTGCATTGTATGAGCGGCAGTTTGTCGATGATGTTGGTGAGCCATTGACTTTCCTTCTTCCAGCTGATATGGAAGCCCCACAGCGTGTTCTTCAGCGGTTCGTTGCCCATGCTGACCTTTGTGGTAAGCGGCTGTTCACTCAGGTACATTACTGTACCGCCTACTGTGAAGTTCTTGTTGAATTCGTAATCTACATTGAAGCCGAGCATCGTCTTGCGCTGCATGCCGTAGGTGTCGTTGCTTTCGACGGAGGCGCTGACGTTGGTGCCGGCATCAAGGATGCTCTGGTTGATGATTGTCACGCGCCCCATGTTGTAATCGACGGTATAGTCGGTGTTCTCTGTGAGCGTGGTTCCGCCTGCTGTTACAATAACTGAACCGCGCGCCACGTTCGTCACACCCAGGTCTATCTCGCCGGCGTTGGTTCCCTTGTAGCGTCCTGTCAGCATGAACTTGTCGTGTTCGGCAATCTGTTTTGCAACCGTCTTGGTGCTGTCGTAGAGTTCGGGGAAGCAGTACTTCTTTGCTAGAACGGGGTCGTTAATCCATTTCTCCAGGTGTGCGCCGAAGGGTTCGACAACAGGGAATATGATGCGGCCCTTGTTGATGGTGTACCCTTCTACGAAGTCGAACTGCCCGTTGGGGTGTGCGTTGTTCTTTGCGTCCAGGCGGTCCAGGTTCATAGCCTTCAGAAGTGTGGTGTTCTTGAGCTTCTCTTCGGGCAGGTAGCTGAGGTAAACGCCTGTCGAGTCACTTTGGTACTTGATGTCGAGGCGGAATTTGTCGCTCATAACTCTCTGCGTGCCCAGGTAGTAAACATTCTTCATCATCAGGCGCCAAGTGGGCAGGTTGGGGCTTCCGGAAGTTCCTTTCAACAGCTTGACGAAGAGGGCTTTTGAGTTGTCTGTAAGGTCGCTGGCGAACTCACCCACTTGATAGGTTGTACCCATGTAGGTGTATTCGTAGGCAACGGCCAGGACATCATCGACTTGCAGGGTGCTGGAGAGGCTGACGTAGCCCAGGGCCGTGTTGATGGTATATTCGGTGGTAGCAAGCTTGCGTGCGGACTGAAGCTTTTCGTAGTCAATGCTGCCGTGGAATTCATCTCCTCCACCTATGCCGTCCAGGATGGTTGTTGCCTGCGATATGTCGCGTGCTTCGGAGTAATTGTTGACGATACTCTCGTACTCACTGTTCGAGCGGTTGCTTGGCACGTTGACGCCATTGTTTACCCACAGGTTGTTATAGATGTAGGTCGGTTCGCCCAGGTCGGCCAAAGCGATGATGTTACGGTTGTTGTCGGACTTTCCACTTTTGTTGGTGACCCAGATTTCCACGCGTTTGACATTGATGCCGCTGGAGATGGTGGGCAGCGACTCCATGTTCTGATCGTATTTTTCGCGGAAGAAATGTGAGAGGAAGAAGTGTCGGTTTTCCTCGTAGTTTGTTGCGCTGAACTCGTAGTTGGTGGTTTGCGAACCACCTTTGCTGCTGACGCTGCTGGTGGCACTCTTCTTTTGGCTGATGACCGACTGGATCTTCAGTTTGCCGAACTGCACGTCTGTGCGCAGGCCGAAGAGGCTGCTGACGCCGGGCACAAGGCTGATGTTGCTGGGGAAGGAGACATTGCCGGCCTCGATGAGCTTGATGATTTCGTCTTCCTTGCCGTCGTATTTGAGTTTGAGGTTTTGCTGGTCATAGTTGAAGGTGGCCTGAGTGTTGTAGTTCAGGTTCATGTTGATTTTGTCGCCCACCTTACCGTTCAGGCTGAGGTTGATTTTCTCGTCGAAGTCGAACCCGACGGTCTTGCGGCGCGAAGCGGCGAGGGCGGGGTTGTTCACCTTCTTGGAGTTGATGCCTATTTTCAGCTCGGCACTACCTTGTGTCTTGATTTGTACGCCGCCAGGACCGAAAATCTTCTCTGCCGGTCCCAGGTCGAAGTGCATGTCGGTGAAGTCGAACTTGCTCTTTCCTGCAGCCTCGAAGGCCTCCTCGTTCTTCTGCTTCCAATACTGCCGCATGCTGTTTTGCAGCGACCACTGCTGGTACTCTTCGGGAGTCATCAGAACGGGAGCGTTCAGGAAACCGGTTGCTGTGCCCAAGGTATAGCCGGTTTTGCCAGGAAAGAGACTGCCCGATGAGGCTCCCGCGGCACCTGTCGAAGATGCCTGGCCTGTCGTTGAACTTTGGCTGCGGTTGTTGCTATTCTTGCCGGTATTGGTGTTTCTGCTGGTGTTCGTGTTTGCGCCTCTGCCAGTTCCTTTCCCGCCAGCATTGTCGTCGTCGGAGAATGAAGTGCCGATGGTGTAGGTGTTATCCTTGTCGTCGTATATGACTTCGGTTTTCAGGTTGTCCGGGTCTTTTAGGTCGGCAGTTTTCTTTTTCAGGGACTTCGTGTCTGTTGTGCCGGTCTTGCGAACCGAGAAGCGAGGCTTGCCATCAGAGATTGTGTCAGCCGGAACAGCCTGCTTTTGACCACTGACCATTCCCATCGCTGCCAGCATGTTGATGGCCAGCAGAATTACTAGAACAAATATGACTTTTCGCGCGCTCATGTTTTAATATTAACGTATGCGCGGTTCCTTTTATTGTATAGTTGGGAGCATTTCTGCATGTTTTTGCTTGTTTTGCTTCAATAATTAGCTATTCCTTGTCCTCATTTCTTGTTTTTTTTAGTATCTTTGCTTCGAAAAATTATTCAATTCTCATCATGAAATACAGTTGTAAGATAATCTTTTGCATGGTATTGTTACTGTTGCCAACCGCTATTTACAGTCAGGAGAAATATCATGTTGTGGATGCCGAGTCGGGTGAGCCACTTCCGTGTGTTTGCATGTATGTGGCCGAAAACAAGGGGGCTTGGACCAACGATGAAGGTGATGCGGTATTGGAGATGGGAGACAACGAGCAGGTGAGAATCTCATGCATCGGATACAAGACGCTCTTCCTCAAAAAGTCAGAGTTGGAAGGCACTATCAAGCTTTCTCCACTTACCAGGGAGATACGGGAAGTTAGTGTTGAGTCGGACGAACTGCTTCTTGAACGTTTGGCCAAGAAAATGAATAAAGAGGCTTCTTCGAAGAGATACCACAGAGTCCCATACTTCTCAAGGATTACCATGCAGACTCCTGATGGAAACGAGATGGTGGAGTCTTTTATGGAAGCTGGCTCTGTTGGCTCTGTCCATAAGCTAATGCTTTTCAACGGGCAGTATTACAGCCTCTCGGTTGCTGGTAAAAACGCCTCGAATCTTCGCAGAACTAATTTGCACAATAATTTCACCCTTGGTCCAACCCTGAAGGATGATCCGTTTTGGGCAGGATATTTTGGACCTCTGCACAAAGGTGTTTCAGCAACTTGGCTAAAAAAAAATTATCAGATTTCCTCCGAGATCTATACGAACGATGATGGTGAGGGATTGAGACGTATCACTCTGACTCCGAAATCCCGTGTCGATCTGATTGGCGGGACAATATACGTCAGGACTTCTTCGTTGGAACCCGTCTTCTTTGAAGGAATGTTGCAGTCGAAAGCCACCGTTTATGCGAATGACGCGTCGGCTTCATCAAATTCCATTATTAAATTCTCTGTCAATTATACCAGTCGTAATGGTTTTTCCGAGGTTGACAATATGACCTTTTCTGTAAATGTCAATAAGGTCAAGTGTCACTCGGTCATGATTAATATGGAGAAGTACAATGTGAAGGAAGAATTGACTTGGCCGAACGAGATTGGCCGGAACCTCGTTACTGCCATCGATGAAGTGGGTGGCAATCCAGCCTTAGACAAGTACCTCACAATTATGACAAGAACCAACGTGGAAAACGCTTTGGCAAACGGTCAGTTTTATGCTATGGAGGAGGCCGGGGAAGTTAATCCGAGTGGCGATGAGGCTTCAGCCGGTTCATCTTCAAAGTGGAAGAACGCCTTGCCGCAGGAAAAAGTTTATCTGCATCTGGACAATACCGCCTATTTCAAAGGCGAGACAATTTGGTTCAAGGCTTATGTCGTAAGAACAGACACGGAGAAGAGAGGCAATCTCAGCAGCGTTCTTTATGTAGATTTGGTCAGTCCTCAAGGCGATGTCATAAACACTAAGAAGATACTCGTTAATCAAGGCATAGGAGCGGGCAGTATTACGTTGGATAATGCCGTTTTGCCCACAGGATTCTATGAGCTGAGAGCCTATACGCGCTACATGATGGGTTGGAGTAAGAACTCCTGCTTCTCACGGATAATCCCCATCTTCCGCGCACCCAAGAAAGAAGGCATCTATAATCCGGTTATGGACGATGAGACTCGACTTACTGCTACGGAAACAGAAAGGGAAGAAAAAGTGGCATTCTATCCGGAAGGGGGGTATCTGGTGAAGGGGCTGCCTTCCCGGGTAGCATATATCATAAAGGGTACTCGAGGAACTGTAGATATACCCGCCCAGGAAGATCCGAAGTCGGTAGAGATAACGGTCAACGGCTCTACTCGTCGCTACACCCTCCCACAGGCTAAGGAAGAGGGCATTTCCATGAGAGTGGATGCCTTGCGCAACGATAGTCTTACGGTGGATTTGTGGTCAACCTCCGCTATCAGGGGGAAGGAACTTGGCTATGCCCTCATCCATAGCGGAAAAGTCTTGTCCTCAGAGACCTTCAAGGCACAGGAACATCAGCGGTTTTCCATCTCGCGTAGCTTGCTTCCGGATGGCGTCTCTCAGATAACCCTCTTCGACCCTGAAGCAGGTTCTCTGGCCGACCGCTTTGTGTTCCGTCGGCCGGAATATAAGGACTCCCTGCAAATACAGAGTACAACGACGCAGCTCATGCCTTGTGGCAAGGTCTCAATGGACATCACGGCAGAGCCATATACCTCTTTGTCGTTTTCCGTTATGGATGCCAACAGTGTGGTCAATGGGAAGCAAGGAAACATCAAGACTTGGATGCTTCTGGGAAGCGACATCAAAGGGTATATAGAGAATCCTGAATACTACTTCGAGAGTGACGACGAAGAGCATCGCAAAGCAGCAGACCTCCTGATGATGATTCAGGGATGGAGACGCTAC
>Ga0310690_10000835_pt1 | contig 60932 bp, 68 predicted proteins | sample AusTroGonzalo_MG_2_FD_207661 | JGI IMG/M metagenome (GOLD analysis project Ga0310690, IMG submission 207661) | Bovine rumen microbial communities from tropical cattle in Woodstock, Queensland, Australia - Gonzalo_04 (v2) (version 2) | ecosystem: Host-associated > Mammals > Digestive system >... | reverse complement strand
ATTATCCAATATTCAGTCTGGTTATGATCAATGGGAAAGAGGTATCAGAACAGTGGAAGAAATCGAACAACTCTATAATCCTCAACCCGTAGATATCAAACCTGCTGATGGATTGATACTTGTTCTTATTGTCAAAAACTATATTTCTTACCATTGATGTGATTTTTAGCGTTTTATGTTGGCGTTTCCAGTTGTCGGGTAACAAACGAGTACCAAAACGGCCGACTTTCACCCGAACATCTGACCTTTGCCCGTCATAAGCCAGTATGCAGAAACGTGGCATTTTTCTACCAACGGGAGCATCCAGCCGACCTCGAAGAAACCACGGTTGCGGTCTTTTCGCTGGGTGTAGAAGTGCGGTTTGTCGATACCGTTCTCCTTGCAGTAGTCGGCGATGCTTATGAGCTTGTCGGCCTTGCAAGCGTCCACGGCCTGAAAGTACCGTTCCATGATGGCCAGTGTGCCGTCGCTGTAAACCCTTCGCCTACTCATTGATCTTGGTGTTTAGCCACAAGGCGGTTTCATATAGATATTCAAGTTCATCGGTGGGGTGTCCGGCCACCTTGGCACGGTCGATCTCCTTGCCGACCTGCAGGATGAGTTCAGAGGACTTTTCCTTTAGCAGCCCCTCCTTATTAATATATGACCTCATCAGGTCGATGAGGTAATACGATAGTTGGTTGGTGTTCATGGGTCAAATCTTTGTTTCGCTATTGACACCAATGCAATTATTATCGGCATCAAATAGCAGGGTAATTGAATAGTTGTTTTCAAGCCAAGTGTATAGATAGCCTGGGGCATTGTTACGATCTGTAATTGTGCATGACTTAAAAGAGTTATGAGTTCCCACTTTGCTTTCGATTTCGGATAGTTGTTTACCCCTCAAATCACCCAATTTTTGGAAGTTTTGTTGCAGGATATTTCCTTTGGCCTGCCTTAATCCGGCAAAGAAATAACCGACAAATGCACCTAAACAAAGGCCAATAATTACTGGTATAAAACTATGGCCTTCACTTTCGGCCATGATGAATCCACCAACACCCGATCCGATGATGGCGAATACGATTGCAAATGCGTGTTTATTCATGGTTTAGTTTATTTAATCTAATTTGGTACTTTTTGAAGGTTGATTCTGATAGCGAATCGTGTTTTAGTAACGATTTTTGTATCTTTTCGTCTGTGTCATTTTTTATTCATATTCTCTATTATCGAAAGTAAGCGGTCCATTTGCTGTTGGGATTTTTCAACCAATCGTCTTTGAGCAGCGATTTCGTCAAGTGCCTTGTCAAGTGTGGCTGGTGGATTGACATGGTTGTTATTGCCAGCGACCTGGGTATTATTGTCACCATTGATTTCTTGATTAACTTGTTCCTTTAGCATTTCACCTTCACCCAAAACCAACCATGTAAGATTGAGTTGAGGATATTCTACACCAATTTTAAGTAGTTTGTCGGCTCCGATAGTGCCAGTCATATTTGTAACATACCCATTACCGACACCGATAGACCTTTCAAATTGCCTTTGGCTCAATCCAATATACTTTAAGAATTGGATAAGTCTCTCTTTTACACTTGTTTCCATTTCATAGTTATTTAGAATTTGTATAAATTATGATTTTTGCTGAAAAAAATCTACAAAAATTGATTTTATGTGTAGAGAATAGTCTATCTTTGCATCGCAAAACAAAAAAATATTGCTGCAAAAATAGTAAAAAGGTGCTTAACAAGTGAAAAAATGTACTGATAAATAAAAATAGGTATGAAAAGCAAATGTGGAGTGATAGGATGTAAAAGGCAGTCATCGGCGGCTGGGAAAGGTTTCAACGAAGTGCAATCCATAGAATTTTTCCTCATAGGCGGTCGCAAAACATTTGCTGGTTCGACTCCAGCCCTCCACACGATGAGTTTAATCCAAAATCAATAAATCAATGAGCAAAAACAAATCATTTATCGAACTCTACAATGAGAGTAAGAACAAGCCCACACCTGCACAAGAGTTTGTCGCAGAGGTGGCAAGAATCACCCATCGCTCCGAGGTCACGGTGCGAATGTGGCTGGCTGGCAACCAAATCCCCGATGCGCTTGTCCAAAGCGTAATCGCCGACCACTTCGGTGTGGACATGGCGGGGCTTTTCCCTAACCCTAACGAGGAAGGAGGCCAGCAATGAAAAACAACGCAACCAAGACGCAATCATCAGCAAACAACGCCGAAACCACGGTGCAGGCCGGACAAAGACAGCCGTCAATGGGCTGCGTGAATTATCTGAAGTTCACAGCGAAGGTCGGCACCGTGGAGCGGTCACTGACATTCCCGATCCAAAAGGACTTTGAGGATTGGCTTTGGGAACTGGATTCTATTTACGGTGATCCAAGCATTGAGCCTCGTGAGAGCTACGAACTCGAAGGAAATTCCAAAATGAAAATAACATTGAGTATAGTGAATTACAAACGCAAATTCTAATAACATGAAAACCTATGACAGAATCTTTGCCGCAATTTTCGGCATTGTCGGTGCCGTGGTTTTGTACGGCGTACTTTTCAAGGGTGCCACTTGGCACATCCCAACCGTGATCCTTTGCGTGGTACTTGTCATCGTGTTCCTTGCAGATGCAGAGGCCGAAGATAACGAGAACGCAGGAAACGAAACCGATGAGGGATATGACAAGGTGAACGACCATCACCCGTACCCACAAGAAATGAAAGGGAACGTAAAATGAGTATAGAGGAACGGCTTGACCGCATAGAGAGGATGGTGACGCTTGGAGCCAAGGAGGCGTTGTCGATCGATGAGACGGCAATGTGCTTCGACATGAAAAAGTCATTCCTCTATTCCCTTGTACACACCAAAAGGATTCCCCATTACAAGGTCGGACGCTTGCTATTCTTCAAAAAAAAGGAGGTCGAGGCCTTCATTTTGTCGAATAGGGTCAGCACCTTCGATGAGGCGGAATCATTCGCAGCTACATATATGGCAAAACACAAAAACTGAACTGAAATGAACATCAACGAGAACCCAACGACCAGTGAAAGTCAAAACAACATGATCCTTGCCTACATGATGGACGGCAAGCGGATAACGAGCCTCGAAGCCCTGAAAATGTTCGGCTGCATGAGGCTGGCATCGAGAATCAGCGACCTGCGCCGCTATCATCCCGATGTGGATATCAGGTCGGAGTTCATAACACTGGCAAACAACAAGAGAGTTGCACAATATTACATCAACCAATAATTAAATCAACGCAATATGAAAGAGGTAATCATCAAGAGAATGAAACTCGTAAACTTCAAGGGTTTGCGGGATTTCGAAGTCGAGTTCAACGGATCGGTCACAAGCATACTTGGAAAGAACGGTTCGGGGAAGACTACCATTTTCGATGCCTTTACTTGGCTCCTTTTCGGAAAGGACAGCGAAGACCGCAAGGCCTTCAACATCAAAACCCTTGGGAGTGACGGAAAGGCCATTGAGAAGCTGCCGCACGAAGTGTCTGCGGTGCTTGCCGTGAACGGCGAGGAAATCACACTTTGCCGCCGCTTCAACGAGAGTTGGGTGCGCAGGAAAGGATCGAGCAAAGAGGAGTTTGACGGCCACAATGAGGAACGGCTTTTCAACGATGTTCCCTTGAAGGTGAACGAGTGGAAAGAGAAAATCAACTCCATCTGCGCCGAAGAGGTGTTCAAGTTCATCACCAATCCAGCCTATTTTTCGGCACAGAGAAGCGAAGTCCAAAGGGCTATGCTTTTCGACATGGCCGGAGATATCAGCGATGAGGAAATTGCCTTCGGAAATGACGATTTCCAACGCCTTCTTGGAAAGTTGACTGGCAAGACGATGGAGGAATACAAAAAGGAGATTGCCAGCAAGAAACGCAAGATCAAGGCCGAAATAGAGGGTATTCCCGAGCGAATTGACGAGCGCAAGCGTGACATGCCGATTGCGGAGAAGTGGGATGAGTTGAACGAGCAACTTTCCGGGTTGCTTTACAAGGAACTGCCCGATGTCGATGGTCAGATCGAAGACAAGGCCAAGGCATACAAGGCTGAAAGTGACAAAAGAGTTGAGTTGTCAAAGCGTTTGTCGGAAGTGAAGTCCAAGTCGTTGAACCGCCAGTTCAAGATCAAGGAGGATGTTCAGGCCGAATACAGACAGCAGCACTCAAGACAGCAGGAATTGCTTGGCAAGGTTGAATCGTTGCAGAACGAGCGCAAGCGTGTTGCCAGCGATCTGAAGGACGCTGAAAACGAGCTGAATGGCTTGAAGTCAAGGCGTGACGCACTGGTCAATGAATGGAAGGAGATCAAGGCAAGGAAACTTGTTTTTGACGAAAAGGAATTTGTGTGCCCCACCTGCGGCCGTCAGTTTGACATTGACGATATCGAACACAAGCAGGATGAAATGACCGCAAAGTTCAACCAAAGGAACGCCACCGACCTCGAAGCCGTCAACACAAAGGGAAAGTCCACCAATTCACGGATCGGAGAGGTTGAGGCCACCATTAAGAAGTGCAATGAAAGAATAAGTGAGATTGACGGCAAGATCGATGAGTTAAAGTCCGATCCCTTGTTCACCGCCACGCTCGTTGCCCCCGATGCCACGGATGCAATCAACAACGATGAGGAATATAAGGGCTACCAAGCTGAAATCTCCGAACTGGAAGCCAAGATCGAAGAACCTCTTGAAATTCCCGACACCGAGGAATTGAAGCAACGCAAGGCACAAATCAACTCCAGCATCGACGATTTGAAAAAGAGGCTCGGAAAGCGTGAGACCATCGAGAAAAACAATGGCAGGATCAAGGAACTCGAAGACCAGTTAAAAAAGCAGAGTGACGAACTGGCGGAGTTGGAGGGTATAGAGTACACCATGCAGGAGTTTTCAAAGGCTCGCATTAACATGGTTGAAAGCCGTATCAACGGGCTTTTCTCAATAGTTAAGTTCAAGATGTTCGAGCAACAGATCAACGGAGGCGAGGTCGAGACCTGCGAGGCCACCGTGGACGGTGTCCCATACTCCGACCTGAACAACGCCATGAAGATCAATGCCGGACTGGATATCATCAACGCCATTTGCACGGCAAAGGGTGTCGTAGCCCCAATTTTCATCGACAACGCAGAATCCATCAATGAACTGATTCATACCAAGTCGCAAATGATTAGGTTGGTTGTCACCGATGACCCAACCTTGGTAATCAAATAATTAACAACCCAAATTTCAACGCAATGGAGAACAATAATCCGCAAGCAGTTGCCAAAGTGCAACAAAAACCCATCGACATGCTGAAGTCGGTGATCAACGCCGAAAGCGTACAAGAGCAGTTCAAAAATGCCCTTGGTAACAATAAGAACGAATTCGTGGCCTCCCTGATAGACCTTTTTACGGGCGACCCTAATCTTCAAAAATGCAAACCTCAGGCCATTGTCACCGAGGCATTGAGAGCCGCTACACTGCATCTGCCTTTGAATAAGTCTTTAGGCTTTGCCTATATCCTGCCTTTTAACAATAGTGTGAAAAGGGTTGATGAATTCGGCAAAGATGTTATTGACCCTAATACACATAGACCAATTTACGACCAAGTTATGACACCCACTTTTGTTCCTGGATATAAGGGATATGAGCAACTTGCAATGAGGACTGGTCAATATAGATACATCAATGAAGGTGTAGTGTATGAAGGTGAGTATGTGAAATCAGACAAACTCAGCGGTATGATAGACCTGAATGGAGAGAAACAATCCGATAAGGTTATCGGTTACTTTGCTTATTTTAAGCTGTTAAACGAAATGGAAAAGGTAATATACATGACCGTTGAAGAAATGGCCAAGTATGCTAAAAGATACGCTCCTTCATTGAAGTTTAACACGAAGGTGACCGTTCCAATGCTTGTTAAACTCGCCAATGAGGAACCCAAAACCAATCAAGTCGGCTGGCTTGGCAATTTTAATGATATGAGCGTAAAGACCTGTTTAAGAAGGTTGTTATCAAAACATGGGTTCCTCTCGGTTGAAATGCAACAAGTCATATCAAGGGAAATTGATAGTGAGAATGCCGCTTTGGTTGACCGTAATGAGGCGATTGCTGAAAACGGCAACGCCCAAATCATTGATGTGGAATCTATCACGGTAGAGAATGTCGATGAAACAACGGGGGAAATAAAAGATAAGGAGCAAAAACCCGATTGGGCGTAATGATGGAGGGACTTGGAATGAGAATGACGTGCTTGGGTTCGGGTTCCGCTGGCAATTGCTACCTTTTTGAGGCTTCTGACGGTGTTTTGATGGTTGAGGCTGGTATTCGCTTCGTTGAAGTGAAAAAAGCCCTCAGATTTAAGATTTCAGGTATTGTCGGGTGCCTAATAAGCCATGAGCATAAAGACCATTCCAAATCCCTTAAAGATGTCATCGGGTGTGGAATCAGGGTGCTGGCCTTGGAAGATGTGTTCCAATCCCAAGGCATTGCCAACCGTGCCTTTTGCAAGTCGATAGAGCCGATGCACGGCTACAAGGTGGGCGGTTTCAAGGTGTTTGCCTTCCCCGTTGCTCACGATGTGCCGTGTGTCGGTTTTGTGATTGAGCATGAGGAAATGGGAAAGTTGCTTTTCGTGACAGATACGATGATGTTGGAGTACCGTGTTCCAAAACTCAATCACGTAATGCTGGAGGCCAACTATGCCGATGACATTTTACAGTACAATATCGACAACGGCATTGTTCCGTTTGCCATGCGTGACCGCCTCCTCCACTCTCACATGGAGCTTGAGACGGCCAAGGATGTAATAAGAGCCAACGACATGGCCGAAGTGAACGAAGTGATACTGATACACCTTTCCGGCAACAATAGCGACAGCGGAAGGTTTAAGCGTGAAATCTGCGAGGTTTCAGGCAAGCCAACACACATCGCCACCGCCGGAATGAGTTACGACCTATCAAAAACCCCGTTTTGACATGAGGAACGTGCCCAACGATATAGTGTCAACGCTGCTTCGGTGCCTTCCCATCATCCTTGAAAATGTGGATGTGAAGCACGGTAATACGAGGCTTGTAAATGCAGTAAGATTGATTAAAAAAGTAATGGTGAAACTTTCAAAAATTGAACAAAATGGAAAAGACAAAAGAACTGAAAATCAGTGCGGAGAACGCCCTGAAAGCCTATAACGCCACCGATGCCAACGGCAAGGAATTGCTGGAGCATCTTTTTGGTAGAGAGGTATTTGCGCCCAAAAACATCATGGAGAGGGTGAAAACCTACGAGGATGCTTGCGAGGTGCTGAATATCAGCCCGATATTGAACGACCCAAAACTTTGCATCGGTTCACGGTTGAATGAAGCGGAGTTCAGGCTTGACTATCGCATGGATTTGGATATTTCAACGCTGGCATACCTGAAACTTTGCAAGATTGCCGAAGCCCTCAATGAGGGTTGGAAACCCAAGTTTGACGGCGAGGAACGCCACTGGTACCCATATTTCTACATCTATACCAAAGAGGAATACGACCGCCTCGATGAGGATGACAAGAAAGAGTGCCGTGTTGTCGGTCGTGCGGTTAACTACCCCCACGTGTTCGGCGGTGTCGTTTGTGCGAATGCGAGCTATGCGTGGTCGTACTCGAGTACGTATAACGGTGCCCGTCTTGCCTTCAGGACGGAGGAATTGGCGGAGTACTGCGGAAAGCAATTCATTGATCTTTGGGTTGATTTCTTGTTGAAGTAATGGTTGGCTGGATAAAGATAAGTCGTGATATTGTCAACCATTGGCTTTGGCAGGATGCCGAGCGGTTGAAATGGTGGTTTGACCTCCTTTTCATGGCAGCGTGGGAAGATAGGCAGATCATGCACGATGCACATTTATTCACACTGCGTAGGGGGCAGGTGGTAGCGTCTGTCTCCTACCTTTCCGACCGCTGGGGAAAGAGCCATCCGACAATTATAAGATTTTTGAAAATGTTAGAAGAAGAGGGTATGATTTATAGGCAAACTCTTTATAGGCAAACACCAATCGTAACTATTTGTAATTATGACAAATACCAAGTAGTGTTTGATACCCAAGTTGACACCAAAGTTTATACCCAAGTTGACGGGCAAGTTGACACCAAAGTTTATACAAATAAAGAAAGTAAAGAAGATAAAGAAGTAAAAATTATTAAAGAAAATCCAAAAGAAAAGAAAGTTGAAAAACCGATTTTCGACCTTGCAAAATACGGCGAAGGCTGGAGTGAATTGATTGGCCAGTGGCTGCAATACAAAACGAGCCGCCGCCAAGGTTACAAGTCCCAAGCGTCAATTGACATCCTTTTCAAGAAGCTGCAGGAATTGTCCGGCGGCGACCTGCAAAAGGCTCAGGCAATCGTTGAACAATCCATAGGCAACAACTGGCAGGGTCTTTTTGCCTTGAAAGAGGCATACGGCCAGTCGCAAAGCCGTGACAATATAGGGTCGAATTTCATAAAGCGAACTTGATATGGAAATATCCAACAATCCCGAATTCAACAAAATGATAGGCTTGCGTCCATTGACGAAATTTCGCCTTCCCTATGCCAAGGATATCGTTTGCAAGGCCATCGCCAAGGCATATTATGACGAGGTGATTGCAAGGGGCAATCGATATGAGTGTATTTCGGAAGAAATCGTTGCCGATGTTGCCGATTGGCTTACATCGGAACGTGGCCGTGTCGGTATGTTGCTTTATGGTACGGTCGGCACTGGTAAGACAACGATGTTGAACGCTGTTTGCCGTGTGATCAACCATTGTGTCAAGCCTGAATATGGCGAACTTACTTTGAAAAGCGACTTTAGAAAGGTGGTGAACATCGTAAGGGCAAAGGATGTTGTTGATGCGTTTCAGGCAGATAGAGACCTATACGATAAGATGTGTAAGGTTGATTTGCTTGGCATCGATGAACTTGGTGTTGAGGCTATTGATGTCAAGAATTACGGGAACACCAGTGAGCCAATCATTGACCTTCTTTCTGTACGATACGACCGCCAGCGTTGCACTATGATTTCTTCAAACCTTGACCTTAACAAGATCGGGGAGCGTTATGGCGACCGCCTTCAGGATCGCTTCATTGAAATGTTTTTTATGCTGCCTTTTATCGGAAAATCTTATCGGAAATGAATATCAACGACACAAAGGAGTATTTCGGAAAGTCCTACACAGCGGTTGAATATCCGGGCAAACCTGCGGACTTCCAACCCACTGACGATGACCCGCAATGCAAGATTTGTGCGGTCGCACCAAACTACTGCAAGATGATGGGCGAATGCCATAGGGATGAAAACCCATTCGTCTTCGTCAAGTCAGAATTCGCAAACGCCATGAGTACCGTGGCAATGATGTACCAATAAACAAACAAAAAGGAAATTTTCAACGCAACCATGAAAGAGATAACTAAAAAAGAACGGCAAATCAGCCTTTTGTACGTTGATTTGTTCTGCGGTGCCGGAGGAACCAGCACTGGGGTTGAGAAAGCGATGTGGCACGGCGGTAAGTGTGCCGAGGTCGTCGCTTGCGTGAACCATGACCCCAACGCAATCGCCAGCCATGCCGCAAACCACCCTCATACCCTCCACTTTACGGAGGATATCAGGACACTGAACCTTACTCCCATATCCGATCACCTGAACAAGTGCCGTAGCAAGCACCCAGCCGCCCGTGTGGTATTGTGGGCTTCGTTGGAGTGTACGAACTTCAGCAAGGCCAAGGGTGGCCAACCCCGTGACGGCGATTCAAGGACTTTGGCAGAACACCTATTCCGCTACATCGACACCCTCAACCCAGACTTCATTCAGATTGAGAACGTGGAGGAGTTTATGTCGTGGTGCGACCTTGACGAGCACGGCCACCCAGTGAGCAAGGATAAAGGCCGTTGCTACATCAAGTGGATTAAGGATGTGATGGGTCGGGGCTACCGTTACGACTGGAGGCTGCTGAACGCCGCCGATTTCGGGGCATATACCAGCCGCAAGCGTTTCTTTGGCCAGTTTGCAAAGGAGGGGCTTCCCATTGCGTTCCCTATCCAAACCTACTCAAAGAACGGCGATGAGGATGGCGGTTTGTTCCAAATTTACAAGAAATGGCGTGCCGTGCGTGAAGTGCTGGACTTGGATGACGAGGGTGTGAGTATCTTCGGCCGTGAAAAGCCACTTTGTGAAAAGACCCTTGAAAGAATCTACGCAGGTCTTGTGAAGTTTGTGGCCGGAGGCAAAAAGAGGTATGAAGCATGGATCTTAAAATATAATTCCATGAACAAGCAGGGTCATCATAACCCACCTTCAATCGATGAACCAAGCCCAACAGTTGCGGTGCAAAATCGACTTGGAATTGTTCGGTGCCAATTTTTGTCAAAACAATTTGGAGGCAACCCAAGCGGGAAAAACATATCAATAGAATGTCCGGCTGGAACGCTTACTTGCATCGATCACCACGCATTATTATCGGCGCAATTCATCGATTCGTATTACGGCAACGGCAACCAGCATTCAGTTGATGACCCCTGCCCTACCATTCCGACAAAAGACCGCTTCGCCATGATAACTGGCAAATTCATTGATATGCAATATGGCAACGGTTCACCGATGGGGATTGACAAACCAGCAGGAACGCTGACCACCAACCCGAAACTGCAGCTTGTCAGCCCCAAGTTCCAGTTCCTTGCCAACCCGTTTTCGTTCAAGAGCGATGGAGCCAGTATCGACAATCCGGCTTTCACACTGATTGCAAGGATGGATAAGATGCCGCCCTATTTGGTTTCCACCGAAGGCGGTATCTGGATTGAGATATACGACACCGACAGCCCCATGACGGCCAAGATCAAGGAATTCATGGCCATGTACGGCATCATCGACATTAAGATGCGGATGCTCAATATTCAGGAACTGAAACGGATTATGGGCTTCCCTGAAAACTACATACTCAAAGGCAGTCAGGCCGAACAAAAGAAGTACATCGGCAACGCCGTGGAGGTCAACATGAGCCGTGTTTTGTGCGAGGCTCTTTGTGAGGCACTTAACCAAAGGGAAAGGGTAATGGCATGACACAAGACGAAAATAGACAATATCAAGAGTTGCTGGAGGCTAAAAAGACCAAAAGGATTGAGAGCGGTTTCGACATTGAGGAATCCGATTTGAATCCAAAGCTGTTCGATTTTCAGCGGTACTGCGTGAAGCGGATGGTGAAGGAAGGCCGTGGTGCCGTGTTCGCTGGCTGCGGCAACGGTAAGACCCTGATAAGCCTTGAATGGGCTACCAAGGTGGCAGAACATGAAGGAAAGCCAATCCTGATACTTGCCCCTCTTTCGGTGAGTAGGCAGACCATCAAGGAGGGTGCGAAATTCGGCTACAAGGTGGACTTGTACCGTGATATGGATGAGGCAACGACCATCGCCATCACCAACTATGAGCAGATCGAGAACGTGGATATTACCCGATTTGTGGGCGTGGTACTGGATGAGAGTTCAATCTTAAAGAACTTCACTGGATATTACCGCAACCTACTCACAGACAAATTCAAGGGTATGCCGTACAAGCTGTGTTGCACGGCCACACCCAGCCCAAACGACCTGAACGAGATCGGGAACCACTCCGAATTCCTTGAAATCCTCGATTCACAAGACATGCGTTCCAAGTGGTTTGTCCGTGAGGAGGGAATGAACAATTACCGCCTCAAAGGTCACGCCAAGGGCGACTTCTACGGCTGGATTGCATCGTGGGCTATCATGTTTGAGAACCCAGCGGATATCGGGTTTGTCGAGACTGGCAAGTTGTTCAAGCTGCCCGAATTGACCGTTACCGACCACCTCATTGAGACGAAGCCCGAAGACGGGTTGTTGTTTTCGACTGGCATCGTCAACGCAACCAACTTCAACAATGAGCTGCGCAAAACCATGAACGAGAGGCTTGAACTTGCGGCCAAGATCGCAAGGGAAAGCAGCGGTCAGGTGCTGATTTGGATTAAGCAGAACCAAGAAGGCGACATTCTTGGTAAGCTGATTCCTGAAGCCGTGGAGGTGCGTGGCTCTGATTCCGATGCCGACAAGGAACAAAGGTTGCTTGACTTTGCCGAAGGCAAGTTCCGCATCCTGATAAGCAAGGCCAAGATATGTGGCTATGGGATGAACTTTCAAAATTGCGGAACGCAGATCTTCGCCTCCCCTGATTTTTCCTTTGAGGACTACTACCAGCAAGTGAGACGCTCGTACCGATTCGGGCGTAAAGGCAACGTAAACATTCATTTAATCATAACCGACACAATGACAAACGCAAGGGCAATCGTTGAAAAGAAACAACAAGCATTCGAGGAAATGGTTCGTGAAATGAACCGCAATGTGAATGAGAACCGATACGGCCTCCTCGACCATTACGAATATCGGGAATACAAGGATGATGACGTGTTTTTGATGAAGGGCGACACCACCATTGAGATCAAGCGCATCCCAGACAATTCAGTTGACTTGATCATCTACTCCCCTCCCTTCAGTTCCTTGTTCACATACTCTAACTACATCAACGACATGGGGAACAACGAGAGCTATGAGGAGTTTTTCAAGCAGTACGCTTTTCTTTTGAAGGAGTTGTACCGTATATTGAAGCCTGGCCGTCTGATGTGCTGCCACACGAAGGACTTGGGCGTTTACAAGAACTCGTCCGGCTACACTGGCATGTACGACTTCACTGGCGAACACACAAGGGCGGTGCTGGCCGAGGGCTTCAAACTGCATTCCAAAGTGACGATTTGGACTGACCCCGTTTTGGAAATGCAGCGTACCAAGACCCAACGCCTCCTTTACAAGCAGGTGACTTCCGATTCATCGAAGACTGGCATCGGCATGGCCGAGTACATCACCATCTTCAAGAAATGGGATGGCAACGAGGAGGACTGGGAGCCTATCGTGAACCTGAACCGTGACAACTTCCCGTTGGAAACGTGGCAGAAGTGGGCTTCGCCAGTGTGGATGGACATCAAGCGCACCGATGTACTGACCGCCAGCGAAGGCACGGCGATGGGTGACGAAAAGCACATCTGCCCACTGCAGCTCGGCGTGATTGAGCGTTTGGTGAACCTATGGAGCAACGAGGGCGAAACCGTCTTCACCCCGTTCTTGGGGATTGGCTCGGAGGTTTACGAGGCCGTCAGGAACAACCGCAAGGGTATTGGCTGCGAATTGAAGGATAGCTACTTCGACACCGCCATCAAGAACGTGAAGATCGCCGAATCGAAAAAGTACCAAAGAACCCTATTCGATTGAGCCATGAATAAGCATCCGAACAAAAAGAGTTGTTACAAGCGTCCCGTGGTGGGGATAAACCTCACCACGGGGGAGCGTGTGGAGTTCCCCAGCGTGAATCAGGCCGCTGACCAGGTGGGGATGAACCCGTCATGGTTTACTACTCTTATGAGGGAGAAACGGCCTGCAAACGATTATATCTGCGCCTATGCCGATGACCAAAGATGGCTCGATGAGAAAGCCGAGTATTTGATGAGGACTGGCAGATACGAAAGGAAATCCCCGAAAAAGGGGAAAAACAACAAGGGGTTGGTTCAGCTTCGGATCGACAGCCGGACTGTGATCTACGTGAAGCCCAGCGAAGCCACCCCTGAATATGCAGAATCATACAGAAAACAAATGAAAGGAAAATAGAATGAATAAGACTAAAATTGCGTGGACTGAACGCACATGGAATCCCGTCACGGGATGCACAAAGATTTCCGAGGGATGCCGCCACTGCTACGCAGAGACGATGGCCAAGCGGCTTCAGGGTATGGGTCAAAAACGCTATGCCAACGGCTTCAAGCTGACACTTCACCCCGAAGCCCTGAATGAGCCAAAGAAGGTGAAGGAGCCTTCGATGTTCTTTGTTTGCTCGATGGCCGACCTCTTTCATAAAGATGTGCCGTTTGAGTTTGTGGATAGGGTCATGGAGACGATTGCGGAATGCCCTCAACACACTTTCCAAATCCTGACCAAAAGGATTGACAATTTGTATTGCTACCTTATTGAGTGGCTGGACTACCCGTTTGAGTCAATCCCTGAAAACTGCTGGATTGGCACCACCGTGGAAAACGCCAGTGCGAAGGAAAGAATCAAGACCCTTGCGGAGTTGAAGGATTCCCCAGTCAGGTTCCTTTCGTGTGAGCCTCTTTTGGGCGATTTGGGAGCGTTAGACTTTCAAGGCATTGATTGGGTCATAGTGGGTGGCGAAAGCGGCTCACAAGCCCGAAAAATGAGCAAAGAATGGGTTTTGAACATTCAACGCCAATGCGCCGAGCAAGATGTCCCCTTCTTTTTCAAGCAATGGGGTACCTGGGGCGAGGATGGCATCAAGAGAAACAAAAAGGCCAACGGATTCCTGATTGACGGCAAGGTTTGTCAGGAATGGCCGAAGGCATGGAAAGGAGGTCAGCAATGAGTTTGAAACACATGTTGATAATGTTCGCAATGTTGCTGATGCCTTGAGAGAATTTGCAGATAAAATAATATATGAACTTGAAAAGAAAGGAGAGAAAAATGGATAACGAATTATATCATTTCAGGAAAGAGTACCAACTATGGAAGGCTTGCGGCAAAAAGAGCGATGATAGGCCAGCACTTGAATATGTCTTATTTGACAATGGCTATGCCTATGCAAGTAACGCCCATATCCTTGCCAAAGTGAGCCTCAAAACCCTTGCCTACTTGGATGATGACGACTACATGAAACTCAACGGATATTGCATTCATGCCGATGCGTTGAGATTGTTGAGCCATTACGATAACATTCAGATTGATGACGATGGCGAGACCGTTTCAATCGTCTGCAACATCCGAGAGAACACCCTGACCTTTGGGCTGACCCCAAAAAAGAGAATAACCCCGCCTGATTATGAGGCCGTGCTTAAAGCCGAAGGCGAACACATGCCGATTGAAAAGATTGGCATTGAAAAGACATTCCTCAATAACCTGACGGATGCAATCGGATTGAAGCGTGTGAAGATGGATTTTTACAGCGAATCGTCCAAAATCATCGTTACCCCAATCAACGAGGATTATTTGGATGTGAAGGGCTTAATCATGCCAATTATGACTACTGGAACATTAGATTTATGATTTATAATTGATAGGAGATTTAACTATGAAAGAAACTGATTTAATTGTTGGTGATTGGGTTTGTTTGGTTGACCCTGACACCAAGAAACGAATGAATACCAAAGTAAGAGGCGTTGATCTTTGCGGCGGTGGTCGAACCGTCCTGCAATGGTTTGAGCCTATTCCACTCACCCCTGAAATCCTTGAAAAGAATGGTTTTACACGATACGGTCAGGTGTATGCCAACCTGCAACAATGGGTTGGGAAATTTGGGGATAAGAGAAAATCGTTCGTCCAAGACATACGGACGGGCGAATGGGGAATGAATGATGTTTGGATTAACTATGTCCATGAACTGCAACACGTTTTGAAACTTTGCAAAATCGAAAAGGAGATTGAATTATGATAGTAGAAGCACCCTTTTATAACGTCCGCTGTGATATATGCGGCAACGAATCCGATGAAATGTGGTACAACGATAAGCATGACGCGGAAACAAATGCTTTTGACAATGCCGATTTCAAGTTCCTTGGAGGCAAACATTACTGCCCTGAATGTTATTCAATTGATGATAATGACAACATTGTCACCAAAGACGGACGGGTTTTCGATTATGAAACCGAAGAAGAATTGAAATGATAAATCCAACGGATTATATTGTCAAAATCACCCTTTACAAAGGTTATTATGCCGATGTGGTCGTTTATTACAACTACGCAATACCTCACGTTGTTTTTCGCAAATACGAGTGGTATTTTGATTATTTGGCGGCTTTGGTAAAGGTAAGATTTCCGCATGAAAAAGTTGAATTGCTGAAATCCCAGCAAGGGACAAAACCGTTCCTTGCTGGGAAAGACTACATCGAAAAGAAGTCCCAATCCTTATTGAGAGCGAAACGGTCACAATTGAAGCAGTTGGAAACAAAGGGATTTGACGATGATTTGTTTTCCTTCAAAGGTCAAGAAATCGAGGGAAAAAAAGATCGAATCAGGAAAGAGATTGAAGACTTGGAAAACGGCAAGTTCAATTATTGGGTTCCACCTACTTACATAAACCGAATTAAAGAATTATGCAAATGAAAAAGAAAACCTATCCCATTACCCTTTCAAAGGTTTTCCCGACCACTCACCCAAGGCACGGCCAACCGACCAACTTCAGGGTGAAGTATGAGCAACGGGCGAAAATCCACACCATACGGGCAAATTTCCCTTGGTGGGATAAGAGATTCGATGACATCTACGACAGCGAGGCCGTCCTTTCGCTCCGTCAATGGTCGGGGAAACCGTACCATAGCGTTCAGGAGTTGGTTGCCGACCTTGGAGCCAGTGACTTGATCGGCCTTCAGGAACTCGTTTTCGTGGATGGCGACATTATGAAACCCCACGTTGTACGTGGCGGCGACACAGAAAAGGAGCTTGTACCCGTCACCGTCCAAGACCTCGCCACCAATGACGGCCTTTCGGTTGAGGACTGGCTGGACTGGTTCAATGGCTACGACCTTACAAAATCAATGGCAATAATACATCTTACCGAATTCAGATACTAACTTATTAAAAATCAAATATCATGGAAGAAAAAGAAATTACATTAGGGGAGTTGATCCACTCCGAGAAATTCCAAAAGAGACTGCAGGAAAACATCAAAAAATGGTTTGACAAGTACGATGAGGCCGTCAAAAGGCTGGAAGGCAAGCCAAAGAGCAACCCGATGATGAGGTTGAGCGAACTGGGAGGCCGCAACGTGGAAAAGATGACCGAATTCTATTGCGACATCATAGACTGCAAGTCCGAGCTGCCGTCAACTATCCGTGGCTATGTGAAGGCCATTTGCGAACCAGTCTTGAATGAGTTCCTTATCGACCATTACAAGAAACTGAAAGAGGCTGAAAAAAAGGAGGCACAAAATGAAGCCGGAAAGGATTGAGGACTGGAAGGTCGAGACCGACACCAAGATTGAGGCTTTCAGCGATGGGAGTTCCGTCATGGTGATCTCGACCTTCAAGGACGGCAAGAACGTGGGAATTACGATGTATGTAAACCATAGGAGGAAAAACCATGACAGCAAGAGAGTTCTTTGAGTTGGTCGCCAGCATGAGGGAACACCAAAAGGCGTACTTCAAGACCCGTGACGGAATCATTTTTCACAAGTGCATCGAACTTGAAAAGAAGGTCGATGCCGAGATAAAGCGTGTAAGCGGCATAGTAGGGAAACCCGAAAGCAAGGAATATCAGGGCAACCTATTTGATTGAGAATATAGTTATTAACAATAAAATTATCCAACATGGCATCAGTAAATATGGCAATAGTAGTGGGGTTTGTCGGTGACGAACCCCGAATCAACACCCTCCAGTCGGGTCGCAAGGTGGCCTCGTTCTCAATGGCCACCACTGAAAAGGGGTACACGGCCAAGGACGGCACCGTGATTCCCGACAAAACGGAATGGCACAACGTGGTCTGCTGGGGTAAGACCGCCGAAGTGGTTGAAATGTTTGTTCGGAAAGGCAGTCAGCTCTACGTTCAGGGCAAGATGAGAACACGGCAGTACCAAAAGGACGGCCAAACCCGTTACTCCTTCGAGATCGAGTGTGAGACCATGCAGATGCTCGACCGCCGCACGGAAAGTCAGGCACCAGCACAGCAGCAGTACCAACAGCAGCCGCAACCGCAACCCCAGTACAATCCGCAGTACCAGCCGACACCTCAACAAGTGGATTCATTCTTCGGCCAGTCCGATGACCTTCCCTTCTGACCATGAGACACATCGAGAGTGGAATACAGAAAACGTGCGTTGCCTGGTTCAGGTTCCAGTACCCGAAACTCGCACTGAACCTCATCGCCATCCCCAACGGCGGCGCACGGTCGAGGATTGAGGCGGCGATAATGAAGGGCGAGGGCGTGACGGCCGGAGCTGCCGACATCGGCCTCTTCTTTCCGGCCAATGGCTACCACGGACTATTCATTGAAATGAAGACACCGAAAGGCAAGCAGCAACCATCGCAAAAGGCATGGCAGCATGCCGTTGAGGCGGTTGGCTACAAGTACGTTGTCTGCCGATCCTTTGAGGACTTCGAGACAGAGATAAACGCCTATTTGCGTTGATTTTCCTTTTTTTTGTTCGAAAAGAGTGCCTATAAAGCACTCTTTTTGTACTTTTGCGGCGTAAGAATCATTTCGTTATGGCAAAGAAGAAATCAAAGGACGGTGCCGACAACCAGTTTGTGACGCTGCCGATCGGTAGGCTTGAGCCTAACACTGGCCAGTTGGAAGGTCTGCCCGAGAACCCACGAAAAATCAGCGATGAGAAACTGGAGCTGTTGAAAGAGAACATCGTGCGTTATCCCGACATGCTTTCAATCCGTGGACTGATGGTGTACCCACTCGACAACGGGAACTTCATCGTGATTTGCGGCAACATGCGTCACCGTGCCATGATGGAATTGGGCATTGAGGATGTGCCGTGCGTGGTGTTGCCAAAGGGAACGGACATCGAGCGTCTGAAAGCCTATTCGGTGATAGACAACAACGGTTTCGGCCGCTGGGAGTGGGATATGTTGGCGAACGAGTGGGATGAGGCGCAGCTCACTTCATGGGGTGTTGACTTGATGTTTGCGATGGGCGAATTCGATTCAAGCGGATTCTTCGATGAGGATGACGGCGGCGTGCATGACGGCAGGCCGAAGATCAAGGTGGTGGTGCCGAAGGAACTTGAAGGCTCCATGTCAGAGATCAAGTCCGAGATCGAGGAGTTCTTGAAACAATATGACGGTTGCACGGTGAAATAAAGGAGGATGCGATGGTTACGAGAAAGAAATTGCCTTTAGAGTTGCTTGATGAGAACAAGGGGCAGATTGAGGGTTTGCCTTCCAACCCCCGTGAGATCACGCAGGACAAATTCGACTTGCTGAAGGAAAACATCAGGGAATATCCCGAACTGATGAACTACAACATCCTGAAAGTGTTTCCAGTTGGCGACCGCTACGTGGTGATCGGCGGCAACATGAGGCTTCGGGCTTTGCGTGAACTTGGCGTTGAGGAGGCCGTTTGCTGCGTGTTGGACGGGAGTACCGATGTGGAGGACTTGAAGGCCTACACCATCCTTGACAACGCTTCTTTCGGCCAGTGGGACTGGGACAAGTTGACACGTGACTGGGATGTTGACCAGTTGCCAAAGTGGGGTACTTCGCTGCCTGTGATGAACACTGACGGCCTCAACGGCCTTTTCGATGAGGTGGAGAAAAAGGATGATGACGAATTGAAGCTGGTCATAACCCTTACCGATGACCTTGCCGAAAGCAGGGACTTGATCAAGGCGGAATTGGAGGACGCTCTCTCCATGTATAATGGCATTAAGGTTAAATAATATTATATTACATGAAAAGGCAGGTTATTACCCACAATGAGATAGAGGGGTTCCACCATTACCCTGACGCTCCCGATTTTTGCGTCTATCTCGGAAGCAGGCACCGCCACGTGTTCGTGGTGGAGTGCGGTTTTACGGTCTATCATAACGGGCGTGAGATTGAGATTATCGACCAGCAACACAAGATAGCCGAGGCTGTCAAGGATGGTTTCGGAAGTCCGGCCGAGTTTGGCGGCTTTTCCTGCGAGGATATTGCCGAGTGGCTGATGGCGAGGTTTTTAGATATGAATTACTGCAAAGTTTTGGAGGATGGTTATGGAGGTGCTTCATTGTCCCGATAACGTGAAAGTGCATTTTGCGGCTTGCGAGGTGCAGAACCAGTTCCTTGCGGTGCGTGAACTGGGGGTTGTTTACGGCCTTTACACGGCGTTTCCGTTTGTGGAGCGTATGATGTTCGGCAGCAAAGCCAAAAGTCCGATTATGGCCTTGAAAACGATGTCAGACCCGAAAATTGACATTCCGAGGCTGTGCGCTTCCACCATGAGGCACTGCATTCAGGATTCGGGGTTGTTTACCCTGATGTTCGGTGCGCAGGCCGGAAAGCATGACGAGGGCGTTATCAACCGCTGGTATGACAACCTCGTTGAGTTCACACTTGCCCACGGGAACGGTGCCACCTGCGTTGAGGTTGACTGCCAAAAGGTTCTCGGTGTCGAAAAGGCATGGGAGTTCCGTGAACGGATGCGAAACGACCTCCCCGACAATAGGATCATCAACGTGTTCCACTTGGAGGACGGGAGGGATGGCCTCGACCGCCTCATTGAGTTTTCGGACTACATAGCCGTCTCGGTGCCTGAATTGAGGTATGCCGGAAAGAAGAACTACACCTACGAGATCGCCTCCTACATAAAGAACCGCAAGCCGTCAATAGACATCCATCTTTTGGGATGCACTGAGTTGAAGCTGCTGGAAAAGTGCAAGTTCTGCACCAGTGCCGATAGCACGACATACGTGAGCGGCAAGCGGTACGGATATATGGACGGCCATCATATCTCAAAGATCAACACGGAGAAAATACGTGAGTTCGTGGGTAAGGATAAATGGACGGCCATCAATGAGTACAACAAGGAGCAAAACACGAATTTCCTTTGCCTCTCCATCGAGGAGTTGAAGAGGAAATACGCCGCTTGCGCTGGCAACCAAGACTACTACTCAATGCAGGGTGTAGGATATTGATATATAGTATAATAATAATATTAAATATAATATACAGATAAATTGCTATTACCATGAGAAAGACGCATGAAAACTTGTTGATGTTGAATCTGTTTTTTGTCGTGAGCATCGTGATTGCTAACGTGGTCGGCTGCAAGGTGGTTGACTTCGGCTTTTCCGTCTTCGGCCACCGTTGCGTATCGTCAGGCGGTGCCCTGACCTATGCCGTCACTTTCCTTTGTACTGACATCATCGGGGAGATATGGGGCAAGGACGAGGCGAAAAGGGCGGTACTGCGTGGGTTGCTTATTCAGGTGTTCGCCCTGATACTGATAATGGCCACCCAATTCCTCCATGCCGTTGATCCGTCCATGCAGTCGGCATACGAAACCCTACTGGGTCAGTCATGGTGCTTCGTTGTCGGCAGCTTGACGGCCTATTTGTGTTCCCAATCGTGGGATGTGTGGATATTCCACAAGCTGCGTGACAAGTACGAGGGCGAACCTAAATTGAGGTGGGTTTGGAACAACGGCAGCACCATGACCTCCCAAGTGATCGACACTTTTGTTTACGCCCTGATATCGTTTGGCCTGGGTATGGGCTGGCTTTGGAAGGATGGAGGTGTCGGCCAACTCTTCGGCCTGATGGTCGGCCAGTATGGAATAAAGTTCATCCTTGCCCTGATCGACACGCCATTCTTCTACTGGTTTACAAGAAATTCCAAGAATACCAACCACTATTAAAAAACAAAGAGCCATGTATTATGTGAGCAAACGAATGGAGATTGCTGGCTGTCACCGCCTGAATCTCTCCTATGAAAGCAAGTGCCAAAACCTCCACGGCCACAACTGGATCGTGACGGTTTACTGCAAGGCAAAGAAACTGAACAAGGACGGCATGGTGTGCGACTTCAAGCACATCAAGGATAAGATTCACGGTCAACTCGACCACCAAAACCTGAATGAGGTGCTGCCATTCAACCCCACCGCCGAGAACATTGCCCGTTGGGTGACTGAACAGATACCAGAATGCTACAAGTGCGCAGTTCAGGAAAGCGAGGGCAACATTGCCGTGTATGTGGCCGATGGCAAGGCCGACAAAAACCACGTGGAGCCATGAGAGTGAACGAGATATTCTATTCGATTCAGGGCGAGGGCTTCAATGCCGGAAAGGCGGCGGCGTTCGTGCGTTTTTCAGGATGCAACCTGAAATGTCCGTTTTGCGACACCGAGCATCAGCCCAACGAGGGCATGACTGCAGATGACATTGTGCGTGCCGTGATGGACTACCCTTCAAACTTGGTGGTGCTTACTGGTGGGGAGCCTACCCTTCAGGATTTGGAGCCTCTAATTAGGAAACTCCATCAAGTTGGTAAGGAGATTGCGCTTGAGACCAACGGCACCCAGCCGATACCGAGGGGCGTTGACTGGATCACAGTAAGCCCCAAGTATGCCTTTGTCGGCGACCGTGGCAAGCCAGTCATCGACTTCGCTATGGAGGTGAAGGTTGTTTTTGACGGCATCCATGAGCCTGACGATTGCGGCATCACCGCACCTCACTACTACCTCCAGCCTTGCGACACTGGCAACGAGGCAAGGAACAAAGAGATTGTCAAACAACTGATTGAATACGTGAAAGGACATCCGAAATGGAAAATATCGCTCCAAACCCAAAAGATATTGAAAGTGCGTTGAGGACGCTGATCCGTGCGATTGGCGAAGACCCCGACCGTGAGGGGCTGCAAGGCACACCCGACCGCATCATGCGGATGTGGAAGGAGATATTCAGGGGGTACGATCCAAGCCAAAAGCCCAAGATCACCACTTTTGCCAACGAGGATCATACAACAGACATTGTTTTCGACGCTGGGGACTATTATTCGATGTGTGAGCATCACATCCTCCCCTTCTTTGGCAAGTATTACTTTGCCTATATCCCAGCCCCTGACGGCCGGATTTTGGGCATTTCCAAGGTCGCCCGTGTCGTTGGGTACTGCGCCGCAAGGTTGCAGCTTCAGGAACGGCTTGCGGCCGACATCGTGAAGATGCTGACAGAAGCCCTTGACGGCAAGGTGCTGGGTATGGCCTTGGTGATGAAGGGAAAGCACCTCTGCAAGTCCATGAGGGGAGTCCGCAACGACGGCAACATGACCGTTGCGCACCTTGAAGGTCTTTTCAAGACCGACAAGGAATGCCGTGACGAATTCTATAAACTAATCGACATGCAGCAATGAAGTACACACCTACAATCGTAAGAATGGCCGAGGAATGGGTCAGGGAACACGGCCTGATCGACTACGGAGGCGGTCAGCTTCAGGACTTCTGCAAGCACCTTGGCATTGACGATAAGACTTATCGCCGCTGGATGCTTGAAAAGGAGGATTTCAAGCTGTCCGTTGAGAAGGCGAAGGACGACTATAAGAAGTCGCTGACCCATGACCTGCACGAAACGCTTGCGATGGTGGCCAAGGGTTACGAAAAGGAGATCACCGAGACGGAGTACCGTCCGAACCCGAAGAATCCCGACCAGCCCAGCATCACCAAGTTGAAGAAAAAGAGGGTGATTTTCGAGCCTAACGTGGGGGCTGCGATATTCCTGATCACCAACCTCGACCCCGAACACTACCAAAACAGATTGAACGGCAACATCGCCGTGAAATCGTCCACTGGCGAAAAGGACATGACGCTTGACGAGATCAACGCCGAGATTGAACGCCTTGAAAAGCTGGAGAAAAAGGAATGAGGATGACCGAAGCCGAGAGACGGAAAAAGCTGATGAAGTTGAAGCAGGCCAAGTTGAAGCTGAATGCTCCAACCGATTTCCCGTGCTTTCTCGGCTACATGAATCCCAAGTACCAGCTTGAATGGTTCCACCGTGTAATTGCGGAGGCTTGCCAAAAGCTGTTGGAGGGCAAAATCAAGAATTTGATGGTTTTCATTCCTCCCCAACACGGCAAGTCCGAAATCATTTCCCGCAGTTTCCCCGCCTTTGCCGAGGGCTACGACCCTGACTTGAAGATTGCCGCTTGTTCGTATGCCAGCGACCTTTCGGAGCAATTCAGCCGGAGCGTGCAGAGGATTATCGAAAGTCCCAAATATCAGGACATTTTCCCTGACACCTACCTTGCATCGAGCCGCAAGGCCAAGGATGCCCCCACGACCTATATCAAGAATTTGGACTTCTTTGAGTTGGTGGGGCATACGGGATTCTACAAGGCCGTTGGTGTGGGCGGGCCATTGACGGGTACGCCCGTGGACATCGCCATCATTGACGACCCCGTGAAGGATGCGACCGAGGCCTATTCCCCCGTGTACCGTGAACGGGTGTGGAATTGGTACAACACCGTACTGACCACCCGTTTGCACAACAATTCCAAGCAGCTCTTCATTATGACCCGATGGCATGAGGATGACCTGGCTGGGCGCATATTGAAGACGGAGCCTGACGAGTGGACGGTGCTTTCGATTCCCGCCATTTGTGAAAAGGAAAATGACGGGGGATTGAGCCACCGCCACGTTGGGGATGCGCTTTGGCCTGACCGTCACTCGCTGGCGAAGCTGGAGAAACAAAAGAACCGTTCCCCGCGTGAGTTCTCGGCATTGTACCAGCAGCGACCCGTGATTGAGGGCGGCAACATCGTCAAGCGTGATTGGTTCGGAAGGATAACGCCCGCCGACTTCAAGGCGTTGCGGTTCAACGAGCCGATTCACTTCTACCTTGACACGGCCTACGAGGAACGCAAGGTAAAGAGCGACAACGACCCCAGCGGCATCCTCGCCGCTTGCCGCATCGGGACGCTGGTTTACATCACCCATGCGATGAAGGTTTACAAGGAAATGCCTGACCTATTGCGATTCCTCCCTGAATACATCAAGGCGCAAGGCGGCAACAATGAGAGTAAACTCCACGTGGAGCCGAAGGCCAACGGCAAAAGCGTGGTGCAGATGTTGAAGGCCACCTCATTCCTGAATGTGAAGGAAACCGAGTCGCCGACCGACAGCAAGGAAACCCGTTTGAAGGTGGTTTCGCCCCGTATTGAGTGCGGCCGTGTGGTGCTGGTCGAAGGGGCTTGGAACGATGACTTCTTGGATGAGGTGTGCGGTTTCCCAGCCTTGGAGCATGACGAGTTCGTTGATATTCTCGGGTACGCCATAAACGACCTCTATGAGGATGATGACGATATAGATTACGACAACATAAGGATTCGATAACTAAAACTTTAATATTATGGTATTCTTTGAATTATTCCGCAATTATGTGAATGCCCTGATTGGCAGAAATCAGGAATTCGAGAAACTTTTGGCCGCAAAGGACATTACGGCGGTCAAGGAAAGAATGACCTCAAGGGTTGATGAGGTGTTGATGGCATTGAAAGTGTACGACACCATGTCCCATGAGATTATGAAACGCCCTGATAAGGAAATCACCGACAAAAAGGGGAATTTCATCAGGTACGAACCCGTTTGGAAAATCCCAATCCCCTATCCCGTTTTCATCAACGAGATTGCGCTGGTTTTCCTTTACGGGCGACCCGTGAAGTGGACGCAACTTTCCGAGGGTACGGATGAAGGCTTCAAGGCCTATCAGGATTTCATCAAGGATGTGAGGTTTGACAGCAAAATCCGTGAGTGCAAGCGCATTGCAGGTGCAGAGACTGAATCGGCAATGCTTTTCCGTGTGTACCGTGATGAGGATGACAACACAGCGAAATGCCAAATAAGGGTGCTGGCAAAGAGCAAGGGCGATGAAATATACACCCGATTCGACCAATACGGTAATATGCTTGCCTTTGCCTGGGGCTACTTCGTGAAGGATGATGGCGAGGGCGCGACCTACCACTTCGATGTGTTCACAAAGACTGTTATTTACCATTGCACAAAGAAGGCGTTGGGATGGGAAGTGATTGAGGAAATCAACTTCATCGGTAAGATTCCCGTAATCTATTTCCTGCAAGAAAAGGAATGTGAAGGCGTTGAGATATTGATTCATCGTGAGGAATCGATGGCCAGCCATACCGCCGATACCAACGATTACTTTGCCGACCCAATGCTTTTGATGGCATCGGAAATCATCAAGAATCTGCCTGAAAAGTCGGAAGCTGGAAAGACGTTGTTCACGAATGATAAGGACGGCGTGGATAAGGCGGCAAAATACCTGACTTGGGACAATGCCTCCGAAAGCAAGCAGAAGGAATTGGAATGGTTGCAGACCCAAATCCTCCAAAAGACCTTCACGCCAAACCTGACCACCGACACCCTGAAATCCATTTCCCAGTTGTCGGCCAAGGCATTGCGCACTGTGATGATGCTTGCAGACATCAAGGCGGCGAAACGCAAGGAAAGCCACGATGAGTTGCTTGACCGTACCGCCTCCCTTATCACGGCCATCATTGGTAATGTGCTGAATGTGTCGTTGAAATCGGAATGTGACAATCTGAAAGTCGGGCATGAATTTCAAGAGCCATTCGGTGATGACATTGCGGATGACCTCGACAATGTGATCAAGGCCGTTGATGCCGGAATCCTATCCACCGAGACTGGCATTGAACTGAACCCCCTCATTAAAGACCCGCACCGTGAATCGGAACGCATCGAGGCAGAGAGGGAGGAAAGGGAGAAACAGCAGCAGGCCATCTTCGGAGGCGGCAACGATGGCGGTGCCGCATCGTTTGACGATGGCGACGAAGAGGATGAAAAGAAGGGTCAAAAGAAGGATGAAAAATAATTGAATCATGGCAAAGAAGCAAGGCACCGACCCCAAGGCGGCCACCGTTGCGAGAATCAAGCGGACGGAGGCTTATGCCGAGAAAGTGAGGCTTTTGTTCGCCCAAACGGTGAACGACATACTGGCACTCAACAAGACCATGCCGAAACTGGATGACGGCGTGATGTTCTCCTTTGACGGTGAGAGCCTGAAAAGGCAAAAGGAGGTTGAGGCCTTGCTTCGCCGACTGCATTCGGCCGTCACTATGGCCATCCAGCAAGGCGTGAACCTTGAATGGGCGCAGGCCAACGCTGAAGCTGACAAGCTGATCAAGTCGGTGTTCGGCCAAAAGGTGTTGGATAGCCCCGAATTCACCGCATGGACGCAAAGGAACACCGCCGCCCGTGACGCTTTCCTTGCGAGGTCTGAAAAGGGGTTGAACCTCTCCGATAGGGTTTGGAAGTCGGTTCACCAGTTGAGGGATGAAATGGAGGTGGCCATGACGGTGGCCATTGGCGAGGGCGAATCGGCATCTTCCATGTCAAGGTCGGTGCGTCAGTACCTGAACGACCCCGATTTGATGTTCAGGCGTTTCCGCTATAAGAAGGGAGAGGATGAGGACGGGAATCCCGTCTATGGCCGGAAGTGGAAAAAAAGGGTCAAGGATGAGGCCACTGGCAAATACAAGTGGATCGACTATGACCGTGATTCATACCCTTCAGGCCGTGGTGTTTATAAATCGTCAGCAAAGAACGCCATGAGGCTGACCCGTACCGAAACCAACATTGCCTATCGCCGTGCCGACCATGAGCGTTGGCAACAGATGGACTTCGTGCTGGGTCAAAAGATACAGCTCTCAAAGAACCACCCAAAGAAGGATATCTGCGACAAGCTCCAAGGTGATTACCCGATAGGGTTTATTTTCGATGGTTGGCACACTCAATGCTTTTGCTTCGTTACCCCAATATTGGTGGACGAGGAGGAAATGGCCAAGGTGAACGAGGCGTTTTTGAAGGGTGAAAAGTACATTCCCAAAGGGAAAAGGATCACAGAGTACCCCGACAACTTCAAGGATTGGGTTACAAGCCATGCGGAGGATATCGCAGATGCCCGTGAAAGAGGCACGGAACCGTACTTTATACGCAACAATGCAGCCGTCATTGATGAAATACTCGACCCGAAACCGAAAGAGCTTACAATCGCCGAAAAAGCGGCTTTGCGTCATGCTGCCCGTACACCCGAACAAGAGGATGCCATCAGGAGGGCGTGGGCTGAACGCAACCACCAAAGGGCGGTCATCAAGAAGGGTGCTGGCAATGTGCTGAAGGTAGCCCAAGACTGGCCGGAGGTTGACTATTCCGACCTGCAGGCGGCAATCGATTCAGGCGACTACATGAGAATGAAGGCCGCTTCGAAGGCCGTGGCTCAATCCATCGTGGCCATGAGGAACGAGGAAAAGGCGTTGGAGAGCCTTATTTCCGATGTGCATACCTGGCACAAGTCAGTCACCATTGCAGAACTTCATGGCGTGTATTCGGCAGTTGAGGCCAAACTTGCCCAGTGGTCGAGCCTATCCCTCGAGCAACAAGCAAAGAAGCTGCAATTTGAGGCCGTTGATTTCCTCGGTGGCAACATGAAGGATGTCCAGTCGAAGTTCCCGAAGACTTGGAAGATATCGCAAGCCGCTTATTTGAAGAAGTTGGATAGCGTCAACCTTCAGATCGCAGTCAACAAGATAGAAAACGAGTTGAATATTGTCGGTGCGTGGTCGCTACAACATCCAAAGTCGCTGAAAGTGGCCGCTTACCTTGCCGATGCAAAAGCCGCCATCATCAACGGCGAGGACTTTGCCGTTATCCAACAAAAGGCACAACTTGCCATCAGTGAATACAAGAAACGCCTTGCCGAACAGATGAGGCGCAACCGAAACAAGGCAGGTTCATCATCGTTTGACGCTGCCGACTACACACAAGATGCCAAAAACAAGGCTATTTGGTGTAAGACGGCCACGTTATCGCACAAGTACTGGGATGCTGATTCAGATGCACTTTGGAACGGAGCAACGACTGGAGAGCAAGAGGCTTGGTATGCCTACACTTGTGGAAGCGGCCACATGAACCGTCCGTTGAGAGGATATGAAGGCAGTTGGGGATGGAAGCATTACAAGGGCGTTGGAAATGTCGATCTTGACTATGAGAGAGGCGAAAGTCACATTAGGGATATGTACAACCTTTGCGAAAGGAGTGTGTTCACCACTAACAGATGGCTTCAAAGAGGCATTGAATCTTGGGAAGGAGTTGAGGGATTCTTTGGCGTGAGGGGATTGACAAGGGCGCAACTCCGTGGAATGGTAGGCAGGGAGGTTTGTGATTATGCGTTCATGTCATGTGGTTCTGCAAAAGGCACTGGATTTAGCGGATTGATATTGAACATATATTGCCCGAAGGGTACGAAGGGCTTTTATGCCTGCCCACACTCCCACTTCGGAGACGGTGAAAACGAAACCATCTTGCAGGCCGGAACGAAGTTCAGGGTGATTAAGGTAGAGGCTCCCGACTATGGGACGTGCTATGTTGACCTTGAAGTGATAGGTTATGTTACCAACCCATTGCTGTAAGACATAAAAAAGAGGGCTTTACGACCCTCTTTTTTGGTTTTTGATGTAAGCCTCCTTGTACCATTTTTTGAAGTCGCCACCTTCATCCCACTGGTTGAATCGGTTGAAAAGAAGTGCTTTCAATGACGCTGGGGTGTCATCCTGCATTTCAAATGTTGACATTCCGGCGATGGAGTACTCGTTTATGCAGTCAGCAAGTGTTGGGTTTCGTTCAAAAGTGAAGTCGATCCAAAGTTTTTCGTATTTCCAAATCATTGCATCGGTGCCTTCGTACGGGTTTTCACCCTCACCAGCGTAGTACCTGCAAAATTGGATAAGGTCTTTTTTATTCATTGTGATGTGTTTTAAATGTGAGGTAAGGTAAATATTCGGCTTCAGGACAAAACCGTTTTGTGAACTGATATACGACCTCCAGCATATCGTTTGGAAGGTAGTCCAGTGCTGGTTCGTAGATGTTTGCCGGAATTTCGAAGTAAGCTCCAGCCAGCGAGCCTACAATGGCGGCGAGTGTGTCGGAATCTCCGCCGTATGAGACCGCAACCCTGATGGCATCCTCAAAGTCGCAGGACACTATCGAAAAGAGATACATGGCCAACGGTACGCACCCTTGGCAGGTTTCGTCCCACTGACCCTCCTTTGGGAGGCGGTTCCTGTAATCGTCACCATATCGGACTTTGCAAAGGTCGTTGATCTGTTTCTTGGAATCCCTACTATGGTACTTGCGGAGTAGGTAGATTGCGGAGGCAATTGTTTGTGCCCCCTTGATCCCCTCTTCGTGTGAATGACTGCATTTTGCCGACTTTGCAGACTCCTCCAAGGTGAGTTTTGAATCGTTGAAAGCCCAGCCGATAGGTGAAACCCTCATTGCGGCACCGTTGCCGAAGCTGTCATAAGGTTGAGGATCGGGAGAGTTGATCCAGCGTGAGAAAGATGCACCGTAAGCCCCCTTGGGGTGTGGGTACTTCCGACACCAGCGCAGTAGGCTATCCCGATAGGGAATCCCCTTCAGGATGGCATCGGCCACGGCTATGGTGCAAACGGTGTCATCCGTGAAGGAACTGCCAGCCGGGAATAGGTTGAAGTTGTAGTCGAAAGTATTGTGGAACTCGTAGGTGCTGCCCACGATGTCCCCGATGATTGCCCCTATCATGTTGCGTTGTTTTTTGATTGTTGTTTTCGTTCAAGATATCCGATGCGTATGATGCACCGTTTGTTTTCGTATTGATCCTTGCCGTGGATGGCGTTGGTGAGGTACTTGTATGAGATACGGATGGCCTCATGCGGTACGGTGTCAAAGATGGCCTTCAGCGAACCGAAATAGAAGTCCGATTGGCCGTTGAGGGGTTCCTTTAGGTGTAGATGTACAACTTTCGTTTTCATGGTTTGAATTTGGACGCAAAATTACGGCTAATTTTTCGATTGTCGAGCGGTTTGGATGGATTATTCATATTATTGTCAATAAGTGTGTCAGGGGCGTTGTTTTTGCCCCTGACACTGGAAACTGTGGATTACTGGTTGTCACCCCATAGCTTGATTGCTATTTGGAGGTTTTTTTCAGCCTCGTTGACGGCCTTTTTCGCATAGGTGAGGGTGTAGGCGTGTTCCCTTGGGTACTTGCCGGACTTGACCCCCTCATGGTACTCCTTGGCCTCCTCCAGTTTGTGTTGATAGAACTCGATGCTTTCAGGCATTGAGAGGTCTATTTTGTCGGCCATGCGTTCCCAGTACTCGGCCTTGCTGTCAAGGTGTTCGGCCTTTTTGCTTTCCTCAACGCACTTGTCCATCGCCTGGCCTGAACGCTTGATGGCCGCACGGTGCATCCCCTCGGAATGGTGGCCAACGAGGATCGGCTGGCCAAACGGGATGCCCTCGACCGCCTTTTGCGACCGTTCAAAGGCTTCATCGGAACGGCGGCGGGCGTTGTCAGCCCAGCCCTCATAGCGTTCGGCCTTGGCCTTGGCTCTTTCTTGGCTGTTGAACCCGTCCGCACGGGTGATTGAGTAGAAGAAAAATCCGTCTTTTTCATAGAGGAAATTCCAAACTATGCACTCGTTTTCCTTGCCATATTTGGTGGTGAGGATGATGGTTTCCCCTTTGTCGTGCTTTTCGCTGCACTTGGCGACCCATACGTTAGGGCAATACTTTGAATAGGTGTTCATGGTTGCGTTTTATTTAAATGGTTAGTGTTTGTTGTTAGTCTTCGTCATTGTCATCGTCTTCGATGTCGCCGTTTTGGATGGCATCGAGTTTTTCGGTGTCCATCGACCAGTAGCGTTTTGCCCGATTGAGGCACTTGCGCCAAAACTTGACCCACTCGGCGATTCCGTCAACATCATCCTCCCAGTGTTCAAGTTTTCCATCGATGCGGTCAGTGAAAACGACTTGGTGATAGTCTGTTTTACCGTCATATTCAAAAAACAATGCACCGTTTTCAACCCTGACATTGGCAAGGGTGAATGAGGTGAAGGCATCCTCATAGAGTTCAGCGGCCTCGGCCTGGGTTTCCTGCCGGAACGCCTCAAGGTCGGCGTTGAACTTTTCAACCATGTTGAGGTGTGATTTTTTGATGTATTGGTTGAGGTTTTCCATTGGATCGTGATTTAGAAGTTAGTTTTTATTTTGAGTTGGTTCATCCACTCCTTCAATTCGTTGTCGGAGTAGTTATCGACCATCTGACGGGTCAGTGACGGTTCGGTGTTGAGGATGATTTGTTTTGCCTTTTCGCGGGTCACTTTCGGGGTTGTATGCCTTTTCATTGTGATTTGTTTTTGTGGGGCGGTGGTGAGCCGCCCCGTTACCTTTTTTATTTGAGTAATTCGATGATGAGGTTTTTGTCGGCCTGCCAAAGGGTTAAGTCATTGTTGATTTTATAGGTGATGTATTCACGTTCACCAAGTATTTCGACGGCCTTGTCCCGAAGGTCGGTGGCTGACCACTTGTCGGCCATTTGGATGAGCCATTCGGCCGTTTTGGTCTTTTCGTCCTCAAGATCCTCTGCGGTTTCCTTGCAGACATAGAGTTGGTTGCACTCGTCTTTGAGTTGGTGGTTTTCCTCGGTGAGTTTTTTGACCTCACCTTGGAGGGTGACAACTTGGGCGTAGTTGTTTCCGGCTTCGTGGCACATGGCATCGTATGCTTTTTGGATGCCTCCGTTGCGTTTCCACTGCTTGCACCATTCGTCCTTGTTGAGGTTGCTGCGGTTGTACTCGGGTTCGATTTCGGTGTGGTAGTAGTCCTCCGTTGGTCTGAAACCCGTCCTGTCGATGAATTCACTGATTAACATGGTTGCGTTGTTTTTGAGGTTTGACTTGTTAAGTTGCTTTTTAAGTACCGTTTCACGACGCAAATATCTGTACTATTTTTATAATAGGCTATATTTTTTTGATTTTTTTTCAAAAAAATTTTGTCATAATCATCAAACTTTCTGAAAACCAAAGAATTGAAAACAATAAAATTTTTATGCTTATTAGGCACCATTTGAAAATCTTGCGTATTTTTGCGGCTGAATTGGTTTCAAAATTAAATGAATGAATTATGAATGAGAGACTTCGTAAGACCTTATCCGAGCTGTGCAAGGATATGGGATTAACTGACAAGGCATTGGACGAACTCGCTGAAATCGGGTCGCAAGGTCTTGAAGCAAACGCCTCTGATGAGGACATCAAGAAAGCCGCGGATTCGCTTGTACCCTACGCCAAGCTGATGCAGGGCGAAATCACAAGGAAGACGCGCCAACGCAATCAGACCCCAAAGCCCAAGAAAAAGGGCGATGAGGATGAGGGTGAGGATGACGATGATGACAAAGGCATTGCCGCCATTGTTGCCAAGCAATTAGCCCCGTTCAAGGAGCAGATGGATAAACTCCAATCCGAGAACGATGCGCTGAAAGCGGAAAAGGCCAAGGGTGAGCGTGACGCTCTTATCGCCGCCGAAGCCAAGAAGCTGGGAATCCCTGACTACCTTGTGAAGCGTATCGCCATCGCTGACGATGCCGATATTGCCAAGGAGTTGGCGGCTTTCAAGCAGGACTTGGTAAACAACAATCTGATGCCAAAGGGTGCGGTATCGGAAACGGGAAAGACTGAAGACCAAATGAAGGCCGATGCAAAGGCTTGGGCTGAATCACTCCCGAACAAGTAAGGCACCCGTAATTATTCACCCTTTAATTCGCAGTAACAATGCCTATCGAATTTAAGAAAACGACCTACAAGGGTCACACCCCCGAAATTTGGCGTGGCGAGTGCAAGATGCTGCCTGGCGGCTTCAAGCCAAAGAACACCATTTCAACGGGTACGGTGCTGAATCGCGGTATTCTGGTCGAGGTGTTTTTCGAGACCCTCGAGGCTGCCGTGGTGAAGGTTGCCAAAGTGCTGAACGGCGGCTCCACCTCCAAGCCCCGCATTGAAAAGGGTCATCTTTTCGCCGTTGGCGATGTGGTGATGAAGGTCGGCAAGACGGATAAGACCGTCACCGTGTCGAGCATCGATACCTCCAATGCCGACTACGATGTGCTGAACCTTTCAGCCGCAATCACTGGCCTTGCCAAGGATGATGTGCTGGCAGAGAGTATCGATTACGGGTACATCGATGCCGAATCGGGTGACGAAGGCGCATTGACCATCGTGGCCAACGACACCGCCAACCCGACCTCGACCCAAATCAAGCTGAACCAAGTGACCCCGTACCTTGGTGAGAAAACGCTGGCCGCTGGCGACTATGTGAAGTTGCAGCTTGCCAAGCCCAAGTACACGCCCAACATGATTGTTGGAGCCGTGAAGACCTTTGACGGCAAGGGTCTGCCGACCATCGATGCCGCCTATGAAGCCGTAGTCCTTTATCCCAGCCTGAACTTCCCGCTGCTGGATGATTGGATGAACGGTTGCTGCCTGAAAGCTAACCCGAACATCTTGTTCATCAAACAGTAACGAGCCATGAACGAACAAATCACTTCTATTTTTGGCGAACTGACCCGCAATGTGGCGATTCGCTTCGACACGGCCACGGAGCTGAACAAGCGTTTGTTTGACAATGTCATCTTTGAGGATTACCTTGAATGGGACACCCCGACCATCGGCCTCGACTTTGAGGAATTGGTCGGTCAGTACAACATCACCATCGCCGCCCCGACCATCGGTATCGATGCAAAGGAGCCTATCATGGGAACTGAAGGCATGGAGACCCTGAAAGAGACTTTGGTCAACCATGCGCTGACCAAGCCCATGACCATCAAGGATTATCGTAAGGTGCTGGCCATCTTGGATTCCAAGTCGCTTCCCGATAAGGTGAAGACGGAGCAACTCATCAAACTGATGTGGGGCGAGGTGAAAGATGTTGTCGGCAGTGTCTATGCCAAGTTGGACATGATTTTCCTTGGTGCGCTTTCCAATGAAGGCGTTTTCACCTTGGATGAGAACACCAACCCCGAAGGTGGTGCGAGAGGTTGCATCAACTACAATCAGCCCGCCGACAATATTGCTTCGGCCACTACCCCGTGGATTGATGACAATATCGAGACGGTTGATTGCTTCGAGGATATTCAGTCCATCCTTGATGCCGCGCAGGATAAGGTCGTGTTCAAGGAAATCCTTGTCGCTCCTTCCATTATCTCCTACATCTGCCGTTCCAAAAAGATGAAGCAGATGATTTGGGGTACCGACAAATCCTCAAGGATTGTGCAGTTGAAGGAATTGAACGGCTACATGGAGGAAAACGAATTCCCCGTGTTCAAGACCATTCGCCGTCAAGTGCGCATCCAAAAAGGAAAAGAGCGCATTCCTTACAATCCGTGGAACGCAAAGAACATGGTCTTTGTGCCTGACGGTACCCTCGGACCTGTCAAGAATGCTTGGGCGAACAACGAGCTGAAGCCTGAACCTGGAGTTGCCTATTCCAACTACGGCCGCATCCGCGTGTCGCAGTGGGGTGTGGGTGAGACCCAAGGCAGCAACGGCGTTGAGTTCACGAAGGCTGAATCCCTTGCTTTGCCCGTCATCACGGAAATGAACGGAATCTACACCCTCAAAACCAAGCCGTAAGATGAAGAATTCGGAAGCATTGAAGCGCCTTTGCAACGCCATCGTGAACACCTTTTATCCCGATGACGGCACCATTGAACTCATGTTTTTCAACGAGGGTATCAGCCCGACCGCAGAGGCCATCCCGAAGGATGAAAAAGTCTTTCGGGTGGCCGTCTCCCTTGTGATGGGGTATGTTGAGGGAAGCCGGAACGAAAACGGCGTTTCCACGGCGGTAAGGGAGGATGCAGTCAAGGAAAGCATCAAGTACTGGTGCAACATATACGGCCTTGATGCTGATGATATTTTGAGCGATTACGTCAAGGTTATTGAGGACGGTTCCCATAGATGGTAAGCGTATGAGGCACAACGGAAATTTGGCATATCAAATCCAAGGAAACAACGGGCAGGTGAACGAGTATGGGGAACCCATTGCGGCTTCGGTCGAATGGAGCGACCCAATACCTTGTTCAATCAAGACCAACAGCGACACACGAAAGGGAAAGTATGAGGACGGCGAGTTCAGGCAAGCCTCCTTCATCGTCCTGATCGAACGGACGGCATTCAATGCCGACCGAATCAAGTTGGAACGGCTTGGAGAGGACTTGGGCGAGTACCGAATACTTTCCGTTGAGCCTCTTGCCACCGTTGGAAGGATTCAAATAATGGTGTGATATGACGAAGTTTGTAAGCGAACATAGCAACTACAAGGGCGTTATAGTAAGCCGATTCAACCTTCAGAAGGTGAACAAGGCGTTGACCATGAAGTCCAAGGAAATTGCAGACCATATCATCAACCAGTTCGCCTATATAGGCGAGGAATGCGTTAGGATAGCCCGTGAAAGCGGCTCCTACAACGACATCACTGGCAATTTGAGATCGTCCATCGGATATGTGATCCTTAACAACGGGAAACCAGTTGTAAACGGGGCATCCAAAACGTACAGCGGGCCAAAGGGCAACGGTGAGGCTGGGCCAGCAGCCGCCGAAGCCCTACTGACGCAACTTCAGGCGAAGTTCCCTTGGGGGATTGTACTGATCGTGTGTGCCGGAATGAACTATGCCGCATACGTTGAGAATGTCCGTCACAAGGATGTGCTTACCACCGCCGAACTGAAAGCGGAGAGCCTAATCAAGCAACTGTTAAAAGGTATCGTGCAATGAGCGGAATAAAGACAGAAAAGCAGGTCGAACGGGACTTCTACACCTTCATCAGCGAAAGTGCGCTTGGCCGTGGAATCAGGGGGACGGTTTACCGTGCCGAAATGAGACCAGCCAACGCAAAGACGGAGGATTTGGTTGTGAAGTTCCTCGCTGGCCTTGACGAACAAGTTCAGGTCGGCGTGGTGATCGTCAACATCTACGTTCCTGACATCCCCTTCGGTGGAAGCGGTCGCAAGGTTGAGGATCAGACCCGTGTAAACGACTTGGAGAAACTGATCTTGGATTTCGTGGATGGAAACGACAACACCGAATATCTGATGCAGACTGACGGCTCCCCGAAGTCAACGGCGGTTGATGGGATCGAGCAACATTTGATTTACGCAAGAATTAAGTTTAACCGATTAGCGCAATAATACTATGAGCAAGATTATCATGTCATGGTCGAAGTGTAAGGTTGAGGTTGGCAAGACGGGAGCCAATGACGCTTTTGCCGCAAGCCTTACCGATGTCGGTGTTATCAATGACAAATCGACCTCCCTCGCCTCGGAAGACGGCGAGACTTTGACCGCTACCGCCACTGGCGGCGTAGTGGTTGCCATCGAGGAGGGTGAACCCGTAATCACCCTTACCACCCGTGTCAAGGAAATGACCTATGCCGTTGAAACCCTGTTCACTGGTGCCGTGGTCGGTGGAACCGACAACGATGAACTCACCGTGAAAACCAACGTGGTTTCCGATGATTTCAGCGTGAAGGTCACACCGAAGAACATAGGCGCAACGGGTATCAAGATCCGCCGTGCCCATGTTTCGTTCCGTCCCGGCTCTTCCGAGGAGGAAGGCCAGTTCGTTGACCTGACCTTCAAGGTCATGGCCTGCGAGGACGGCGAACTTTACAAGAAGTTCAAGGTCAAGGCCTCCGACTGGGGTGTATCGGCTCCAATCGTGACCCCCGACCCGTCAACTTGGACTGAAGGTGCAAACGTGAGCGTGTCGATGGCTTGTGCCACCCCAGGCGCAACCATCTATTACACCACTGATGGCAGCAACCCGACCAGCAGTTCGACCGCCTACAGCGGCGCAATCACTGTGAGCGCAACGACCACCATCAAGGCCATTGCCATTAAGGACGGTGTTAGCAGCTCGGTTACGAGCAAGACTTATACCAAGCCTGTTTAACATTTGTCAGTTCCATTTCTAATTGATTGGCGTGTGGAATAGACACCCTTTTGCTGGTAGGCAGGATAAACCAGCGATTTAGCGGATTGGAGCAGTCGGCCAGCTCGTTGCCCTCATAAGGCAAAGGTCGGGGGTTCAAGTCCCTCATCCGCTACCAAATACTTTCAGTCATGGAAAAGCGAACGATAGAGCAGATGGTCGCCGCTGCCATCCTTGAAAAGGCGACAGACAGCATTGAGATTGAGGGTGTCACCTATCCGATTTGTGATGCCAACATCGCCACGCTGGTTCTCGTTTCGGAGTTGATATCCACGTTTCCGCACGTTGAGGCCGTGCCTAAAGAACAAAGGTTGTATGTCGCATTGCACTACGCAAAGGACTTCAAGGAGGTGTGCGACTTGTGTGCGATACTGATATTGGGAGCCGAAAACCTGACGGAAAAGCGTGATGTGGTCGAATACAAGCGTTTCCTTGGCGTTTTCAGGCACAAGGTGAAGCGAGAGGTTGTTTTCGACAAGAAAGCCGCCCTTGCCAAGGAAATAAGCCTTCATTTGAAGCCGTCCGTTATCTTCAACTGCATCATACAGCGTTTGCAGGACATGGAGGTCGGGCATTTTTTCTCCATTATCACTTCCCTCGACGAGGCAAACATTCTAAAGCCAACAAGGGAAGTGGAAAAGGACTGAACGACAGCATTTGGGCGACCGTCCTTGGGGTGGCCAAGATGTTCGGCATGACTGCAAAAGAGGCGTTGTATGACATAAGCTATAAGAACGCCATCATGTATTCAAGGGCGATGCCGATGCCGAATGACGAGGATGGGGATGAGGCCAATGCGCCGCTCTATGACGATAGCCTTGACGCAAACAACCCTGATAATTTCAACAAGTTCAATGATTTTGAAGACGAGGAGGTCGTAAGAGTATGAATACAGATGACAACATTGGTGCCCCATTGAGTTTCGGAACCGCCATCGACATGAGCGGATTTGACGAAGGCGCAAAACAGATTGAGGAACGTGTGTCGGAGATCGGCGATGTGGCCGAAGCCCAAAGCGCACGAATCAATGAGTTGTTGACGAACATTCCAACTGTCAACATCGACATCGTGACAAACGCCTCCGAGTCCCTTGCACAGATTCAGGAGGGCTTCGATGAGATTGACTACGTTGTCGAGACCAACAAGGCCGCAGTGAAGGAACTGGAGGCCGAATACGCCACCCTTGCCACCGAGATCAAGAAAGCGGAGGCCAAGGGCGACACGAAAGAGGCTGCACGGCTGAAAGAGCAGTCAAAGGCCGTAAAGGAAAACATCGCCATCAGAAAGAAGGTCATGGAGGAGGCCGGAAAGGAGGCCGACAAACTGGCAAAGGTCGAAGCATCGCTGAAAAAGGAGGCCAACGAGGCGAAGAAAAGCGAAGCACCGCATGAATCGCTCCGTCAGCGGCTCCGTGAGTTGAAGGACGAACTGGTTGCGATGGAGGCGGCTGGCCAACGCAACACCGAAAGATACAGACAGATTCAGGCCGAGGCCGCAAAGTTGACCGATGCCTGGTCTGACGCAACGAAACAAGCCTCCATCCTTGCCCATGACCAAAAGGGGTTCCAAGGTGTGATTTCAGGATTGAGCGGCGTTTCAGGTGCCTTCACAGCGGCGCAGGGTGCCGTTTCCCTTTTCTCGGGAGAGAATGAGGAGTTGCAGAAAGTCATGTTGAAGGTGCAGTCGCTCATGGCAATAACGATGGGACTGCAGCAACTTCAGGCCACCCTTGACAAGGATTCGGCCTTCCGTCTCGTTACCCTTAACGGGTTGAAGGAATACTGGGCGAAGTTGCTTGCCATCGGCAGGGGTGAAATGGTTGCAGAGACAGCGGCCAATGCAGCGAACACGGCAGCGGAGGTTGCCAATGCCGAGGCCACCACTGCGGAGGCCGTGGCAAAGGAAGCCAAGGCTGCGGCGGCTGGAGGTGCCGCAGGTGCCGAGGTGGTTGACACTGCGGCGACTGGCGCAAATGCAGTAGCGGCCACGGCTGGAACGGCGGCGAACATCGGACTTGCCGGAGCGTTCAGGATGGTCGGTGCGGCTATCAAGTCAATACCCGTGTTCGGTTGGATTGCAGCGGCCATCGGTGCGATTATCGGCGTTGTTTCCCATTTCGTAAAGAAGTCGAGGGAGGCAAAGGAGGCGTTGAAGGAACAGCGTGAAATGCTGAAGGATTCCAACAAGGCCTATATCGAAGCGAAGGTGGCAATCAACGACAACATCACAGCCCTTGAACGGTTCAACGGCACCAAGGCGCAGGAAAAGAAGATCGTTTCAGACCTGAACACCAAATACGGCGAAACGCTTGGCTACCACCAAACCCGTGCCGAATGGCTTGATGTTTTGAAAAGCAAGGGTGAGGCGTATTGTCAAACCATGTTGATGGAGGCCAAGGCTCAAGCGTTCCTTAACAAGTACACCGAGGCATACATTGAGTTGATGGATGTTAAAGCCCAAGCCGAAAACGGGGAGTTCAAGAGGTGGTGGCGTAGCAGGTCGGCCGATGACAGAGCGGCGGCAGAGGCCATCAGCGATGCCGAGAAAAACGTAAAGAAGTGGGAGGATGAATACAACAAACTTCAGGAGGAGATCGCCCAGTTCAAGACCGACAACGGACTGGACTTCCATCCGCAATCCAACTTCGACCCACAAAAGGCCTCGTTGGAGATCAAGAAGTCGCTTGACGAGTACAAGGCATCGGCAAAGAAATATATTCAGGATGCGCAAAACGAGCTTACCCAACTGACCATAGATGCGCAGATGGACGGCCTTGGCAAGGAGCTGATGGCCTCCCGTGTGGCCACGGATCGGCGTTTGGAGGAATGGGACAACCAGCTGCGTTCACTTGCAAGGCAGCGAAAAGAGCTGTTGAAAGCCCAGTACATGAACCGTGAAGGGGCGACCGAATCGGGCTGGGAGCGCTCGTCCGCCGGAAAGAAAACCGAGGACGAGTACATGCAGGACATACTCAACGAAGGCGGCGACATTGCGCAGAACTATTACCGTGTGCGTCAGCAGATCGTTGAGAACGGCGAATCCAACATAGCGGCTATCACGAAGCGGTACAACGACAACCTGATTGACGAGTTCGGCACCACCACCCAAAAGCTGGAGAAACTTGAAAGGGAGTGGTTTGAGCGTTTTGCCTCCAATTCCATACCGCCCGAGTTTTTGGACAACGCAGTAAAGAAGATGGAGGAAGAAATCGCATCGTTGAAGTCGGAGGGTTTCAAGGATTTGATAGACTGGGAAAGCGTATTCGGCGACCTTGGCGACCAGTCCATCCAGTCGTTGAGGATGAACCTTGAACGTGTGCGGTCTTACTTCGAGCAAAACAAGGAATCGATGGGAGCAACCGAGATCAAGGACTACACCGAGGCCATAAATAAGATGGAGGATGAGATCGCCAGCCGCAACCCGTTTGAGGCCATGCACAAGTCGTTGAAGGACATCGGCACCGCAAAGACGGAGTTGGTGAACGCACTGAATGAAATGGCGGCGGCTCAAGGTGCATTGACAGAGGCACAAATCGAGTACAATACAGCCCAAGAAACCTACAACCAGCTTCGTGACCAAGTGGAAAGCGGCGAACTGGCCGAAGATGACCAGTCGCTAATTGATGCCCAAAACGCACTGGCAGAAGCCCAAAACAAAGTCAATCAGGCAGAGGAACGAGGCATTAAGGCTGAAAACAACGTGATAAAAGGGCGCAACAACCTAACGAACTCGTACCGCAACTTTGCAACCCAGTTGAAGAATTGCGGCAGCGTGATAGGCGATGTCGGCACGAAGGCCAAAAACCTTGCATCCGTGTTTTCATCCGATGTGGCCAGCAGCATTGAGAAAGGCATTGACTTCATGGATGAGGTCATTGACGCTGCATCTTCGGTGATCAACGCCATTTCCGATGTCGGCAAGGGTGCGGCCACTGGCATTGAGGCGGCGGTTAAGGCTTCGGCCACTGGTTCAACGGCTGCTGCGGCAGCTGGAGCCACGGCCATCTCCACCATCGAGAAGGCATCGGTGATCCTTACCGTTATTTCAGCTGCATTGCAGATAGCAACCGCCATTGCCAACCTCTTCAACAGTGACGATTCCAAGCAAAAGAAAATTGAGGCGTTGGAGAAACGCATCGATCAGCTTCAATGGGAATTGAACAACATGGATGTTTCCCGTTTCAATAGAAAATTCATGAATACGCTTGACGAAGTAAAAAGAATAATTGCAGAGTCAATCGTCTATGTTCAAGGATATAGCGAGGAATACCAGCAGGCGGCAGCGGAGGCGGCAGCGGCTTGGGATGCATACTACAAAAGTGCCGAGGATGGGTATGATCAGCTTGCATATTCAACAGCTATGATGGCACAAGCGAGAGCTGATGCCATATTGCAGACCGAATCTGAAAGAATGGCCGTTGAGAAGTTGGCGGATGCGTTTGCGGATGTTGACTATGCTGCAACGAGGGCATTAGGCGACGAAAAATATGATAATGCACGGGAAAAGATTAAAAATATTTCCGAGCAGATTGTATTGTTGCAGGAACAGATCGAGACGGAGCAGGACAAAAAAGACCCTGACGAGGATTCCATTCAGGAGTGGGAGAATGAGATCGAAGAGCTTGGGTTAGAAGGCGCAAGCGTCATCCATGACATAATTGATGACATCATAGGCAGTTCAGCGGAAGAGCTTTCCTCACAACTTGGCGATGCCTTCATTGAGGCCGCAAAGCAAGGCGAGGACGCTATGGAGGCATGGCACAAGAAAGTGAACGACATAGTGGCCGATGTGGTGAAGCGTATGCTTATCCAAAAGGTCATTGAGGAACCAATGGGGAAACTGTTCAATGACATGAGAAACAAGTGGTTTGACGATGATGGGAATTTTCTTGGCGCTCAATCTGTGATTGATTCTTCACAAGATTTCGCCAATGGATTGAACGACATCGGGAACCAATTTCAGGCTATATGGGAAAACTTGCCCGATGACTTAAAGGAATGGTTTGGCATGGATGAGCGTGAGGCGAACCAAAGGGGCATCGCTACGGCTTCCCAAGATTCGGTTGATGAGAACAACGCCCGACTGACCACCATCCAAGGCCACACCTACACCCTCGTTCAGGGCTTGGAGGAGTTGAACGGCACGGCCAACGAGATTCTTGTGAAGGTGACTGGCATCGAGGCAAACACCAACGAGACGAACAACAAACTTGACAGCATGGGCAACCGTGTAAGAAATCTCGAATCCACGGTTGACGATATCTATAGAAACGGCATTAAAATAAAGAGCTAAAGGGATGAAAGAGATTAAGGATGCGCAAAAGAAGTGGCGAGTGGCCAAGGCGAAGGCACAAGCCGACTGCGAGAAGTCGGGGCGGCTGGAGCTTGCCAAGAAACTTGCCGACTGCAAGATGTTCACTGGCGAGGAATCGCTCTCCGAAATGGTTGATTTGATGTTTTCACCCCAAGGGGTCGAGTTCCTTACAAGGTCGGGGTTCCCCGACATTCAGACATTCCGCAAGTTCAAGAAATACAAACCCGAATTGCTGGGTGTATGGATCGACAGCGGAGATGTTACACTTACCGACAACAAGCGTGTTTTCTTGGTCGGCGACACCACCGCCAAGGTGATGTACAATGAGAGCCAGGGAAACCGACTTGTGTTGATGCACGGCGCAAAGGCCACCGTGGAGGCTTCGGGCTGGTCGGTGGTCAAGATTGAAAAGGATGGAAAATCGGCCGTGACGGTGAAATCCTCCGGCCACGCAAAGGTTCTGCAATGAGGTACACTAACAAACTATTCATAGACGGCAAGGATGCGATGGTCGAGTACGGCGTTTTCGTGGAACGCAACGGCTACCGTCAGACGCTTCAGATGCCAGCGTTCAAGAAGGTTGACACTACCGAATGGCCGGAATATGACGGCGTGGAGGTTGACCTTTCAAACACCATGCTTGATGCAAGGCAGTTCCAAGTCCAGTTTTGCATCACCAACATAAGATGGGCAGAGGATCTTTTCATCGCCCTTTCCGATGGAACCTACCACAGCTTCAATTTCATCGAGATATCCAAGACCATGAGTTTGCGGCTGGTTTCCAACGGCTCTTTTTCGTCCTATATCCGTTTGGGTAAGATGACGCTGACATTCTCTGATGACAGCCCAGTCAAGCCGACTGCACCGAATGGCATCCCCTACTCGATCGGTGCCAGTGAGGTAGTACAACGTGGCTACCTGATCGACAACTACGACATTTCACGGTTTGGGATGTATGTGTTGAATGGTACGGATGACACCATTAGGAAAGCCCCGAATGTGAGGGAGAAACTGAAAGTAACGGCAAAGAACTTGTCGGGGGTGTGGTATGACAACGGCGGCACCGTACACTGGAAAGCGAAGGATATCACATTGAAGTTGTTCGTGAGTGCTGCAAGCGTGAAAGTTTTTTGGGATAGGTACAACGCCCTCTTTGCAATGCTGATGGCCAACGGACTGCACACGTTCAAGTTCAGCCCGATAGACGAGGCTTTCCATTGCTATTACAAGAGCAACTCCGTTACCAAGTTCGATGTGTTGACCAGCGGAAGGGTTTGGTGTGAGTTTTCGGTGGTTATGACCGTGACCGACTGGCACCCAGTCAGCTCGTGGTTGTTGCTTGAAACGGAGGGTGAGGATTTGGTCATCACAGAGGGCAACATCAACTACAACATTAGGATCAGGATTTAATAACCTTTTAAAAATACTACTATGGCAGAAAAGAAAATATCGGAGTTGCCTTTAAGTCAGGTACTCCATGACCTTTACACCATCGGAGTTGATGAGAACGACCAAAGCGTCAAGGTGCCGATCGGCGCAATCCTTGAAGAAATGCAGGATGACATCGATGCAGCGGAACAAGCTGCGGCCGCTGCGCAAAGTGCCTTTGACAATTTGGAGGTTGACACATCACTAATTGCCGATGGAGCCGTTACAACACCGAAAGTCGCCAACGGTGCAATCACGGAGTCGAAGATCGGAAGCGGTGCCGTGACGGAGGGAAAAATCGGCAGCGGTGCCGTGACTGGCCAAAAGATTGCCGACAACGCCGTTGGTTCCTCAAAAATCGCTGACGGCGCAGTGACCGAAGGCAAGATTGGCAGCGGTGCCGTTTCAGGCCAAAAAATCGCTTCAGGGGCGGTTTCGACCGAAAAGATAGCCGACAATGCCGTCACCGAGGGGAAAATCGCTGACGGGTCGGTTTCAGGCGGTAAAATCCAAGATTCCGCAGTGTCGGGAGGCAAGATCGCTGACGGTGCGGTCGGGTCTAACAAAATAGCGGACGGTGCGGTTGGCACTGGGAAAATCGCCGATGGCGCAGTGACTGGCCAAAAGATAGCCAACGCCACGGTGGGGATGGGTAAACTTTCAAGCGATGTGTTTGCCAGCCTCCTTTTCTTCAACGTGAACGTGAGCGGCGGCAACACCATTCAGACGCTCACTGCAGCACGTAACCATGTGGCCGGACTTTCCAACGCCTCCTTGCTGCAAAAGGCAGGGTTGGTGCTGGTTTTCAAGAACGCAGGCGGCACGGTGGAGAACTGGCAGTACAACGGTGGCACTTGGGGCGATGAAACCTCATGGAAAGCCCTTGGAAGCGATGTGAAGCAGACCCTTATCAACGTGGATAACCTTTGCGGCGCTCCGAGCGGTGCGAGTTTCTATGACCTCCAGTCGGCAATTTCGGCCATTGTGGCACTTGGAAACTCCACTGGCATGGACTACAAGATGAGTGGTTTGGTGATCACTTACAAGACCGCCGAAAACACTTGGGAAACGAAGCAGTTCAAGGGTGCCGTTTCGGACTTCAACGAAACTGGTTTGTGGCAGGATTTTGGCGGCGGTGGCGGCGATGTTGAGACATCCGACACCCCAGCGGAAGGTGGTGACGATGCCTTCTCAACTGGCGGTGCTTACGAACACATTCCGGCCGGAATCGATGTGAACACCGAGACGGAGGGCGTGGTGAAGTTGCAGATGGTGAACGCTGGCAACCAGCCAGTGGGCGACCAAATCCAGTTCCCAATCGGCACTGGCGGCGGTGGCGGCACTGGCACGGTGGTGTCGCTGGCCTTCCAAAGTTCCCCGTTGTATGGCAGTGCCGGAGGCACGTTCATTTTGAGGGCTGCTGTGCGTTCCGTGACGATGGTAGGCAGCACGGAGCAGGCCAACACCATAATGACGATTGAGTTGTACGACCGTGACACAAATACGTTGTTGCAGACCTTCAGTTTCAACCAAGCGTCTTCGGCCTCGATGAGTACTTACGACTTCTTGATGGATGTGACCCAGTACTTCGGTACTGCAGGAACGAGGCGTTTCCGTTGCGTGGCCACTGACGATTCGGGCAACACTGGAAGCCGCAACATCAACATCACGGCCGTTGATGTGACCATCAGCAGCGTCCAAACGCTCCAATACACACAAAGCACGGCGTTGGTTGTCGGAGGCTCCCCCAAGAGCATTCCGATGTACAAGTTCGCCAGCAATGCGAGCGACAGAGGCATCACGGCCTATGCCGAAATCTACCTTAACGGTGCGTGGCGGTCGTTGGGTACATCGACCATTCAGGACACCTACTCACACAGCATCACCATCGACCCGCAGAACTGCCTTGGCTATGTGTTGGCGCACGGCTCATACCAAATCCGCATTCATGGCGTTGATGTGGCCTCCGGCGTGGTCGGCAACTACCTATACACTGGAATATTCGTGATTGACGAAACCAGCTCCGTTCCCTTGGTGGTTGAAAGTTGGTTGAGTGAGACGGCAACCCCAGTGGTTAAATTGTATGAGACCATAGTACTTAACTATGCCGTTTACGATCCGCACAACACGGCACCGATAGCGACCGTTTACCTTGACGGGGTGGCCGTCCAAAGCCATACCGCCTATCGGTCTGCGGCGTACACCTACACACACCAAGTTTCAGGCGTGGCCTATGACGGCACATTCAGCCATATCGTCAAGGTTGGTTGCGGTGACTCTTACGGCGTTAATGCCGTGTTCCAAGTGAGCGGCACAGTGATCGATGCGCTTTTGAAGAGCGGTGCCATTTATGCCTTTGATTTCTCCAACAGAAGCAATGACGAACCGAGCCACGAGATTGTGAGTAACGGCTACCACATCACCGTGAACGGATCGAACTGGAGTACCACGGGCTTCATTCCGTTCCTTGGCAATATTTGTTTGAGGTATGCCGAGGATGTCACGGGTGGCCTTGATCATCGTATGTTCCAGCCCACTTCGATTGAGAGCAACGGAGCGGCCATCCAGTTTGCCTTCGCCTCAAAGAACCTCGTCAATGACGATGCCGTGTTGATGGAGTGCTTCAATGAGGGTGTTGGTGCCGGATTCTATGTGACTGGCAAGGTGGTTGGCATCTATTGTTCAACTGGTTTGTCGAACCACAAGGAGGAAAGAGCCTATAAGCAGGGCGAAATGAACACCGTGGCCGTGGTGGTGGAACCAGCCGCCGAGGGATTGGGTGTGACCCGATCGGGAACCACATACTACTTCATTAAGTTGTACCTGAATGGCGAAGAAGTGGCGGTCATTGGCTACGTGGCCGGACAAAGCAACCTGATTCAGAACAAGGAGATATCGTTCAACGGCACCCAAGGCGACCTTTACCTGCGTTATATCTTGGCTTGGGATGACTATTTCCAATTCGACCAAGCCTTCCAAAACTACCTTGTGAAGCTGACCAACACGGCCGACATGGTGACGGAGTTTGATTTTGAGGATGTGATGGCCTCCCAGCAGGTGACGGAGCAGGGCGTGATGACAACGAAACTCCGTCCGCAGGCTTCGGAACTTGCCTCAAGGGATATGGCCTACATCGTCGAATGTCCGTACAACGGCTCTGACATCGAGGCGTTGGATAACACAACAAGCACGAAGCAAAAGAACTACGTGACGCTTTACTATATCGACCCGAAACGGCCTTGGACTAACTTTAGGGCTGACGATGTGCAGCGCAGGAATCAGGGAACCACTTCGGCCAAGCGTCCAGTGAAGAATCCACGCTACTACCTTGCGAAAAAGAACGGTTCCACCTATGACAAGGTGGCTGGTACTGGCGGCACGACAATCACGTTGCTGAACACCCGTGACGAGATCGTGGCGATGGGTTACAGCGGCGCACTTTGGGATAAGGCGGCGGCACTTGCGGCCATCAACAAGGTGCAGATTCACGAAGACAGCATCCCCGTTGACATCATCACCGTCAAGGTTGACTACTCCAACAGCTCCAATGCCAACGACTGCGGCGTTTGCGACCAAATGAACGCCACTTTCAGGGCTTTGGGCAGCAACTACATGACCCCAGCGCAAAGGGCTTACGATGGCACTTGGAAAAAGGGAACGGTTGAATTGAGCGGACTGGTGATGAACCACTCCACGGCCAACTTCCCAGTGGCCATGTACCGTTCAAAGAGCGACACGGGAAACAGCCCCTATTTCCATGCGAAGGGCAACTGGAAGGAGGATAAGAAAGAGCAGGTCGCCTTGGGATTCAAAGACACGCCTGGTTATAACAAGGGATGCTTGAATTATGGCGACTTTGTGGAGTTTTATGGTAACAGCGGCGAGACACTTGCACAGGAAAAGACCCGTTTCCTCGCCTCCAACCCCGACACCTCCAAGACCTACGTACTGACCCAGTACTGCGGCAGCTCGTACAAGGTTATGATGTATGAGGAGGGGCAATGGGTTGAGAAGTCCGGCTCGATGGTTCAGGGCGCAAACGGCAAGTGGACGGTGACGGGTAAGGTGGTGAACCCAGTGGACGGCTTCGAGTTGCTGAACTATCAGGGCATGGACTGGTTCAAGGGTGTTTCCTCCGTGTCTGATATGATGGCACCAAGCACCTCGTTCTCCAAGTGGGTTCAGGCGTTGATTGACGGCGGCGACATTTCAGTTGAGACCGTTCCGGCATGGACTTACTATTTCGAGAGCCTTGTTGACGATGACGATTTGGCCATCGCCTATGCGCTTGGAAAGAAGGTGCCTTACAACCTCTACAGATGGATGTGCTTCTGCAGCTATTGCGACCATGACACCTACGGATCGACTGCGTTGACACGGTGGAGGGATGGCCTTTATAGGTTTGCCTCCCCGTATTCCTGCTTCGCCTATGACGTGTTCACCGACTACCTTGCGGCCGTTGACCAAAGGGCAAAGAACATGCAGCCCATGTGGTTCCTTGAAGACGGGTGCAAGGTTGAGAACGGCGTTTACAAGAACGCAAACAATGAGGCATACGACACCACCAACGGCATGATGCCGATGAGGATGTACCTTAATAAGGTTTACGACTGCGACACCTGCAACGGTCAGGACAACGATGGTGGCCAAACGGTGGATGCCGAGGTTGACCCGAATAAGATGCCTGACCCTCAAACTGGGTACACCAATCCCTACGCTGGCTACAACAGCGTATTGTTCAGGAATATGTACCTGCAACAAACGGTGTACGTTGACGGCAACAACACAGAACTTTCGTTGAGGACGGTGGCATCGGCCATGAGGTCATGCACGGCCACGGTTGACGGTCAGACATTGAAGCCGTTTTCACCCGAAGGGGCGCAATATTTCTTCGTTGCTGCGAGGATTAAGCGTTGGCAGAAGAAAGTATCGTCCTATGACGGTGAACGCAAGTACATCGATTTTACGGCCACCTCCGACAACATCTACTTCTATGCCTTGCAGGGGCTTGGGTTGACATCGCTTCCAGCCTTCATTGAAAGAAGATGGCGTATCCGTGACGGCTTCTATGGCACTGGCGACTTCTTCAGCGGTGTGTTGGCTGGCCGTGTGAACGCTCCCAGCGGTGCCAAGATCAGGATTACTGCAGCGAAGACTGGTTACTTCGGCATAGGCAACGATTCAAGCGGCTCCCTGACCGAAAGCGTTTATTTGGAGGCTGGGGAAAGCTATAACTTCACCCAGTTCAGCCATGAGGAGGGTGCGCTGCTTTACATCTACCAAGCCGACCGCATGAAGATGATCGATGTGTCGGAAATCACCCTTTCCAACAACTTCGATTTCAGTGTGATGACCCTTGCGGAGGAAATCTACATCGGCAAGGTCGGCAAGGTGAACCTGACCATTGGAGCCTATACCCTATTGAGCAACCTGAACCTTGGCGAATTGCCGTTCCTAAAAGTGCTTGACATCAGGGGAACCGTGATCACGAATGTCGTTTGCACCTCCTGCCCGAGACTGGAAAGCCTCTATGCCGCAAACAGCCAGCTCACAAGGGCTGACATTGCGGACGGCGCAAAGATTACATTGATGCAGCTGCCAGCGACCTACAACTACCTGAAACTGCGTTACCTCCCGAACCTGACCATTGAGGGCTTGGTGCTTGCCAACCCTGCAAGCGTGGCCACGCTGATTGTCGAGAACTGCACAAAGATAGGTGCCATTGACTTGTTGAGAGTGATCTCGCAAACCACTGGGACTGGGTTGCGTGTGGTGAGGGCGGCACCAGTGAACGTGAGCTATGACGGCAGCGACTTGGCGGTACTGGCCGGACTGAACCTTACTGGCTTGGATGCGAACCTGACGGCGCAGGACAAACCAGCCATCGTTGGAACCTATGTGCTTACCAAGTACAAGGATAATGACTTGTTGAGTTCATGGAGATCGTACTTCGGAACCGACCTTACCATCCATCAGGCGCAGTTTACGATGGTTGAGTTTGACGATGCCGTGAACGATCCGGCCAACATCAGCAACCTCGACAATGAGACTGGTTACAAGTTTGAGAACGAATACACCCCCAACGGCCATATCAGCGTAATTAGGCAGCGTCTTATACCAGTTAATGGCCGTGTAATCAACGGAGTTTTTAGGGGTAAGAAGATCAGTGAGAGCAACTATAAGCAGTATGCGGACGGCTCGGAGTTTGACTATTCGGATGTGCTGGGGGTTGGTAACGATTCCTTTATGAGGATTCCCCATTGCTGGTACAAAGGAATCAACGACTTCAAGAACGAGAAAAAGTACATTTGCTGGAGTTCACTGGAAAACGAGCCGTTGAGTACCGCAACCCGAACCAACCGTAAGACCCTTTCGGAGATAGTCCTTCAAAGCAATGCGGCCATCATGGTTGAGAACATCACCGACAACACCAGTACCCTTGAAAGTGATGGCGTGGTTCAGGCCACTCCAAACCATAACATCTACCGTATCAACGTGGAAGGTATGAAGCAGGTGCGTTGGCCTGGGTTGAACAGCGCAACCATCGGGGCGTGTTTCCTCGACGATGAGGATGTGATCATCAGCCACTACAACATGGCCATCGCTGGCTCGTTGTTTGATTTTGTGACTGGCGAATACATATTCATCAACGTGCCCAGTGGTGCGAAATGGTTTGTGTTCACGACCAATAACAGCAACAATGCGCTGGAGGCCATCGCCGTTGACAGTGAGAACATCGAGGCCATTGAACCCGACTGGGTTGAGAGCGATGAGTGCTTGGGAGGCATCTATGAGGCTTCGATCGACAGCTTGAGGCAGTTGCGTTCACTTTCAGGCGCAAGCGTGAGAGTTGGCACGGGAACAAGCACCACTTCATCGGAATGGACTTACGATGAGGACGGCAACCCGACCAACACCCCTACTGGCACGATGAACTGGACTGCCAAGGATTTCCAAAACCTTTCTCGCCGCCGTGGGGCTGGATATCAGCTGTTCGACTATGAAATGAGCAAGCTGATTGCCAACCTTTACTTCTCATTCCACGGCAATAGGGATTCATCGAAGACTTTGGGCTACGGCAAGTCGGCAGGCGGCACTACTGGCTATTTGGATAGCCGTGGCAACACCAGCAGCACACACCTTGCCAATGTGAGCGGCAGCGGCAACAAGTGCCTTGGCTTCGAATCGTTCTTTGCCTGCACCTATGAGTGGATGGATATGGTGGCCGTGAATGTAAGCACCTTCGAGGCTGCATACAAGGGAAAGATGAACACCAACAGCTCATTCCCAGTCAATGCCAAGTGGCATGTTTACGACCCAGTGAGAGGCACGGAGCGTGTTGTTCAGGGCATCACCACTTCAGGTGCTTGCATCGCCCGTGTTAAGCACGGCCGATTCTGCGATGTGATTGCCTCAAAGTGTAGCGGCGACACTTCGGCCTTCGCTGCAAACTATTGTGATGGCAACTGGTATTCAGGCTCTAACTGCCGTGTTGTCGGTCGTGCGCATGGCGGCGCCAACGTGGGCGGCGGTGTCGTTTGTGCGTATGCGATCCTTGCGTGGTCGGACTCGCATGCGTATTACGGTGCCCGTCTTGCCTTCAGAGGCCAGATACAAATTGAAGATTGAACATGAAAACGAAATGCGAAAATACGAATGTGCGTGTGGCGTGGCGGTCTGATAAGACCGCCCGACCTCCCACATTGCCATGAAACGACTAAAAAGGTAGAAGGTCTCATGCGGTGCCGTGTTGTCGGTCGTGCGAATAACAACGCCAACGTGAACGGCGGTGTCGTTTATGCGAATGCGAACAATGCGTGGTCGAACTCGAATACGAATAACGGTGCCCGTCTTGCAAACAGAACAAAAAATATGCAAGGGATTGAAAAGCCCGATTCCTTGAAAAAAATCGCCTCTACGGCATACCTCCACGGGTTGGAGGATAGCGGAGGGCGAGAGACCTGAGCCTCAAGCAACAGCGGCCAATGGCCGGAAAGCTGAAAAATCACGATTGAGGGTAGAGGCTGGTAGGTTGATTCTCGAACGCCTCAGACCCGATGAACTGAAGGCTTACAAATAAGAATGAAAAGAATAGGATTTGTCATAGAGGAAATTGTTGAATGGAGCAACTTGAACGAGGCTTTCGACACGGTTGTTTGTGGTACGAAACGCAAGCAATCGAAAGAAGGCCGCTGGCTCATTGCACACCGTGAAAAATTCTTGCGTGGAGCGGCCGAAGAAATAAAGAGCGGCCATATCGACCTTGGAAAGAGCCATGAAACGGATATTGTTGAGGCTGGAAAGTTGCGACATCTTCAAATCTTCGAAATGAAAACCCGCATTAAGGTTGCCGCCGTGATGATTCCCGTTGATAGGCATTTGCGGAAACGATACATAAGAACCACCGCAAGCAGTATCAAAAAACGTGGTGTTCACGACCTGAAAGCCTATATTGAGCGTGATATAAGACAAGACCCGCATGGAACAATGTACGGCTATAAATTCGATATTAGCAAGTGCTATGATACCGTTGTGCATGATTTTGTCCGTTATGCGCTCGCAAGGATATTCAAGGATAAAAAACTGCTGGGCATATTTGACCAATTCCTTTCCTCCTTTGAAAATAGCGTGTTTGAGAAAATGTACGAAAAAGGGGTCGGCATTTCGATGGGATTGCGCTCCTCTCAAGGTTTTTTGAATACGCTTTTATCCGTATTCCTTGACCACTATATGAAAGATAGAAATAGAATAAAGCATGACTACCGTTATTGCGATGATGGATTGACACTAAACGGAATGAAGCGTGTTCTTTGGAAACACCGTGATATAGTGCATGAGCGGATAGAGAGTATTGGCCAAAAGGTAAAGCCAAATGAAAGGGTTTTCCCGATTTCCGAGGGTTTGGATTTCCTTGGTGTTGTAATTTATCCAACACACACTTTAATGCGCAAGCGGGTGAAAAAGAACTTCGCCCGCCGCCTTAAAAAGGTAAGAAGCCGCAAGCGGCGCGTTGAGATTGTCGGCTCCCTTTGGGGCATGGCCAAGCACGCAAATTGCTGGCATCTTCTTAAAAAATTGTTGTTTAGAAAAGAGTTTATCAAGTTAAGGAAAAGAGTTATGAAAGACTTTGGAAGCGCAAAGGGCGATCCCAAGACCATTGACGGCAAAAAGAGTTTCAGAGGCTCCAAGATCAGTGGCAGGGAATTAGACCACAAGCCGTTTATCGTGGTCGATTACGAGACGGGCGTAATACCGTCAATTGAGAACGAGAGATACAAGCGTGAGGTGGATGACACCTTGGCACGTGGCGGCGATCCAAACCTGGTAAAGAAGCCACGGCCAAAATACGTTGTAAGTATCATCTACAACGGCCAGTTGCGGAAACTATGGACTGGCGACAAGGAAAACTGGGATGAGTTAGACCGCCGCCGTGAGGAACCCGACGGCATCCCGTTCTTTTGCTCTATGGAAACCGACTATTCAGGACAATACCCGAAATATACATTTTGTTCGGCCACGGCGCAGGGATTCACCATGCCGACCGATGAGGAACTGAAAGAATTGTTTACCAAACTCAAAATCAGATAGGCCATGAAAAACGACTTTTACAAGGTGCATGGTGCCGAGGCTGCGCAAAACGGCATCATCGTATTGAGCGACACCCATTGCGTGATTTTCTACGGGTACGGCACGGATGATCTCGGAGGCTGGAACTGGCGCAAGGACTACGACCACATCCCTACCGTTGCCGAGGTGAGGGCTGACATCGAGGCGTTGGTGAACGCCCAAACGGATGCCGTGATCCTTACGGGGCTGAAATGGAACGGCAAGCCAGTTTGGCTTTCGACAGAGAACCAGTTCAACTTCAAGGCGGCTCACGACTTGGCCGATGAAACGGATGGTGCCATCCTTCCCATCAAGTTTAAGTTGGGCGAGGATGAGAACGGGGAACCAGTGTATCACACCTTCACCAAGGCGAGCGTGCTGGCCGACTTCGTGACCAGTATTTTCAGCCACATTCAGACCGCCATCAGGAACGGATGGGCAGAGAAGGATTCAGTGGATTATTCGGTTTATCAAGTGGAGGGTTAGGCTATGGTTATCAAATGGTATTCAAATGACATTGCAAGTGTTGTCAATGTTGAACTGAACGAAATGGGATTGTGCGAATCCGAAAGCATTTCATCCTATCATGTGAGCGGCGACACCGCCACTAAGATTCCGGCTTCACGGATGAGTGAAATGACCATGCGTGAGGCCTCCACGCTTTGGAACAATATCGTATCGCTGACCGTTCACGAAATGGATAGCAGCTACAGAACCCGTGGCCTGATGCAGCGGCCGCAGCTCATATTGAAGTTTGCGCTGCCGAGTTACGTTGAAATCCCAGTGGGCGCATGGTGTATGTACCAAGGGGAGAAATACAGCCTCCACACGCCACAAAACATCAAGAAACAAGGCACCCGAAACGTGGAGTACACCCTTACGATGGGAACGTATGAGGATAACATGACACTCTACAAGATGCGTAACACGGTCGATGGCAGGTTGAAATACTCGATGTGCAGCACACCAACGGAGTTCATCACCGAGATCGTGGCCAACCTGAACGCCCGTGACGGTTCCAATGTTTGGCACGTTGGCGACTGCATCGACACCACGCCCAAGACGGTGGAGTTCAACCACACCTATGTAAGTGACGCACTTACGCAGGTTGCGGAGGCTTTCGATACGGAGTACGAGATTGCCAACCACTACATCCACCTGCATCCAGTGAAATACAACGAGGATGCACCGCTGCCGCTTTCATACGGCAAGGGCAACGGCTTCGAGCCTGGCGTTGGCCGCACCGTCCCAAGCGGTGAAATGCCGATCAAGATTTTGTACGTGCAGGGCGGCGACCGCAACATAGACCGATCGACATACGGACACCCCGAATTGCTTTTGCCCCTGAACCAGACTTTGAGGTTTGACGGTGAGAAATTCGAGGGCGAAACTGGCTTTGTGTCGGCCAAGGCTCGGGAATACCAAAGCGATCCAAACGGCTATTACATCAAGCGCATCGATGCCGAAACCGATTCCACCAAGGAGGATTCCATCGACTGCTCGGATTCGTACCCGTCAAGGGTCGGCACGGTGTCAAGCGTGGTGGTGGTGGATGTCTCAAAGAACTTTTATGACTTCATCGACAGCAGCATACCGAATGACTTGGACTATTCGGATTGCCAAATAGAGGGTGAGACAATGACGGTGATCTTCCAAACTGGTATGCTGGCCGGAAAGGAGTTCGACCTTCAGAGTTACAAGCACTCAACAAGGCGTTTTGAGATTGTGCCGCAGGAGATTGACGGTCAGACCATGCCGAATTCGACCTATATTCCGGCCGTGGGCGACACCTATATCATTTATGGATGTATGTTGCCATCGGCCTACATTTGCGACAACAACTCAAAGACTGGTGCCTCATGGGATATGTTCAGGCAGGCCGTGAGGTACTTGTATTCAAACGAAGACCCGAAATTCACCTTCAGTGGCAAGTTGCAGGCTCTTTGGTCACGTACCAACTGGGCGACCATCAGCCCGAAGCTGAAGGTCGGCGGCTACATCCATTTCACCGACACCCAGTTTGCGCCAAACGGCACGGATATAAGGATTGTTGGGATAAAGGACTACCTGACCGACCCCTATGCACCGACACTCGACATTTCCAACGGCGTTGTTGGCCAGTCGATCAGTACAACGCTTGTTCAGGTTGGCAGTCAGGAGGTGATCATCGGCCAGTCATACGACAATTCAATTGCCTTCACAAAGCGCAGGTTCCGTGACGCAAAGGAAACAATGGCGATGCTCGAAGAGGCCTTACTTGACAACTTCACGGAGAGCATTAGCCCAGTGGCCATTCAGACCATGCAGATGCTTGTTGGTGATGAGTCTTTGCAGTTCAAGTTCATTGCGGCGTTGAACGATGTTACGGAGGTCAGTCACGTTGTTGTCTATGACAACAATTCAAAGAGGCTGGCATCTCCGGCTGGTGTGATTATGCACATGACGCTTGGGATCGCCAATATCCAATGCCAGTACGACCCTACAAGTTACAAGAAATGGCAGCTGCCAGCGTTCACTTCCAGTGTTTTGTCGAACGGCAGCAGGAGTTATTACCTATATGCCAAGGTGTCGAAAACCGCCCAAACGGGCGAATTCCTCTTGTCCGAGAACGCCATTGCGCTTGAAGGTGTTTCAGGGTATTACCACCTACTCGTTGGCATACTGAATAAGGAATATGAAGGCGAACGGTCTTATGTTGATTTGTACGGATTCACGGAGATTCTTCCGGGTCGCATTACAACGGACAAGATCGTTTCTTCCAACGGGAACACCTATTTTGACCTTGTAAACAACATCATCCACGGCAAGATGACATTCATTTCAGGCACTTCGGGTTATAACAATATAACTGACAAACCCGATTTGTCGCACTATATTGAAGACACTGACGGCGTGATTGAGATTTACTACAACATTGGCACCGAGCCGACCGCAAACAACGCCCCAGCGTCATCGTGGACTACCGATGCCATAAAGAGGGAGCATGTAGGCGACTTGTATAGATACAAACACCCAGTTTACAATCAATTCCGCTGGTTTAGGTGGGAGGCGCACGACACCACGCAAAGAGACGGTGGAACGCAGTCATCGGGAACGATTGTGTACCAATGGAACGAGATTTTGACTATACCGTCATGGTTCTCCTACATACCTCCGGCGACCAAGATGTTTTTCAACATCACTCCAGTACCGCCCTATTCCCAAAATGACAAATGGCTGAACGGCGGCGTGTTCCTGAAATGCCTGACGGCGAAGACTGCAAGTGAGGAGTTCTCAATGAGCGATTGGGATGATTCCAAGATATACGACAACACCCAAACCGTCATTGACGGTGGAATCGTGACCAGCGGCACGGTGCAATTGGCTGATAACGGTGGCGACATTAAGGCCGGAATCACTGGCGATGGAGTGAACGCCACATCCGTAAGGATTTGGGCTGGCGACACGTTCAACAATAGGGCCACTGCCCCATTCAGGGTGTTGCAGAATGGCAAGGTCTATATGACAGAGGCCAATATCAGCGGAAATAGTATTGTGGAAGGGAAAATCAATACCAAAGGCATAAGATTGGCTGGCGCAACTGGATCATATGTTGACAATTACCCAATCGGCGATAACTACGGGACTAATATTTTTGTAGCGAAATCAGGATGTACTTCGGTAAGATTACCGGATTTGAGTAGTGGCAACCACATGACTTGGTTGTTTGTGATGAATAAAAATCAAAATTCGCAACTGACCATCAACAAGCCTTCTAATTCTCAAATTTGTTTCAATAGTGCATTTTGTGATACCATCACCTTAAATTACCTTCATGCTGCGGAGTTTTTATTTATCGATGGCAACTGGGTTGTCATAAGCATTGTTTGACAATATTTTTCAAAAAGGTACTTAATAAGTACTTTATTTATAACTTTGCGGCTGAAATGCTAACCAATAAAAGGAGGGATTGTAAAATGAACATCAACATTCTTAAAGAAATGACCGTTTTAGTGGTCATTGCCTGCATCATCGTTTTCTTGGCCATGATGGTCGATCTTGCAAGCGGGCTTTACAAGGCGAAGCAACGTGGTGAGTACCGCAGCTCATGGGGTTTGAAACGGACATTGAGTAAATTCATTATGTATGAGGGTGGCATGTTTATCGCCTTCGGTGTGGATGTGCTTATCTACTTCAGCCGATTGTTCGATCAGATCGGCCTGCATATCATCATGGGAGCCCCAGTTGTGACGTGCATTGTCGGGGTATTACTATTGTTTGTCGAGATTAAGAGCATCTTTGAAAAGGCCGACAAAAAGACACAAAAGGACTTCTCCGAGGCCGGAGAGCTGATTGTTAAGTTCATTGAGAGCAAGGGCTTCAAGGATGCCTTGGTACTTGCCATGCAAAAGCAAAAGGAAAGTGAGGCTGGCGATGTGTAAATGGTTGAAAGAGAGCAATAGGATGAAGCATTTCACCTATGCCATACCCCTTGGCTTTTTCCTGACCATTCTATGTGTGTTGGGTTGCGCCAGCGGCATGGAGTTCAAAGACCGTCAATGGGGCGGTCGCTGGGATTGGCTCGACTGGCTGGCCACCATGATTGGCGGCTTGCTCGGTCAGTTGCTTATGATTGGTTTAATCTTAATATTGAGATAGTTATGGCAAATTGTGAAAAACTTATCCCCATTATCATCAAGTGGGAGACTGGGGTAACTGGCGAAGGCCTGACCAACGAGCAGTTATTTGAAAAGGCTCGGGAAAAAGGCTACGGGAACGACCCCGTTGATTCAGGCGGTCATACGATGGTCGGAATCATCCTCGACACCTATAAGGCATACCGCAAGGCCATGAAAAAGCCCGTGCCGACCGTTGAGGACTTGAAGCGCATGACCTATGAGGAATGGCACGATATCTTCAAAAAGATGTTTTGGGATAAGATGCGAGCCGATGAGATCGAGAACCAAAGCATCGCCAATCTTTGCGTCAACACCATTTGGGGGAGTGGCGCAGGATATATCAAGACCATTCAGGGCGTTGTCGGCGTGAAAGGTGACGGCGTTGTCGGGCCAATCACCCTGAAGGCCATTAACGAGAATCCCCATCCCGACTACCTTTTCAAAAGGCTATGGGAACGCCGCAAGAAGTTCTTTGAGGACATCGTGGCTCGGGATGTGGCCAAGTATGAAAAGAAGATCGGCCGCAAGGCAACGGAGCGTGAACTACTGGCGCACACAAAGAAGCGTTTCCTGAAAGGGTGGTTGAACCGATTGAACGATTTCAAGTATTATGAGGACTAAACTTTCTATTTTTGTCTTTTTGGTTATGTCGGCTTTCACTACGGCATTCCTCACGGGATGCCGTGGGTGGAGGCTGGTAAGGCCGGAGGTGGTGACGAAGACCGACAGCACCGTGATACGGACGGAGTACATCGAGCGTTTCGACACCGCTTATCTGACCATCGTAAAGGAGGTTCAGCAGGCAGTCAGCGACACGGCATCGACCTTGGAAAATGAGTACTGCATTTCGGAGGCCGAAGTGACACCTGACGGCAAGTTGCATCACCGACTTGAAACCAAGCCACAGCAGAAACCAATACCTACCAAGACCATTGAAAAGTCGAGTGATACCACTATATATAAAAAGGTGCCTTACCCAGTACCTTATCCCGTGGAGGTTGAGAAGGAACTGAACTGGTGGCAGCGTTTCAGGCTGCAATGCTTTTGGTGGGTGCTTGCGGCCTTGCTTTTGTCGTTGTCATGGATATTCCGCAAACCGCTGAAAAAATTTATCTTGCTTTTATTCGGAATATGAGTACCTTTGCACCGCTGATGATTGCTTCATCGGTTGCGTTGAAAAACCCGCTCGGCCAATGCTGGGCGGGTTTTCTATAATATGCCATTGAGGAGGTTTGCCGCCTCCTCCTTCTTTTTGTCGATGATTTCCGCATAGATTTGGGTGGTCTTTATCTCGGCATGGCCAAGCAGCTTTGAAACGGTATATAGGTCTGCACCCTTTGTGAGTAGCATGGTGGCGTAGGTGTGTCGTGCTGTGTGGAAAGTCACGTGCTTACCCTTGACCCCAGCATCCTTCGCCCATTGGACTATGTAGCGGTTTACCATCGTGTTTGTGAGTTGGCTGAATATGTGGTCGGTTTCGGATGCCTCTCCCCTCTCGGGTAGGATGTCGGTGGAGTTGGGGATGGGTATGAATACGGGTTCCAAGGTCTTTTCAGTGACGATGTGGACTTTGGTGATGCCGTTCTCGGTGACGATGTTGCTCCATGTGAGGCGCATTACATCGCCGAAACGAAGTCCAGTGAAGCAACTGAAAAGGAACGGCTTTTTTGCCTTTGGGCTGGTCTTGGTGTTGATCATGGCCTGCAGCTCCTCAATGGAAAGATAGTCACGTTGAACCTTTCCACGGTGCGGCCGATCGTCCGCTTCCATGAGGTTGACGGGGTTTTGAAGTATGAATCCACGCCTGACGGCATAGTTGAGGGCTGCGTTAAGGGTAACGAAATAGCACTGCATGGTGGTTTTGTGTAGTTTTCCACCAATGCGCTTGTTTTCAGCGTTTTTGAGATATTCGGCATATCCGATGCAATATGCCTTGTCGATGTCTCCGATCCTCACCCCCTTGCGGTAGTCCTCCAGTGACTTTGCGGTTGAGACCACGGTATAGTAGCGGTTCATGCTTTGGCTTTTCTTGCGTTTTTCCTCGGCGAAAAGAGCCATGAGTTCGGATAGCGGCATCTTTTCAAACGCCGCCCTGTCGATGATTCCGGCATCACCGTTGGCGAGTTCAATGATGCGTTTGGACTTGATGGCGTTTGCCGCCCTGATGGTTATCTCGTTTTGTTGTTTGTCGAACGGTGTTTTTTGCGGTATGAGGTAGAGCTTCAGGAATTCATACCTGCGTTTGCCGTCCTTATATATGTCAAGGTAAATGCTTCGGTTGCCGTTGGCCAGCGTTTTGAAGCGGATTTTGACGGGTTCCTTTGCCTTTGTCTTCATGGTGCGTTGATTTATGGGTAACAAACTGGTAACAGAATTTATCAAAATCCATCAAAACAAGATGGAGGTTTCGGGTCGTATTTGCCTGACTTTGTTATGTTTTGTTTTGATGTGTTTTGTTTGTTCATGTTGTTTCTATAAATAAAACATATCCTCAAAAAAAGAATCAACCTGATGGAATATATCAAGCTACACGTGAATTATGGGCTTTAGGTCGCGACGAACAAAAAATAAAACGTATTAAATG